>Ga0182021_10000500_pt1 | contig 41900 bp, 59 predicted proteins | sample 612E3MmetaG_FD_120493 | JGI IMG/M metagenome (GOLD analysis project Ga0182021, IMG submission 120493) | Permafrost microbial communities from Stordalen Mire, Sweden - 612E3M metaG (Illumina Assembly) | ecosystem: Environmental > Terrestrial > Soil > Wetlands > Permafrost | place: Sweden... | reverse complement strand
TTTAGCTTGATTTAGCCATCCGTTATATCGTAAAATAAGAGTCTGTGGGCGATTAGCTCAGCTGGTTAGAGCACAGTCCTGATAAGACTGGGGTCTCAAGTTCGAATCTTGAATCGCCCACCACGTAGCTAAAACACCACTTTTTATCGTTAATTGCGGCAATAAATATGGTTTTAGACCTCAGTCCTGCTGCATCTCCCCAGCCTCGCACCAAGCCCAAGGTAGACCTCAGTCCTGCGCATTTTGACCACATTTTAGAGCTTTATCTGAGCATCCTGGACAGCGAAGAAGTTTCACCGCTGACTATCTCCACTTATCGGCAACGCATCGGCGCGTTTTTGAAAATGGCGGCCGCTTACAACCTGCACCTGGATGAAGTTACCAACACGGAGGTTCGTCTTTTCCTGGTGCAATTGAAAAACAAAGGTATCGTTCCTTCCACCGTCGATGCTTATTTCCGCGCGCTGCGGGGGTTTTTCAACAAGCTGATCGCCGAACGGATCCTGCCGCCGGATTCTTCTCCGATGGCCGGGATGAAACCGCCGAAAATGACGATCGTCATCCCCCAAGCCCCCACCCATGAAGATGTCTACCGCATGCTGGCCCTTTGCCCCGCGAGTACTTACTTGGGCATCCGCAACCGCGTTATCCTGCTAATCTTCATGGACACCGGGATCCGACTGGCAGAAATGGCCGGGATCCAATTAAAGGACATCAATAAGGATTACGATCTGATAAAGGTATTCGGTAAAGGCGGCAAAGAACGTATTGTGCCGCTGGGAAAGACTGCGCAAAAAGCGTTACTTAAATACAAAACAATATTTCGGAGTGAAGACCAGCTGCCGGGGCTCTGGCTGACTGAAGAACGGCGTCAAATGGGCCGTTACGGCATACAAATCATGATCCGAAGGCTGATCCGGCTGGCGGGATTAACCGGTGTTAAAGTGGGACCGCACATGTTCCGCCACTTCGCCGCGGAGAATTACCTCGAAAACGGCGGCGATAAGGCCACCCTCCAAACATTACTGGGGCATTCAACGCAAAAGATGGTCAACAGATACGTCAGAAACAGCGTGGATATAAAACTGATGCGGAAAGTGCACCAGAATGCCTCACCCGTCGACCGGCTTAAACTGTGAAGTGTGCTGAGTATAAAAAGAAAAAGACCCCGCTCGAAGCAAGTTCACTTCGAGCGGAGGATAATTATCACAATTTTGTTATATTTATTTCTTGCGACATAACCGCCGATGTTTCTTCACGATCCTTTCAATGGCGCGGGCTATTTCACAATCTGAGCAAAACCCTTCACTGCACCATAATCCTAACTTGTGAATGCAGAATTGGCCTTTGTGAAAGTCGTTGTTCATTAAAGTATTCCATACTTCTTCAATAAAATCAGGCCAAATACTAATATGAGCGCGCCGCCAACTCCGATCGTACTGAAAAGTATCTTGATCAGCGCATCTTGGGGGATAATCTTTAAAAATCCTGACGATTGTTTTTCGTCTGACAGGTCGCATGGTTCGCCATTGTTGCAAGGCAGCCCCGCGACAATCCGCTTTTTGTGTTCATCCAGCAACTTGGCAAGTTCTAGCCTTTGTGAGTCTACCGTTTTCCGGGTATACCGCGTTTCCTTGGCTACGAATTGCACCAGGTCGATTAATCCGGTGGGTTTCGGAGTAACACCATCCGGCTGATAAAGGATCTCTTTTAATTGCTGGTCAAATTCTAACCCCTCGGAGATTTCATCAGGTGTCATGTTTTACTCTCCAGTGCGTTAATCATTTTACTGATCAGAGGTTCTTCATAACAGGGTTGGAGTTCTTTGCCCATGAACCGGCAGAAGTTTGAGGTATTCTCCCAACACATTAGCTTCTTGTCTGAGATTGCCCAGTGCTGGTTGAATAGAACTGTGATTACTACAAAAAAGTACGCCCAAACGTCATACGGCCAGCCGTTGCACTGGAGGACGTACTGCTCAAGGCGCGCCGGATCCGGGTTGTTTAACCAGTGGTAGATTTTACAATCACCCATGTCCAACTTCGTCTCATAGGTAACCGCGCAAACGCCGGTGAATAAATTAACCGCCTGAAACGTGACGATCTCCCCAGTGTCTAATTGCTTAACCACGAAGCCGGTGTGCCATGGCCTCCAGGTACGCACCCGCCAGGATTTGTCTTTCAACGCGAGGATACCGGAGAGAATATCAGTGAACCAGCCGCCGCCTTTCCAGAGGATGATATCGCCGGGTCTGATATCGGTTATATTTTCAGTCATCCTACACCTCAGAAAAGTTTCGGGTAATAGCTAATTAATTCAGGCGGCATTTCCGAGCCCCAGTATCGGTATGTTTCCGCGTGGCCTTCAACATCCGAGCTGAGACCGTAATTATTAACACTCCATAGGTAAACAAGTTTCGGGTCCGTGTTTTTCAGGCTGTCAAATGCCGCGGTAAAGGCCGCCTTCTGGTCATTCGTCAAAAGCGCATAGCTGTTGTGCGCTTGCTCATGCGCAATTACCCCGGGGTTTAACCAAGCAGGTTCGACATCCAGGTGCCGCACGTTGCCGACCGCATAAGAATCGGCGGGCACTTCTTTTACCGCTCCCGGCCCGTCCGGAACCATCAGGGGATTTACTAATGTAATGACAATCGCAGTGCGAAAGTATTCCTGATTTTCTGCCGGCACATTCCAAAGCGTAAACCATTGGCATAAAACGTCAGATATCGATGTGCTATCCAGCGTTGCGGCTGAATTACGGGGTTCTTCCGGATGCAAGAGTTTCAGGGGCGCGGGAGCTGGCGGCGCAACGACCGGCGGGGTAGTCACCGGGGGACTGGGGGAAGTTACCGGCGGTTGTTTCTTAAACCATTTCAAGCACATATTTTTCACCCACTCCAATATCTTTTCGATTAACGATATTTCAATTTGCTGCATCGCGGCTCCTTTTACGGCCAGTTGGGGAATGAGGTTATTTCGACCCACAGATAGAAACAAACCTGGCCGTTGTATTGATACAGGCTGTTGTAGGTCGAGGATAATATAATGCCCAATTCTGCAGCATTGATTTGCGCCTGCGTGATCCCCGGTGGCAGATTGAACGAGTCTACGTAAGTCACCATGCCGCCAGGGGACGGATGCGCAACGCTATAAGTTACACCGGCGATCGTGATGAACAGGGCAGCGGATCCATGGTCACCATTGATATAATTTTCCTGGCAATACGAATGAATTTTGACCCTGAAAATGTACCCCATCGGGCCCACGTCAGTCAGGGCGTAAGAATCTTCTCCACTGCCGCCATAAATACTGACAAATGCGTTGTCGTTCTGGTAGAGTACGCATTGCCAGTTATTTGGGAATCCGGTGGGAGCCAGTTGCGTAACTGAACCGGCGCCATTCGGAAGCAAAGTATCCGTTTGCACTGTGGGTACCCGGACTGTGACCACATCGGAAAGCATCCAGTCTATACTGAAATCCTGCGTGCGATAATCCCAGTTTTCGGCAATGCCTTCGATAAAATAATCCCCGTTGATATTCTGATCGTTACGGACGACTGAGATGCGGTCCGATATCTCTCTACCCAGCGCCTGGGGCCAGAGCTGCGACTCATAACCGGTGTAATTCGGCTTGACAGTCATTTGCTTGAACCGGACGATCGGTTTGAAGAAGCGCATCATCAGGTAACCGGCAATCGCGGCGACATCATCGTCGGAAGTTAATAATTTGCCGCCTTTGGTGTAAGAAGAGAGTCCATAAGAATTGATGCTGGCGGTATTCTGGAATGCCTGCTCGGTCCCGCCGGTGCGCGTTAAACGAATGTCATTGTAAAGAAGGTCGTCATCCAGCGGCATTTGCGGCGTGAATATCGGAAGATGGCCGTCGCCGAAGATGGCGTTGGAAGTTGTATACGGCGCCGTAACGCGGGTCATCAAATCCTGGTAGACGATATAACCATCGCCGCGGATCCACAATAAAGCCTGCTCCGAATCCTCCACATCTTCCATGTGGTCTAATGCGTTCACATTAGCGATGGCGCCAGTGGCAGCCATCTGATATTGCCCCGGAGCGATAGAACGCTGCGCTGCGGGCCAACCCACGCTATCTAATACATGGTTGATCCGTGCGCCCCCCAGTTCCTGGGGATAACCGGCATTATTGAGCTTGGCGACGGAAAGATTTCTTAAACCGTCGGTGCATTCCACTTGGACGGCAGGTACCTGCTCGCCATTTTCTTCCATGTAGACGGGATTCCACAGTCTGATAAAGCCCGTATAGCGGTCGTAAGTGATTCCGTTGTAGGTTGCCTGGATATTGATTTTCTTACGGATGTCGACATTGGGATAATAAGCTCCGCCGGTATTCTTTGCCGTATAATTGCCGTTCGGGTTCTTGAGCAACATGCTGGCCGTGCCTGCCTCAAACCGATCTAATTGGTTCTGGCGGCTGCGGCCGACGGAATAGGAAATGAGATCCGCGCTGACGTCCGTCCACACCGGAGAGGCATCGTACAATCCTGAAGTAAAAGCAATACGACAGGAAAACACGGCTTTGGAATTTTGCGCGGCATTCGTGGTAAAGCTCTGATCCGCGCCGTAAACTGTACTATCGCCGACAGCAACGGTCCTGAAATGATAAAGGGTATTCGCGTTAAGTCCGCTGATTCCGGTAGAAAATATACCGGTTGCGGATAAGGGCGATCCCGAAGCCGTGACGGTTGAACCGTAGGCCGTGGTCAACCCATACTGGAACGATACAGCCACGCTTAAGGCCGAACCCAGCCCGGTCAGATTGCCGTTAAGCGTAGCGCCGGTGGTATTGATTAACGATGCCGCCGCCGTAACAACGACGGGCGGAGTAGTAACTGCGGTCGTAAAACTTAAACTCCCCATGATGTACCGCCTGAATTTGTCGCTTTGAGGTTACAATAATACACAGTATTGGGACTTAAACCGGTCACATTCAGATAACAGGCACCGGCCCCCTGCGGCTGGGAAGGTGATGTGGGCGCCGAGCTGTGCTGCCAGTTCCCGGGTACCTGTCCTCCGTCAGTTGTTCCCCAGTAAAAAGTAACGGAGGGATTATCGCCGCCCGGAGCAGTCACGGCGCCGTTCAACGTGGCAGTATGCGCGGTGATGGATGACGGGGCGGAGATAGTCACGGAAGGCGCGGCGATCGCCGTGGTGGTAAAGGTTGCCGACGTGCCCCAGGCCGTGCCGCCGGAATTGGTGGCCTTAACATTAAAATAATACTGGGTATTGGGATTGAGACCGGCGATGTTCAAATAGAAAGAGACTGCGCCCTGCGGCTGGGTGGGTGATGTGGGCGCCGAATTGTGCTGCCAGTTCCCCGCCACCTGGCCGCCGTCCGTCGTGCCCCAGTAAACAGTGACGGTCGGATTATCGCCGCCCGTCGCGGTCACCGCGCCGTTCAACGTGGCGCTGGTTGTTGTGACCGATGAGGCGATGGAGGTATTGATTGCCAAACCGGCAGCGGCGACAGTGGCGAAGATATCGATTTCGAAAGGCGAGGTGCCTGTCGTTGGACCGGTGAAAGACGCATCCCATGAACCCCAGGCGGGCGGGACGGTTTCCCACATCAAAGATTTACCGACGGTCGTATCGTAATAGATCTCGATCGCGGCATTGTCGGCGCGGACCAGCAGTACATACGTTGTGCCGGATGAGAGTGTGGGGGTTGTCGTAGTATTGCCGGCAAACCATTGTTTCGCGGCTCCGGCCGGGATGCTGATTGACCCGGTATGAGCAACGAGCGTATAGATACCGCCGGATACGCTGTAAAGACCGAGCTGAATATTATGGGCGTTTGCGCCGTCGCTATTATCTGCCAATACGCTCATACTGGCAATCGCGCCGTTGACACCGGCATAACCGGGGGAACTAAAGAAATAAGACCCGTCCAGTCCGCCTGCGTTTCCCATGCCCGCGCCGTTGTTGCCGAAATTACCGCCGCCGGTGGGAGGCGCGCCGGTTTGGATCAACTGCATGACAATGTAATCGGTGAAACTGGCAATCACATTCTGGCCATTGAAAGTGTAGGAATTGCCGTCATTAGAAGCGTAGTAGCCGCCCAGGTAGATCTGCTGATTGACCGGGTTGCCGTCGTTGGAATATAAAACGAGCGTTTTAGTGCCCGAGGTCGTTGTCACGATGCAGCCGCTGCAATTTGCCTGATTGACGGGGGTCGCGGTTTTGGTCGAGCCGGGCGGGGTAACTTGCGTGATGGGAGGACTGAATACCCCGGCTGCTGTCCTCAGGTCGCCGTTGAGGTTGTTGGACCCGAAGTTATTGCAGAAGATAACGTCCCCGGTCAAACTCACAAAACCGTACCCGAATATCACACCGTAAGAACCGTCGCCGTTATTGAAGTTTGACGGCTTTTGGCCGCCGTATGTCGCTGTGTTACCAGTGAGTATCACATCGATTTTTGTCGGAGCGTCCTCGAAATGGAAGTTCGATTCTAAAGAATACGACGCGTTGCAGTTAATCACGTATAGATGACTGACGGTCAAGCCTGTAGTCTCGGCAAAATCGAAGCCGGTCGCCCAGGCATTACTGGTATTGTAAACGCCCGCGTATTCCGCAGTGCATTTATAAACAACTACATTCGAGATACTTTGCCCCGCGCCTTCACCGGCAAAGAAAACCCCGAAGCCCGGCGAGTTGAGATTGTCAATCCGCGATAAAACGATGTTGGAAACGAGCGCGTTATTCGAGTAAATCTGTACTGTAGTCTGAACTCCACCTGTGACAGTATTATCCAGGATATCGTGGATCTTGAACCCGCTGACAGGAGTGCCTGCATTATTGCTGATAAAGATGGGGCCGCTGAATGGTGCAGTACCTTGAATTTGCATATGATCGACTTCGACATTATTGACATTGACAATGTAGATGCAGGAATTTGCCAGATGAACGATGGTGGTATTGTCGGTCCCATAAAGGCGACAATTTGAACGCATATTGATATAGCCGGATGCGCTGATATAATAATCACTGCTCGGGCCCAATTGCACATTGTTGCCTGTTGTCAGATAGGCGCCAATAACGTTCTGGTCGTCAGCACCGGTACAGACAGCGGTAGCTATGGCCTTGAAGGATGCATTTGAATTGGCGGCGGCGATTATAGCTGTTGACATTTAACTAAACCCCAAATGAGCGTTACTGCGGTTGCCTACCAGCAAACCTTCATGGACAAATGCCAGGAGTTCGCGATCAGTCCGGACGGACCCGGCGACGTGAATGGTGATATGGTTGACCTGCCCGCCGGCGCCGCCGTTCCCCAGTTTATCCATCGGGATCACGGCCTCCGGTCCCCGTTCCCCGATGATCGCCGCCATGGGCGACATGGCGATGCCGCCGAGGGCCATTTTCGGGATCGGGACTGGATTTAATCCGATGCTTTTACCGGGTGAAGGATACGCGTTAATAAACGGCGGAGTAAACATTGATCCGCCGGGCGTGGAAGGTGCAGGCGCGGGGATAGATCCGCTGGAGACCATTTGCCCGACCAAAGTATTATATGCTGCAACATATTCTTCCATTGATTTGGTTTTGTCCGCCAGGAGTGTGTTAAACGCTTTCTCGTCCGCATCATAAGCGGCGAGGGTTGCATTCAGTGTCGTATTTATTTGTGTTATCTTCGCGTTTTCACTATCCTGAAAATCCTTCAGCTCAGTATCGGCTGCTGTCTTGGCGTCATTCAATTTGTTTTCAGCGGCAGTCTTTGCATCAGTTGCTGACTGTCTGACATTGTCCTGCGCGGCACGGAGGGTTATTATCTGATCGTCCAGTTCCCGCGCGACTTTATCGTCGGCGATCTGCTGCAGAAAATCATCCAGTTCTTTTTGCAGCTCCTTTTTCCGGTCGACATCTTTTTCGGCGTTTATCTGGCTTGTCAGAGTGGCTATTTTTTCTTGATTTTGACGTTCAGTAATGGCGTCGGCGTTGGCCTGTTTTTGTTTCTCAATCGCCGTAATCTGGTTATCCATGCCGCTGAGAATAATTCCCATGGAAGCATCGATGTTCTTGACCGTGGCGTCATATTCTGACTGGAGGTCTTTCATTTTCTGGTCGTGGGATGTCTGCGCGGCAGTCAGCGCCTTATTGATCGCGGCGATCTGGACGTCAGCCAGCGAAGACGCAGATTGTTTGGCAGTCGCGGTATAGTTCTTGACGTTGGTCGTCATTTTATCCGCGGATTCTTTGGCGGCATTTGCCAGATCGAATTGCATTTGCCTTGCAGTGACGGCATCCCGTGAGCTGTCAACGATCGCGTCAGACCATTTATTGATCTCCTGCCGGGCGTTGACCATCTTGCTGCCAAAATCTTCGATGGACTTGCCCAGATCCTTATTGAAAATACCGACGATTTTACCGATGCCTTCCGCCAAAGTTCCGAATATTTTCCCGTAGAATTCAATGAAGGGAAGGAGGACGGTGTTGGAGATAAACTTCACAGCATTGGCGAAGATGACTTTGATCAAGTCCCAGAGATCAGAGAAAAACAGTTTAACTTTTGCCCAGTTCAAAATGAGAAAGATGGCGGCAGCGGCCAGGGCTTCAATAGCCAGAATGACCCAGCCTGCCGGCCCCAACAAGATTTGAAACCCAGCGGCAAGTAACGGGAGTGTAATCAATAGCGGACCTAACTGCGCCAGCAAAGCACCTACGCCAGCCGTGATGATTGTAAGGTTTTTAGCCAGTTCGGGATGTGCCTTTGCCCAATCGGTAATACTTTTGATAATATTTGTGATATTCGCTACCGCATCAGTGATAACAGGCGCCAAGGTTGAACCAATTTCATTAGCCAGTCCCTGCACGGATGCTTTGACGGAAGCCAATGCCCGGCTGAGTGTTTCAGCGCTTTCGGCGCCGTCCTTGCTGAATACCACGCCCAGATCCTTGGCTTTTTGCATCAGTTTATCCAGACCATCAGCGCCGTCCGCCAGCATCGGCAGCATATCCGTGCCGCTGCGGCCGAAGATTTTCAGCGCCATATCCGCCTGCATTGCGGGATTATGGACATTGGATAAGGCCCGCGCAATCAACATGAATTGCTGATCAGGGTTTTTGCCGATCAGGTCATCCATGGAAAGCCCGATCGCTTTCATGGCGTCAACGAATTGACCTTTGCCGGTGAGCATTCCTTCACCGATACCCTTGGACATCAGTTTGACTGCTATTTCCAATCCTTCGATAGAACTGCCGGTGGAATCCGCCGCGAACTTCAAGGCCGACAATGTCTCGGTGGACATGCCGGTTTTTTTGCTCATATCGTTAATAGCGGCGCCGGCCTTGGTAAAACTGTAAACAGCCGCGCCCATGGCTGCAGTGATTGTGGTGCCGATAACGGTCATCTCTTTGCCGACGGCGGTCATGTTTTTCTGCAGATTCTTTAAACCTGTCTGCAGGCCGGAGTCATTAATACCCAAAGTTACAAATAATTTAGCGATTTCTCCAGCCATGGAATTACTCCTTTAAGGGTTGAGTTCTATTATCTTGCCGCCGGTCGCGGCGTTGAGCATCATTAATCTCTTTAGCATGGCGTCCGGACTTTGTGCCACGGTTACTTCTTCACGTTTTTTCGGCATGAAGTCCTGCGGTTCGAAGGTTTTACTGTTTGACGTGCGATTACAGTTGGCAATCACGGAACAGATCAAACCGGTACGGAAGTCCAGTCGTTCCTGTATGTCCCGGTAGCGTTTCGCCAGCGCGTCAAATTGCGCCATGGTTAAGTTCCAGAATTCGGCGTTCTCCAGTCCCAGACATTCACGCGCGAAACTCCAGATCTCTAACCAGTTCCACTCAGGGGCGGCGTCGCTAAAGGGGCGGCATCTTTCGGCGCCTCCGGTACGGCGTTTCCCCATGCTGCGGCAATGGCAGTCGATAATTCTGTCATATTCTGGATTTCAATGAGATCGCCGACCTGCTCAACGGTGAGTGTTTTGTCCTCATGCCGCAGAAGCGCCCAGAGCAACGCCCTTAAATGTTTAATGTCCATGTTCGAACTGAAGGATTCAATAGTTTTTGGATCAGTCAGTTTTTGGCCGGTCATTTCTTCAAAGTCGACCATGGCATTCATCGTCATTCTGAGGTGGCGTTCTTTGTCCAGAAAAATAGTAACCGCCGGGTTAATTTTTGACATGATTACTCCTTTTTATTCCTTGAGAAAAAAAGGGGCGGGTTTACAGTCCCCGCCCCTTGTCTCACTTTGAAAGACTATTTATGAAGTCTTTGTGACCGTGATGGTGTAGGTCCGGTTGATCATACCGGCTTTGATACAAACAATTGTTACGGTGACGATCGTTCCCACACCAGCGATGGCGATGGCGCTGGAGGCGTTGCCGCTGACTACCGTTGAACCGTTGACCGTGATGTTGTCCGCCGTGGCGCAGGTCGGGGTGACGGTGAACGATGTGCCGCTGGTCTGCACCTGGTAGATGTAGGTTCCGGCCGCAAAGGTCGGGAAGAGCGTGGTCGGCGTGGTGGTAATGGATAACGCCGTGAGCTGCGGCGCCGATGTGTAGCCGAAGGTCGGCACGCCGGTGACTTTGAAGGTGGCCGTGAAGGAAAGGTTGGCGTCAAAGTCCAGCGTCGGTTCATATCCCGTGCACAGGGCATTGAAAGACCAGGTGAACAGGCTGCCGGGGCCGGTGATAACCACCGCCCGAATTGTCTTGGCGATCATATCCGTGATCATGGCGTTTGCGCCCGCGGTGTCGCCCGCGATCAGGTTGCCGCTGATCGATACCTCACCTCCGTCACCTACGCCGCCCACGAACTCCGCAAAACCGCTCGGTGAGCCATGGTTTGTCATAGGGATGGTACTGACACTGATTTTAGGGCCGCCGATCTTCTTCAGTTCGGCGAGTGCGGTTCCGTTCCAGGAAAGAGTCGTTCCGAAACCTGAGATTCCACTTGTTACTGGCATTTATTTACCTCCGATTTTATTCAAATAAAAAAGCCCCTCGTTTTCGAAGGGCTTATCCTTGCAAATTCAGCGATATTGTTGTTTATTTCGTGGCGATTTTTGTTAGTATCTCAATGATTTCCGTATTTTGTTCGATGATTCTATCCAGTCGTTCTACCACCAGCGGCGAATAATCTTCCCAGATCTGGCCGGTACCGTCACATTGCGGACAGTTCTCTTCCACTTCGCCCATTTCGGTCATGGAAATGGGCTTTTTGACCATTATTTTTCCGCTGCCGTGGCAATTTTCACATTTCATTCGTTGTACCCAATTTTGTAATCTACCGCCAGGTGATAAAAGAGCGTCTGCGGTTCTTTCCCCAGATCGGTTTCGTCTTCGTAGAAACAACGCCCCACCGTCACGCCGCCGGCGCCGCCCATCACTCCCCGGAACCCGGAGAGCGCCCCGGCAATGGCCGCCGCGATCAGTTTATTCTGGGTATATTGCGTAGAGAAGATGGAGAACTGAAACCGGCTATCCACCAGGCCGCTGGCGCCGTCATGGGTGTAATCCCGCGGCGCCGATATCTTCGCCAGGTTAATATAAGGAGCTGCCGTATCCTGCGGGACCGTGCCATCGTAAAAGATGTTCGTCCCCACCAGGGCGGCTACTCCGGCATTGTTCAGCAGTTGATTTTGGATGGCTTGCTCGATGATCACTATACTGCCCCTTCGATTGTCTTCCCCAGCCCCTCGGCGATATTGTTCCTGACCGTATCATGGAGTTCGTCCCAGGACGGACGGACGAACGGATGCGGCGGCGCCGGATGCGGGCCACCGTGGCCGAATTCCACAAGGTGAGCGTGGGGAGCTTTACGCGGCCTGATACCGGCAAAGGCCACGGTCTGCCTTGTGGTAGTTTCCGGGAGCGCCGCGGCATAAGCAGCGGCTTTCAGACTGCCGGGCTTTTTATCGGTAGAGGGTCCGAGGGGGGCCTTTTCTTTAATCCGATCTCTCACCAGCTGGGCATTGGTCAACAACAGCTTGGTTTTATCGCTGGTCAGGTCCTTGAGAATCTTATTTGTACTCGCTTCCAGCTGATCCAGTCCTGTCAGGTATATGCTGTCGGCCATCAAAACACCCCTACGGTTGTAATTCGTGGTAGTAAATAAACCACTCGCGGTTGCGCTCATCCACGTTGATCAGCGCCTGGATTTTGAATATCCGGGTCCCGAACTTGATGCGCATGGCCGCCGTGATCCCCGGGTACCAGCGGGTATGGATAATGCCGTCCACCTCCGCCTGCGCTTCCTTCGCTTCCCAGAACCTCTTGCCGGTCAGCGGTTCGATGCCGGACCACAGCGTCACAAAATCAACCCAGGTGGCCACCGTCTCGCCCATGGTGTTCACCACATTGGTATTCTGTTGAAACGTCATACGATGGTGCAGATCCGCCGCTTTCACCCCCAGCATCACATCAGCCATAAAAGTGTTTTCCTTTTTAAGATATTCAACTAAAACACAGAGATGCCAGGAGGCGTGAGACTCGTGGTATTAGAATCTCCTGTCCATATCCAGCAGCGATTGCACTCCGAACGGCATTTCGTTCAATACCTGGGTGGCCGTGGCCTCGCGGTGTTCGTAAAGATGCGAAACCAGTAAGAGTATGGCGGAAATAACTTCCGACGGTACCGTTGTGGCATTGGTGCCGTAGCCTGACGTGAAATTGATGATCACGCCGTTCTCCGGCCTTAATATCACCATCGGCCAGGGGATCATGTACGGCAATGCGATCCGACCGGGCTCATTCTGGTTATCTACAAAATACGCTGTCCCTGGTGTCATTATTGTTTCGGTGTTATCCGTAATGTAATACTTGACGCTGTTGACCGTCACCAGTGGCGATATCGGAATGACGATGTGGTCTTTGAAATCCTGATAGCTGACCGGCGCGTGGGAATACAACGCGTATAGCGATGACGGCGGGCGTCCGTCCGGGAAACTGTCCAGCGTCAGCTGCCAGGTCTGGTTGATGTATGCCTTGTGCTGGTACATCTCACAGATAGTGCGGGCGGTAGATATCAGTCTGGTAATTTCCGCATCCTGATCGCTGTAATCAACACGCAGATGGGTTTTGGCGTCATCGATAGAGACCGGTTCGACGGCAGGCCCTGTAATTAATTTTAAAGCCATGTTCCGTTACTCCAAAATGAAGTTGTCATTCTGCACAGTTGTTCTTAACCCGTTAACAGCGGTATACACCACTTTGTAATTACCCGGTACCGCCTGATTAGGATTGAAATCATAATGATATTGGCCGGTTGAATCTTTTGTCATCGCCACTGCATTAACGACCGACGTGCCGGTTGGATCAGTGATGGTGATCTTGATTGAAGTGCTGGGGTCAATCGGCGCACCGGTATCGGTACGGGTTAAACTTATGCTGCAAATCACTGTTTCCGGATTTTGAAATATCATATTAAGCCTCGATTATGTTTGACATTATATTCAGTTCAGCCGACAGGGTAGAATTTATCACGAGTTCTGCGGTCAATGACGATGCGCTAAAGATATCAGGAGCTAAAATAGAAGCAACTTGAATTTCCTGTGTGAAACTGGAAGTTATCAACAGCTCCGTTGCCATGTTTGAATTTCCTTTAATTTCCGTGGAGAATGAAGAGATAATTTTAGTCAGCCAGCTGGGCATCCAATAACCGTTCACGCGGATTCCCAGCATTGTTACGATGGAGCGGCTATAGTTTACATAGCGGGAACCTGTAACCTTCATCCCCACCTTAGCGGTAAAGGCGCGGTTATATATTATCCCGCCGTGCTGCGTCCACAGGTAAAAGCCGTTCCACTTCAATCCCACTTTGGAGACGAAAACCCTGGTATTGGTGACAACCCGGTTCCCTGAGAATTTAAGGCCGACTTTATCGATGACGCTGCGGTTATTGGTTACACTCCTGCTGCCAAATTCTTTGATACCGATCTTATTGACGATTGCCCTGCTGACGGTTTGGGATTTACTATAAATCGCCTTAATGCCCGTCTTCACGGTCACTGAGCGAAGGACGGTTAGCGTCCGGCTGCCGCTGAACTTAATCCCTACCTTTGCCGTGGCGTTTCGGGATAGGGTTGCAGAACGTGAGCCTGAGGCTTTCAACCCCACTTTATCGGTGATATTTCGCTGCGAGGTTGTCTGCCTGGTTACTATCGGTTTGAGCCCGACTTTTACGGTTTGATTCCGGTTATTGGTTACAGTCCGGGAATAGATCGGCTTTATCCCCACCTTGACAAGGAAGCTCCGGTTGTAGACCGTGCCGCCGGTTATCTTCTGATACGCACCTGAGAACTTCAAACCGACTTTGTTGACAAAGACCCTGGCGCTAGTGACAACCCTGCTGCCGGTGAATTTTAGCCCGACTTTACCGATAACTGAGCGGGAATAGTTTAAAGCTCTTGAACCAATGAACTTTAAACCGAGCTTATCCGTTTGGCTCCGGTTATAGGTTGCGCTGCGGGATACAATAGGTTTCAGTCCGACTTTGACTGTCCGGGAACGGACATTTGTTACCGTCCTGCTGGAAATGGGTTTGATCCCTATTTTAGTGAGCAGGGAACGGGCATTTGTCACGGTACGGGTGATTATCGGCTTTATCCCGACCTTAACTGTTTTTGAGCGTCCCAGCGCTTGCGAACGGCTGCCGGAGAACTTGATACCTGATTTTACCGTGAGGCTCCGGTTATTGGTTGCTGATCGTGAACCTGAGAATTTAATGCCGACTTTGCTTACGATGGAGCGCGTGACGATTCTTAAACGCGAACCGGAAAATTTTAACCCCACTTTATCGGTGACTGATCTATTGGCGGTAACTGAACGGGAAGCTATCGCCTTGATGCCAACCTTATCAGTCCGAGCCCTGTTATTCGTGACGGAGCGTGAATAGATCGGTTTAATGCCTACCTTAGCTATAAAAGTTTGATTATAAGTAGACGAAAAATTCCAGTTATGGTTATTGCTGCCGTTGGTATTGCCATTGGATAAAAATGCGTTCCATGTGGCGCCGCCGGTACCGGTCGAATAGCTGATCGTGCAATAACTGACAGAAACGGTGCCGGATGAGCATGATATATTCCACCCGGCGGTACTTGAACCGTTGAGTGTATGTTGATGGCTTGCGTTTCCGCTTAACTGGATATTGGCTGCGGTGTTACAGGTTTGTGTTGTGCCATCGGTAAATGTGATCGTCTGCGTGGTGGCAGCAACGGTGGCGAACGTTCCGAAAGTCCCTGACCCTGTTATCGTGCAGGTTGCGCCGGTGATATTTACTATCCCGTAAGTCAGATTAGGTGTATTCGTGAAATTGCCGGAACAGATAATTGTCGATGATGCGCCGCTGAATGATGTCACGGCGGTTGCTTCTGCGTCCCAGAAGTTAGTCGTGATGGTTGAAGCTCCAAGCGTGACAGTTGTGCCGGTGCCTTTGATCTGGAATCCGTTGCCTGCGCAAGTGATGGCATAGCCGCCTGAGGCGAACGTGCAGCCCGTTGTGACGACAAATTGATAGCAGGTAGCGATTGCACCTGCCAGCGTTAAACTGCCGTAATCGTACAAAGAGTCGTTAGAAAATCCGAGGCCGTTAGTGGTGAAAGTTTTAGATGCGCCGGTAAACTGTATGGCGCCGGTCGATGTCCAGGTCATGGCGGCGATCGTAGTAAGGTTACCGGCAATAGCAAGGATCTGTGCAGAATTGTTATATGTTGGCGAATTAGTAGCTCCCGTCCAGATGCAATCCAAACAGTTACAGGAGGCATCGCAGGTAAAAGATTGACTCGCGGCAGTAAATGAATTGGAATCAAAATAAGCATTATCTGCACTGGTTGGCACGGAAGCGTTTGATACTCCGCCGCTGGATGAAGCCCATGATCGCGCATTTGACCAGTTGCCGGTGGACGAGTACGTAACCGTGATTGTAATCGTCCCGGTGACGCCGGTGGTAGTAATTGTTGTCGCCGTTGCTGCCGGGCAGGATTTAGGGCTTGATGTAACCGTTGTTGTGCCACTTGCTGCTGAAGCTGATGTCCCGACCGGCATTGTTACGGTAAAAGTACCAAGCGTGGTAATTGTTACAGTGTTGGCACCTGGCACCAGTCTTTTGGGCGATCCCGTGCAGGTACCCGAACCATTTGCGATAATGCCCTGTCCGACAACGGCATACCTGTTAGCCATTTAATGCCTTCTCAAGTGCTTGCTGGTAGGAGATATTAGCGAAAGTGGGTGGGACATACGACCATTTTTGCGCTAATTTATCGCCTCCCCAGACTCCTGCAAAAAAATCAGCATATTTCATGGCGGATAAAACAGCCGGGTCGATCGCCGTGAAAGCTGATAAAGGATAGGATTGTATAAAGTTCTGCGCGTTGGTTATGCTGATCGGAGTTATTGTGTGGCCGTCCTGCATGCCTGAAGGTACGGCAGAAGGGCCAACCGGAACCGAGAACAGGCAGATCCCGTTGTCATCGTCATAAAGATAAACAGTAGCCGCGGGAGCAAAGGTGCAAGTTGCATACCAGCCCGGACTATACCGCAATCCGGGCTGATAATGCGATTGATAATACGCAACGCCCGCTGGCAACGTTGGGTAACTGGCCATTATTAAACTCCGATTTCAAATTGAACTGACAGAGTCTCATTCAAGGTGTCGCCGTTCTGAACTGCGGGCGGGACGGCATAGGTGTGATACGCCCACATATCGCCGGCACTGGAGGCCGAGAATATGCCCGCGCCCGTCAGCGTAGCGGTAGCACCGGCTGAGAACGATTTATATGCCTGATTGGTGTCACCGGCGACCGTTGTCGTGGGGTTGGTGACGGTTGCCGCCGCCCTGGTTAAACCGGAACCGGCGCATTCCGATGCCAGTGCGTTGGTTGCCGCCGTAAAACCGGCCTCGGAGCCGATGTCGAGCGCCAGCCATTGGGATACTGCAGCAAGTAAAGCGCCGCATTTGCCGTAAAGTTTGTTCGTGGGTGACCCTGTATCAGCCATATTTATGACCCTCCGAAGATTTTATAACCGTGAAATAGCACGAATAGATAATGTTTCCTTACGCCTTCGCGGAATCCTGCAGGCGTTTTGTCCAGTCTGTTAGTCATGCACCACTTCACCCGCCATTGTTCATATCTGGACTCCATGTTGTGGGTTTTTGTGTTCCAGTAAACGACCAGGGGATGCGGGCCGTTGCAAAGGTGAGCACGGGATTCGTCACGCTCCGACGCGTTGGGATCAGGCCATAAGCGTCTGTCATGGAACGGGCAGCCTTGAGAAGCGATGAGTTCAAATTCCTCGAACATTCTCATTTTGACCGGAGCTGTAAAATCTGCCATTGATTCTCCTTAATTATTTCCTGCGAAATACCTTATATTTCCGCGTCAGCCGTGAAGTGGATCCGGTTGGTTGCGCTGGCCTGGCCGGATGCCCCCACCAGCAGCACGGATGTGTCGCCGTCATTGGTAGCGGTGACCACTCTATCCGCGGAGTTCGTGACATCCCGGAAGTTGGCATTGCCCGCCGAAGGGTTATAGGTCGTCAATGTGCCCGGGGTTGCCCGCATTCTGCCCTGCGGATAGTCGAAACTACCGCCGAAACTTGCGGCCGCGCCGGAAACTACCGCCTGTGAACCTGCCACGCCGCCGGATTGTGCCGGAACGGTACCGTAAGGGAAGGTTTTCTGGTAATAGCGGCTGCAGCGCATAAATTCCAGCTGGAAGGGTTGTTCAACCCAGTCCCGGATTTCCTCACCCAGGTAAAGGCCGCATTCTGCGATGAGCAGATCATCGTTGGCAGTGCAGGCATTTTTCAGCCAGACTTGCGGGATGATGTTGACACAGCCTGAAGGCACCACAAAGGTCATTGAACACCTGACCCAGGAACCGGATAAGGCAAACTCAACGGCGTTGCCCGCGATCGTGCCGTTGCTTTCCGTCTTGACCGGCGCGATGTAGGAAAGGTTCGTCCCCAGTGTCGGGTCCGTGCCGTTGGCGCCCCAGGCTGAGAAGTAAGTACTGGCCAGGCCGCCTGCGATCGCGTCGCCGGTGGCCGACGATGTGGACTGGACCGCGCCCAGTCTAACGACCTGGCTGCCGCCGCCCAACACGGAATAACGCAGTTTCGTCTGCAGTCTGACCGTTCTTCCCCAGAGTCCCACTGCAGAAATTACCGGGACTGCCTGACCGTAAGCGAACTTGGCGCCGTTGGTAATCTGTTTCAGCCGGGTGTAGAACCTCGCGTTGAGGTTTGTTTCCGGCGCAGCGATGGTGTCCACCTGCTGGTACTGCAGGGTAGTCACGTTGCCGGTGGCTGCCCACCAACGGTCCGCGCAAAGATACGACCGCAGAGTGGCTGAGAATGACTGGTTGGTCAGTGCCGCGGCCACCCGCTGCAGCACCGTTTGGCCGCCGTTATCGAGCAGGTTTAGATCCCGCAGGCCCATCGGCGTCAATATATCGATATGATTGTCCGGTTGGACAACTTTTGTTCGAAGCAGGTCGTTGGTATCGAAATACGCCTCGGCATTATTCGCGGGCGGAGTCGCGGGAACGATTGTTGCAGCAGCTTTGAAAGCCATAGAAATATCCTCCTGATTTTTTAATTAATATAAATAACGCCACCGGCGTTAACTGTCAGAGTTTTGCCAGCAGGGATCGTGATCGAGTCCGAAATTTCGACCGAATAATTGGCCGGGATGGTGATATTCCCTGACGGGTTCTGGTTGGCCATCGGCATATTCGCCTGATAGTCTTGCCATTGCCCGCCGGCAAAAATCCTGGTTAAACCGGTATCTACCACCAGCATTTTTGACCCGGCCGGGATCGCCGAACCGTCCGGCATGTTCACCGGATCCGCGTCGCTTGAAAGACGCGTGAATTGTTCTTGTTTATTGATAAATTCTACTGCCATCGCAGCCTCCTAAATAGCGCCTAAAGCGTAATTTGACCAGCCGTTCGTGGTGTCCCAGGTGTACTGAATTCCGGTGTCGGTTTCAACTATCTGTGAGCCTTGAGGTATTGCCGAACCGTCCGGCATTTTGATGGGTTTGGTGTCAGTAGAAAGACATGTCCATTTAAATATCGCGGAAATATAATTGACGGCCACGTTATTTGCCTGCCTTTTTCGATTTCGGCTGCGGCTTGGTGTCAATGACGGCTTTTTCCACGGGCTGCTGCTGAATCGCCTGCTCGATCGGTTTCTCCATGATCACATCTCCGATCACTCCGGCAAGTTTGAGCCTTTTCACCCGCTCGGCGTCATTTGTTTCCAGAATTTCCCCAGCTTGCCGCCGCTTCCCTTCCACCACATCCTCGAATTCTGCCTTGGTTACAAATTTCATAAGATGATCTCCTTCCATTGGGTAGGGCACCGGGGAATGTTTCTCCCCGGTGCCGCTATTTCCTACAGAGTGTGTCTGTTTATCGGTTTAGACAACCGCCGACGCGCCGACTTGCTGCGCTACCAGGTTGCGGGGAGTGCCGCGCTGCAGCGATACACCGCAGAGAACGGTGGCCGTGGTGGTAACTTTGGCCGCCACATAGACGAAGCCGTTGTTCTGGTCAAGTTGAGAGGCTTCCACCTCTACATATGCGGAGGCGTCCTGTGAAGCCTGGGTGATCGTGCCGCCCACGTTGGTGGAAGATACGGTGACCGTGTACTCACCGGGATCTGAAGAAGTGATGATGACGTTCGTGGTGCTCACAGTTGCTTTCAGGCCGAGCACACCATAACCGGTGCTGTTAATGCAGGCCGCCAGACCGGCAGCATCGGCAAATGTGCGGCTGGCTACAACTGAGCTGCCCTGGGTGAAGGTCACACTGGTAATACCGTTGCTGACGGTGACCGTATCGCCCGCGCCGGTACTGGTCAATGCTACCGTGACACTGGAGCATTTGGTATTGGAAGTGATGGTGGCAGTGGCGTTGGTGATCACTTTGGCGCTGGTGCCCGCGGCATCAGTCGCCTGGTCGAGTTCTATCACTGCCGTGCCGCCGGAGGCGATAGCGCCGCAGACCAGGTGCGCCAAAACTCTCCGGTAGTTTTTCATCGGGTACCACCGTCCGGTGGCGTTGGTGGATCCTAAAGACTGCGGGATCAACCCGATGTCCTCTTTGACTTCTTCGAAAATTCTTTTCATGAATTTTTACTCCGATTTAATATTTTTATTACTGAAAGCTAATGACTGATTGCTGATTAATTATTAGGTGGCGGGTACATCCAGGACGATGAACGGGCTGACAGTGGTGCTGCCGTCTTCGGTCAGGACCGGTGTGGTCATCCACGGCATACCGTCTACATTCCAGAAGCCCTTGATGACGGTTTTGTTATTGGTGAAATAAACGTGCGGCGAGGCCTCGATCGCCAACGCGGAACCGTCTTTGATCAGGTATTTCTTGGGGTCGATCAGGATCAGGTCGCCCTTGGTGCCTGCGGCAGGCAGACGCTGATTAAGGATCAGCGGATAACCCACTAATGTCTGCGGGAATCCTTCACGGGCGGAAGGCTGCCAGACCAATTGGCCCAGCGGAGTGACCATCTGCATCAGTTTCGGCAATAGGGACTGGTTGGCGACAAATACGAGTTCGCCGCCGCCGTCTTCCGGCAGCATGACGCGTCCCAGCATGTTGGTGAGATCGTTATACACAACGGTATTGGCCGTGGTGCGGTTGACCGCAACTGTGCTGGCATGGCCCACAATGCCGGTGGGTTTGCCGACGCCGTTGCCGCGCAGGAACTGGTAATCTTCCGAGGCGAATATGGCGCCGCGGAGCAATGTAGTCACCAGTGAACCGGCTGCCGCGGAGTTACGGAGCAGTTTATCTGTCACGGTAACAAAGGCCGCGACTTCTTTCGGGAAGAGCTGGATGTCTTTTAATGCCGGGGTGGTTTCAACTTTAGTGCCGCCCTCAGCGATCCAGTTGACCGCAACGCCGCCGAAATAACCCTTGGTGCCGCTCTGGTCGAGGGTCGGGATAATCAGGGCTGAATCCGCGGGACTGCCGGCAGGGATGACGGTGGCCCGGGCGCGCATCACTGCCGCCTGCGGGTTAACCATGAAAATGGTGTCCATGTAGGTCGGGGGTACCAGCACGCCGCCCTCGGAACCGGTGGTCATGTCCATACCGGAACGGGCTTCGTCCTCACCGCGGCGCGGAGTTTGGATCCGCAATTCGCTTAATCTGGGATCACTGGGATTGAACCGGCAGGCGTACAGAAATTCGGCAAAGCCTTTCGGACCGTCACCGAATCCGCGGACTGCCTTGTCTCCCGCTTCTTTGCGGCCTTCGTGCATTTCCATCGCCTGCAGTTGTTCTTCGCGGGCAATGTCGCCTTCGATATTACGGGCGTCAGCCGCCATTTTGTCGATTTTGACCCTTTCCTCGCCGGATAACTCGCGTTTCTCGGTTTCGGCCGTGGTCATGATGGCGCGGGCCTCTGCGATCAGGGCCGCTTTGCGCTGTTTTTGTTCCATTACATTCTTCATGTTTTACTCCAAAATTATTTATTTGTTGCGGTGTTTATATACTTTCCAGTTCCAGCTTCCGCTTGAGAATTTCCAGGCTGGCAGCACGCCCCTCTTGCGGAGCAGCGCCCTGCGCGCCCTTATTTTTCGCGGCATCGGCTGAATCTTTAAGCGCGGAAATGTAATCCCGTGCCTTGACGCTGGTCTGGGGATAGGCAGGGAATGTGACCGGCGACACGTCCTTACAGGAGACATCGTTCAATGTCCGGGTGACCGTACCGTCAGCGTTGTTCTCCCAGGTATCGGAGTTGGTCCGGAAGGAGAATGAACACTGCGAAATGTCCCCACGCCCCACGCTGACCTGTAAATCACGGGCAAATTGCGTGTCCGGCAGGTCGCACTCAAAATTCAGTCCCTTGTCATCCTCTTTCAGGCGGAGGGTACCGGCAGTTGACCGGCCCAGTACAAAATTGGCGTCATGATTAAAAAGCGCGCGGATATCATCGGTGCGCACGGTATTGGCGAATGCACCGGGTTTAATCTTCTCCCGGAATCCCCCAAGGTCGTCGGACAGTTTGTTGAATACGGCTGCATAGCCGGTGAGTTTACTGGTTTTTGTGGTATCATCTTTGGCTACACGTAATTCGGTGACCATAAAATAACGGCGTTCGATTTCCGGCGTGGCTGATTTTGCATCCATCTATAACCTCCCTGAAATAGAAAAAGCCCCGAATAATCGTGGGCTTTTTTAAAATTGCTGTTTGGTTTATTTATTGCGAAATTAATACTCCGGCATGATCACGCAGTCGGAACACGACTGATGCAGGGGCGGATGCCTCACATTGTGGGGTATCTCCAGTTCACGGGATCCATCCGAGAGTTTGTCGCCCTTCAGCAGGAACGGCGTGTCGATCGGGCTGACCTTATCGTGCATCTGTTTACAGAATTCGCACGGTTTGCTGCTATTGCACGCCCAGCGCAGCTTTGAAATTCCGGCCGTCTGGAAGATCATCCGCGCGATGGCATTGGAGAGTTGTACCGTTTCATTCCGGGCCACCTGATCCGCGCGGGTTGCTTCCCAGTCGTCCAGACGCCTCACGACTTCATCCCCAGCATCCCCGTCATTCTTCTCGATGATCCCCATCAGCTGGCCTTTCGAAGTTTCCGCGTAGCGGACGCCGAAAGTGCTGACGTAATCGTTGACGAATTGCGCCACGTGCGGGTTGACATGCTCCAGCTGGGCATTGACTTCTTCCCCGGCCAGTGGCTGGATCGCGTCCGCCAGGGATTGTGCCACCGGCAGGATCTGCCGCTGCATGTAATCCTGGTAATCGCGGTAATAATCGTTCATCCAGTTCTTGAAATCGTCTTTCGAGCGCGCACCGAGGTATTTCGCGGCGGCCCGCCCCACATTCTGTTTTTCACGGTCGACGATGCGCTGTCCGGCATCATGGAAAAGCCGCTGATATGACGCGGCGGTCTTTTGCCGCAGGTTGGCGGCCCGGCGACGGTATTCGAGCGAGCGTTTTTCAGTCGGGATTGTTAAACTGTTAGTTTGAAGCGGATCGTCTATCTGACTATCCGGTTTAGTTCCCGGCGCGGCTAATGTACTGGCATCCACCATGTTCAGCGGCGTCATGTAAATTTCGCCCTGGGTACCAGGCAACGGATTCTGGTTTTCAAGTTCCCGGATATCGTTGGCAGAATACCAGCCCCACTGTCTGGCGACGGCATAAGCCTGGTAGCGGGAAAGCAAATCACCGCGCATCAGGCCGTCCAGTAGAAATTCATTGAAATAAGGGCTGTCAATGCCGAAGAGTTTAAAATCGGTCTCCTGCTCCCAGTTGATGGCGTGGGGGCGCATTGTATACGTGACAAACTCCAGTCCCTGGTGCTCGATGTTGTTATTCGTGGCACGGGAAAGGTCCATCACCAGATGCGGCTGTACGCCGAACCAGCGGCAGATTTCCTCCACCTGGAACTGCCGGGTTTCCAGGAACTGGGAGTCGTTGGGCGGGATGCCGATTTTCTGGAATTTCATACCCTCTTCGAGCAGCATTAAACGGTGAGATCTCCCCAACCCCTCGTATTTCTCCTGCATATCAGCCCGCAGGCTGTTATGGGCATTCGTGGAGAGTTTGCCGGGATGTTCGACCACGCCGCCGATGTTGGTGCCGTTGCCGAAGTAGCGGGCGCCGAATTCTTCCGTGGCAATGGAAAGACCCAGGGCTTCACGGGCCTGGGAGACGATCGAAAGTCCTTTGATGCCGTCAGTGGAAAGGTTCAGAACATGCCAGATCTGATAAGGCGGCAGGTTTTTGGTATTACCGTCCGGTAATGTCACGCGGTAAAACAGTTCGCCCTTGACCGTGCGCAGCGGCTTTGTCCGCCACGGCGGCAGCGGCCACAATGCCACAGGAAAACCGTCGTTATCATACTCGATCTCGGCATAGGCGTTGCCCCACAACAGTTGGTGCGCCATTTCCGTCGACCGGAAGGTAAACGAACTTTGCTCGGAGTTAGGCCGTTTGTAGAGCATGTAATAATTGCGGTGCGCCGTTGCCAGCTGTTTGCCTCTCGGCTGCATATGTTTATAAATATGCCACGGTAATGATGCCTGCGTCCAGCTCAATAACCGCACGCACGCCCAGACGGTACCGATGCGCATCGCTGTCTCTTCGGAAACCATCGCGCCGGAATTGACGTGATAGTTCATGGTATTTGGCCACCAGCGCGGATCTAACGGGTTGACGTCCAGCGAGCGGCGCTCGGCAACGAAACTTTTAATTAATCCCATTTATTTACTCCGGCTTCTTTTTGGCCATGCCCAGGTATATCGCCCCCAGCCCCGTGATGATCAGCGCCGCCGGGTGATATATCCACCAGACGCCCCAAAAGAACGCGACAACTCCGCCAAGCAGCAAAAAATCATCCGCGTCGAACTTCTTCAGCGTGTTAAGTTTTTTGGATAATTTCGAAAAGAGCTTTTTCAAAATGTAATTACACCTCTTGTTTCATACACAGATTCACCGCTGTCCGTATTGCGGGTCGCGCGGTCGAGCGCCATGATCATCGCCACCACACCGTCGATGCGCTGCGTTGCCCGGGCCTTGTCAGGTTTGAGGTTGCCGGCCGGGTCCTGGGTGACCACGATATTGTCGACATTCCAGCGCAGGACGGGGTTACCGTCATGCCGGATATTCTTCTGCAGCGCCAGCGTCATAAGTTCTTTGGTGGGCGGACTCATTGAGGCGTAGCCCTGGCCGAACTGGACCAGGTGTCGTCCCTGAACCTTAGGGTCGATCTCGAACCCGATCTTCTGCAGGTCGTAAATTATCTTCTGGGATCCCCAGCGGTCGAAGGCCAGCTCGCGGATGTCATAGATCTTTAATTTTTCTTCGAGATCATGAAGAATGAAATCGTAATCGATGACGTTACCGGGGGTGGCATGTACCAATCCCTTTCTGACCCACTGCCCATACGGTACACGGTCCTTATGTTCCCGTTCGCGCATCGCTTCTTCCGGGATCCAGAAATAGGCAAGGACGGAATAGGTACCGTCTTCATGTGGAAAGACCAGGGATAATGCGGTGAGATCCGTTGTGGTGGAAAGATCAAGGCCCGCATAGCACGGACCGGAGAATTCATCTGCGCAAAACTCAACCCTGCAGGCATCCCAGACGGTGATTTGCATCCAGCGTTCGGCGGAATTGACCCACTGGTTAAGGTAGAGGCGGCGGAAGGTCATCTCGAAGGCGGGCATTTCCTGGGCCTGTTTGCACAGTCCGCGCATCTCGTCGATCTTGCGGAAAACCCCCAGCGCCGGATTGCATTTCTTCCACACCGTTTCGGATGTCCAGTCGGCTTCTTCCGGGGCGGCGTAGATCACCGGCAGGAACGTCGGATCCTCGATTATTCCATCTTTGACTTTACAGGCGTAATCGTGGATCTCCCAGCCGATGGAGTTGCGGTCGTAACCGGCGGTCGTCATCACCATGGTGACCGGCTGCCGGCGGGCCCCGCTGCCGGTCCGCATGACATCCCACAGGTCGCGGTTGGGTTGGGTGTGCAGTTCGTCGAAGATGTTGCCGTGCACGTTCAGGCCGTGTTTGCTGTATGCCTCGGCAGACAGGACCTGGTAAAAACTGTTGGTAGCGTGGTATACGATCCTCTTCTGACTTTCGATGATGGTCAGTCGATCGGATAATGCGGGTGATTGCCGGACCATCGGGGCCGCGGCATTGTAGATCAGCGACGCCTGTCCGCGGTCACCGGCGCAGGAGTAGATCTGCGCGCCGGGTTCGTTATCCCCAACCAGTAAGTATGTTGCGATCGCGGCGCCCTGCTCGGTTTTACCGTTCTTCCGGGGAACTTCTTCGTATAGCGTCCGGTACTGTCGGGTACCGTCGGCGTTCAAGGTTCCGAAGAACTTTTCCAGCGGTTTACGTTGCCATGGCATCAGGTGAAAGGGTTGGCCCGCCCACTCGCCGGTAGAATGTTTCATGAGTTCGATGATCGAGATGGCACGGTCGGCGATGTCTTTATGGTAGCCGGGGCGGATCCGTGTCATGTTAGTTCAGTCCTCGGGTCCCCAGCGCGATGTTCAGTGGATCCTCCGGTTCTTGTTCCCCACCGGCTGATTTACCGGCGACGGATTTCGGCGTCAATCCCAATTCAATAGCGAAGGCTTTCATTTCCATGAGAGCGGCCTCGGCAATTTTAACCTCGGGACGGGAAGCCACGCCGTGACGGGCTAACTGAACAAGTCCGTTCTTGTTGAGTTCCTCTTCGGCTTGGCGCCAGCGGGCATATGCCGAACAATAGCCGGCGAGGATAGAACGGTCCTTCTTTGTCAGGTTGGGGAGTTCCTTCAAGGTGCGGCGCCATTCGCGCTTTGCCTCAGGAGCGAGCCAGGTCGGACAGGTCGGGGCGCCGGTTGACGATGTCACAACTTCAACTTTCGGAATTTTGCGTTTGCCCGGGTTTCCCTCGAGTAGTTTAGTTGCCACCGATTTCTTGTTGTGACCGCCGGAACCAGTTCCTCCCATAATTAATCTTTTCCCCCTATTATCCCCCATAAATCTTTTGCTTTTGCTGTGAAATCTCGCGCGGAGGAAAGCACTCGGTTTGCGGTGATATGGCTGTAGAGATTACCTATGCATACCCGTCATGCTATTACGGCAAGATATAATCGTTCTTAATTGAGTTGCATATTAAATGCGCGAGTTGTGCGTTCGTTCTCTGATGCTTGCCACCTTTCGTATAAGGCAAGATGTGATCAATCGTAGGACTGAAGAGATCGCCGGAGTCATATTGATTGCTGGTTGGTTCACCACATATTTGGCAAATCCCTTTGTCTCTTTTTATGAGATAAGCGATTCCGACTGGTTCAATGAATGCGTCTTTCCTTCTTGCTCTTCGTTGAACTTTGTTGTATTTCTTCGCGCATCGAGCAGAGCAGAAACCTCTTTTCTTGTTGCCGTATTCAGTTTTGAATGATTTGCCACATTGTTTACAGATCACTTCATGCGGTCGATATTCACATTTCGCTTTCTCGAAGGCTTTCAGTCGTTTTAATTCTTTTATTCTCTCATGTGAGAGTGGGATTCTCTTGTTTTGCTGCCGTAATGATTTTCTATATTCTGTATTAAATATTTTCTGGTCGCGTTTGCCAGCAAAATAGCATTCTCTTGAGCAGTATTTATTACGATCGGTTTCTTTTGGGTGATATTCATTGCCGCAATATTGGCAGATGTAAGTATAAGACCTTCGGTTTCGAGACATAATAAAAACATCTCCTACAATGTTTTTCCTAATTTCAGGGTGGGCAGAGTGGCTAGGAAACCACCTTTTCGCTTTGGTTAATTACTCCGAAGCTATCCCACGCTCAAATTATACCATAATTGAGGCTAATTATCGATTTCCAAAGGCATGATTTTCGATGGCTGTTTTTCTTGAATGGCAATTATGACATAAAGGTTGAAGGTTGCCGAAACTCACGTGTTCTACTTTACCGTCAATATGATCGACGTCCGTAGCGGCTACAATCAGTCCATTCTTTTTGCATTCCCGGCAAAGGGGTTCATTACGAAGCACCATTAAACGAAGTTTCGACCACGTGCCATCATACCCACGTTCTGTTGATGTACCGCGGCGTTGGTCTATCTGTTGATTGCGCTCCTTAAGATGCTGATCACAATAGCGTTCTTTGTTAGTGGTGAGTAATGGACAGCCACTGTGTGCACACGGGCGTGCTGGCTTGTATGGCATCAGCGTACCTGTGCTTGATTATGCGGCGCTTCTGCCATGAACTTGTCCAGGCGTTGTTCTTCCGGGATGTGATCAATGCTGGGTGAGGGTTTCAGGGATTGCACAAACATATCCAGACGCGTTTTGTAATGGTCGTATTGATAATTGCAGAGCAGAATACGTTCCTGATCAGTAATGCGGTCCCAGACATTACCGCTGCATTCTGACATTTCACTCCTTCTGTAGGCAAAGAAAAAGCCCGCGTGTTTCAGCGGGCTTTAATAATTTCTTGAGAAATACCGAGCAAATTTGTTGCTGTTAAAGTCAATTATGTTAACATCATACTAAAATGTCAATATTTTCTTAAAAAGTCAACCGTTTGGTATTCATGTTTTTGGTTTTGTAATCTCAGTACCGCATTTTCGGCAAACCCAAGATTCTCCTTTTACTTTTGTTTTCCACCGGGTATTGCCGCATTTCGGGCAAACATGCATTTTTCTCTCCTTCTCTCTAAAATTACGTTGTTTTTTCCATTGGCGATATGAATAATGACCCCAAGTCTTGCCGCATTCTTCACATTTTTGAGTCCATTCTTTGCCTTTTTGTTCTAACCTGGTAACCGCGTTGCAATCGGGGCAAAAAGCGATAGTGCGTTGAAAGCCGCACAGAAAATACAACGCTGTCCGCGCTTCTTCCCTGTAAAATTTAACCGGTTTTTCGCTTTCAATTGACTCTTCAAGCAAATCACGCACAACAGAAGGCAGCATTTTCATCCTGGTATCAATTTCGGCAGCCAAATGTTCAGCATGATGCGGAGGCAGTTTTGGGTTCTTGCTTCTGATTTCAGAATCGGTATAACTTGTGCCGTTGGGTTCCGGCGGCCATTTCCCATCCTGAATGACTTCACGGTTTGCCATGTACCACAATATTTGACTTTGGCAATAACGAATCTGGCCGGGACTGAACCAAGCCGCATTGAAGCAATTAAGAGGATCGCCTCGTTTAGTCGATGCCTGATATGCTTTACAACCGCTGCAATCGCTCATTGTTTACTCCTCTCTAAATTTCGCCTTCCAGCGGATCAGGATATCGCCGTTTTCATCGCTGAATTTCTCGAGTGGGCCAGCTTCGCTTAACGCCGTTTCCAGATACCGTTCGATGGTAATTGGCGAACCGCCGGTGACATAGGCTCCGCTGAACTTGGCATTCTTACGGGTAATGAATCCACGGGTATCAATTTCTTTCACGATCCACCTTCCCCATGCTGACTGCAGGAAGGCATTGGCCTGCATAGTGGATTCTCCATCCCGGTAGGACACCTGTTCTTTAACAATACTGGTAGATGGTCGCAGATCCCGCTTCTCCCTCTCACACTCAACCCTTTCCGCTTCCTCCTTCACCTCTTCTCTCCTTTGTCTGCTCTTCTCCAATTCCGCTTGCTTCTGCTCAGGTGCAACATCTCTCTCACACACACTCTCACTCACACTAACCACACCCCCTAACCGCTTCGCCTCCTCCAGATTGTCTGCCTGACAAAGTACCCGCCAGTTTTTGCCGTCCGGCGGATTGTTCAACGGATTGCCGTCGATATGGTCGATTTCCAGCCGCTCTATTTTATTTGTCGCTAATTTCCATTTGCGCACCAATTTAGCGGGCATGGTGTCGCCGATGTGGCCGCCGCAAATAGCGCACTTTTCACCGTCACGGTATTTGCAAAGTTGATAGGCTGTGACGTAGGTTTTCATGTCAAGACGGCGACCCTTCATGTTTATCTCCAGTTTAAGAATGTATTATATATATGTAGCGAAAGTTACCGAAGTTCTGTCTTCGACGATAGTGGCGGCGGCGGAAGATGGTATTTTCTGTTATTCAGTCGGTCAAAATCTTCCTGCAGTTTTTTATCCCCTCCGGTGAAAGAGTTTTGTCGGTTGTAATAATACCGGTGGGCATTGTGCCGGGGGACAAAATGTTTTCGTCTTTTATTATTTCGACAGGAGGTTTCCGGCCAAAAGTCTTTTGATCAAACGTCCCTTCATCAGTATTTTTGTGGAACCAGCGTGCGAATATGTTCCTCAATTTATTGCCTCCCTTAAAATATAGTGAAAGTTTATTTTTTCAAAAGTTCCGGGTTAGAGTAAATATCGCCGATGACTTCAACATCCTCAGACTTTACTAACTCTTCGCCCTCATAACCAAAGTGCTCATTTTTTAACCAGAACAAAGGGAATCTTTCCATTGTCACGACATCCCTCATTGTCTCCCTCATAACATATTTATCGGGTTCGGCATTATCGGGTGTTTCATTCCAATCCACATCCATTTGTTTGACAATATCCCCCTCGTAGATTTCCTTACCGTTCTTGTCGTTGAGGCCGGTAAATTCCAGAAGCTCTTTAACTGGAATCTCGTCATTGACAACAATACCGCCCTCAGAAAAGAACTCTATCGCACCGACTTCGATTATTTGGTTTTCCATTGTGACAGCCTTAAATTTAATCTCTCTCATTTATTTACGCTCCTTTGCTTTCTTGATCGCTGTTTCCAGTTCAGCCGGAGTCATGAAATGAAGAAAAATCCAGTAGATGAACGTTTGTATAAATTTTTTCATATCAGTCGCCCCCTAAAATAATTTCATCTTCTCGGCCTGCGCCCAATACAGCCCCAGCCCCACCTTGATATCCCGCCGCGTGATAAAATCCTCTTTCGCCCTTGACCGCAGCGATGCCAGGCAGCGTTCGCCTTCCTCTCTATTCCCGGGCCAGAAATAGCCGTAAGGTTTTTCGCAGGTCAGCAAGACCGGTTTGTTCAAATGCCGCAGTTCCCGGATGATCAGTTGCAGTTTCCGCTGCGACGCTTTTGTCCGCGGCAGCCCCACCGCATCGCATAAATCCAGGGACATCACGGCGCATTCCTACCCCACATGCCGCATGACCACGTCCAGCACATCCTTCTTGATGCCGGTCAGCGGCGTTAATTCAATCCGGGTCTCTATGATCAATTTATGCCACCCTCACTATTCTGCCGTCGTCATAAACGTGGATCCCCCACCATTCTTCGGTAATCAGTTGCACCCAGGTCGACCAGTAATTCATGCCCTCCAGCCGGGAAAACTCTGTGAACGTGTAATACCGCGGCAGAGCAGGTTCGGCCTTGGCGATGTACCTGCTCACCGCGCTTTCCAGCTTCTTGATCACGTTCCCGTCTTCACAAATTAACTGGTTCAATTTATGCCTCTAAACAAACTAATGAATGTTATTTACCTCGAAAATGATCTGTAGCCCGTACAACTATGGCAGCAGCTACCTGCCAGATCTTCACCGCTTTCACAGGTGACATCCGGGGAAAAACCTTTTTCGCAACCATAGTCTTCCAGAAAACGGCATATCCTTGAGGCTACCGTGAACTCATTGGATGCCAGCGTATATAATTCACCAGATATTTCCACTCGATAAATGTGCCCATCTTCATCAATGGGACATTCCCTGATAATTCCTGCGGTTCCTACCTTAATCCATTTGCCCAGGAAAACGCCTCCGTTGATAATGCGAATTCTATCGCCAACCTTCGCTTCTTGTTTCATTTCCCCGCCTCCGGTAAATTAATCCTTCGATTGTTTCTCGATGAACTTGATAATGTCCTGCAGGCAGCCCATGTCAAAAGCCGCCGGTGTGTCCACGGTCATAACATACCGTTTCCAGGCCGGGTACCAGTTCACGCAGGCGATCGCGGCGCCGCTGCGGTTATTGATGATTTCAAACGCCGGTTTATTGTTGATATTATCGATTCTCCCCGCGTGGATGAACTTATTTCCGATATCGATCATTTATCTTTGCCCTCCGCCAGTAACAATTTCGCCAGCCGTTCCAGTTTAATCAGCCGCCATTGTTGAATTTGCTCGGTCAGTCCGTACATATTTTCCAATTGCTCGGTCATCAGGCGGACATCGGCGATTTCTTCCGCCAGTTTATTCAACCTTTCATCGGAAATATCGCCGCGATAAACTTTGCATATTTCTTTTTGCAATTCGGCGGTTTCCTCCAATCCCATGACGAGTTGAGATGGCTGGCCCCACTTATAACGGGCTTCGAAAAATAGAGTCAAAGCGTCTTTCATTCTCTCCCCACCTTGATTTCAATGTATCCGTCCAGCATGTCCGGGTTGGCGTCCGCAAATTCCGGGTCAATGGCCGTTATTTCAACGAGTACATTGCGAGTAAGGACACCGGCGCAGAGTTGAACTAATCTATCCCGCCCGTAGTTATGGATAAAATATCGGCGGGGCGGCGTTTGATTCTGGCTGATGCTCGCTTGACTGACCGGCTCAGGCTCGCTTGGCCGGGGTGTAAACGAGCGAGCCTGCTGATTATTTTCAACAGAGCTTGCTGCGAGCGTGGGACAAGTTCTGTGCTGCCGCAACTTTCTGCCGTTGCGTTTTATCACCCGACTGTTACCCGGTAAAACCTCGCCGCCGCATTTAATGCACTTCATTTTCAATTCCTTTGGCTTGATGATCCTTGAAAATCAAACACTCGGAGCAGAAACCTTCCTTGCAAAGAACGGCTGAATATTCGCATTGCTCGCCTTTATGATTAACCGGCAGCTTGCCTCTACAGTTCTTAAAATGCTTGAGGAAGTCAATACTGGGAATGAATGCCTTGCATTTGCCGCATTCCGTTTTTATAGGTTGGCAACCCGGCTTTGTTTCCGTTCCCACCAGGTGTTCGGTCACCAGGTATTCAGGGATGACGGCGCCGCATTTACCACATTTCAGATATTCGACCGGCGCGGGTTTATGGTTGCGGAAGGGATGACCGACCACGGCCCGCGCAATGTCTTTATTTCTGCTCAACGTTTCCCTCCAGTGTCCTGATTTCAAAGCCTTGAGATTTAAAATGCTCAATCAATGCCGGCTTGGCTAAGGCCTTGATTTTTTCGTCTGCCAATTCACCAATCTGTTTACCAACCATTAATCTGACCGCCTCAGGTGAGGCGTAAATTGTGATAGGAATTGCGTAAAAGATCTTCGCTGCCGGGGGGGGCGGCGGGTTATTATTAACGGGCGGCGTTTGCAAATGTTCCCGAGGGTTAAATCTGCCTTTGCTCTCGACGTGCCACGTTTTCTTCAAATTCTTCCAGGTAACCGTGGTCATGTGGTATTTTTTGATTAAATCCCTGACCGGCAGGTCTTTTTTCCGGTAATCGGCAAGGATCGTTTCCTTCTGTTTTTCCAGATCCTCCGGCACGGCTTTACCAGGAGCGGGAACAACCGGTTTTGGAAGGGGATGATCACGACGTCCGCTGCCGGGTGGTTTATAATCTGCCGGGATCAAACACTTGCGTTTCCAGATGTTCATTATCGTGGCAAGCGTATTGTGGGGTAATTTGTACTTACGTTCCACATCCGCGATCGACATTGTTTTCAGGTCTGCCATGATCGCCGGGACGAGGTGATCGTATTTGCCGGTTTTTTTGTTTAGAGGGTGATTCATGTATTGCCGTTCCGAGTTTGTATTTGACGTTATTTCAAGTAGAGGTTGAATAGGTGGAGGGTTTTCAAATTTGATTACTGCTGATGGGTTGGGCAAAGCCGTTGTTGCCATATTTGTTTTTAATTCCTCCTTATTTTTAAAAAATGCATCCCGTTTTTCTTTTATAAAAAAGGCCGTATAAAATGAATTGGCATGGCCATTATTCTCTCGTTGCCGCATCCGCGCGATCATCTCCCGGTTCCTGGCGGCCCGGTCGATGTTGTCAACCAGTCCGTTATCCTCGACTGCCAATATTTGCGCGATCGTCATGCCAATACCTCATGCCCTTTGCAGCGGCCCAGCTCGTCCCGGTTATCGCAGCCGCAAAAGTACTTGTGTCCCTGCGCCTTTTCGTCGGTGATTAGCTGATATACTTCCAATTCGGTCAGCTGCCGACCGTCATCGGTTTCCAGGAAGATCGGCTCTCCATTCAATGTCATCTTTAATAATGTATTCAGCGAAATGCACATGTGCACGACGGTTGTTTTTGCGGTGGTCATACCTTTACCCTCGTCCGTTCTTTTTCAAATTTAGCTAATAGTCTTTCAACCCGGATCTTTAAAATCCTGGCCACCGTCGCCGGATCGCACGGGACAGTTTGCATCATGCCTACATCGAGGTCAAGATAGGCGCCCATCCACGGCAGGTTCCCGGCCAGCAGCCGCCGCACGAATTCCAGCGTCAACGTCGCCATGGCCTGATTGATCACCGCGCTTTGTTCGCCGGTTTCCACCCGCTCCGCGCAGTCCGGCCGCGGCGCCAACTCCCCGGCCGCAGGGATTAACAACGACGGTGACTGCCACCCGGGGGACGGCAGCTTTTTCGCGATTTCGGCAGCAGGAAGAAAGGATCCGTCAATCTGTATGCCGTTGGTATTGCCGATCAGTACCTGGCCGGAATTATTCCCGTTGCCGGCGTCCAGCCACCAGGTTGTTCCCCACCGGCAAACCTCAGACAGTTGCCGGCGGGCTGCGGCATTATCCACACAGCCGATGTAAAGATTATTTTGAATGCGCTGTGACATACCGGGCCCCCACGATTGGTTCATTTCGTCGTGGTGAAAGGGCGCAACGCTATAGCCGATCGCGCGGTTGTAGCGGTGGGTCAGTCTTTCCGCCAATGCCTGGGATTTCACCTTGCCAAGATCCTCCTGACAAAAGTTCTGACGCAATAGATTGTGCGGTTCGACGCGGTCATGGTCGACCAGGATGATCGATGTCTCCAACGGCAGCAGACGGCAAAGCCCCTCGGCAACGAAACTGCCGGTACCGCCGCAGCCTACCAGTACCACCGGATCCAGGTTAATCTTCGGTAAATGCCACATCTTCCAATTCCTTTTGTGTCAAAACATCGGACACGCCGGTTGTGCCGGAAAAAACTTCATCCCATTTCAGGAAATAGAAATAGCCGTATACCCCCACCCGCAGCATTACTTCCGGTTTAGTCTCTAATTTACCGACCACGCCGTAAATGCGGAAACCGGTTTCGTCTTTGTCATCTTGCGCAGAAAAGCGGGCGGACATATTGCAGTGTGAGTGCAGGTCCAGTACCGCGCCTTCGATGTGTTCATATTCCACACTGGCCGCCTTGCGTTCCTGATTGACGGTCATCAAATGATAACTGCCGTCCGACCAGGTGACCGCCAGATATTGTTCCTTGTCCGGATCCGCCAGAAAACAATTCAGCGCCAGATCAAACAGGATACCGGGGATTTTGCCGTGCTTCAAATAAACCGATGGTTCAATATGACTTAATCCACGGATTTCACAACCGGCAATCGGAATTTTGACGTGCAGGAATTCGCCATCCTTGGCAATATACACGCCATCATTAGCGATCAGATAGGTGTAAGCATCCCCGGTGCCGATTACTCCGCCCAAAACTTCAACCCCTACAATCGGTTGCGTCATTCGTTCACCTTAAACTCATCAGGTCTTTGACCGTGCCCTGCCGGATCATGTCGTTCAGCGGGAATTCTTTTTTACCGTCCAGGAATTTCCATAATTTGGAAACGTCCTGTGGGAATTTCTTCGAACGCTTGTCCAGATTCGCCGCCCGGGTGAAGAAACTGAGGAAGAACGTTTCCACGATCTGCGCCGGGTCGTTGCTGTATTTCTGGTTGCCGGGGCAGGTATTGCCGGCGGCGAAGACATTGCACAGCGGGGCGGCAAATACCGGATCGGTGACAGATTGTGGATATTTTTCGACCGCATAAACCCAGGGCGCTTTCCCCGGCACGACGATGAAGATCAGGCCCGGCAGCGGGATAGTATACCGCTGCGGCGGCTTCATGGCATCGGTCTGCAGTGCCACTTTGCGGATACGCGGCGCCTCGTAAAGCGCGGTCGCAGGGCCGCTGTCCGTATTGGCCCACCACAAGGTATGCGGCGGCAACAAGGGCGATGTGAAGGCCAGTTCTTTGGCCAGCGCCTGCGCCACATCCAGCGCAGAGACAACTCGCGTTTCATTGATCTCATCGTAAACTGTCAGTACGCATGCCTGATTATGGAAATCCAGCCGCGCCTGCAAGGGATCGGCGGGCACGTTCAACTTTTCCGGTACCGTCCATTTAAAGTTGTCTGAGTTTTTCCGGGCAATGGTCTTCTTTGCCATTTTCTTCTCCGAATACCATAGTTAAAGTCCCAGCTGCTTTCCATGATTTTTTGTAATTCTGCAAATAGTTCAACATTTGCAGAAAGCGGGCGTGCGGTTTTTCTTCCAGCCAATCGCAAAGGGTATAGACGCGGTTAAATAATTCTTCCGCCTGCAGGTTTTGTTCCATCAGCCTATCGATTTCCCGCCGGTCCCAGCTGGGCGGATCCCAATCCTGCTGCTCATTGTCCAGCCACCAGTTGCCGGTGGAATGGTGGATGATGTCTGCGTAATCCGCCAGCGCGCTGAATTTGCTGCCTTTGGTCATCTTCATCAGCTCGGCAGGCTGCCAGCCCCGGGCCGGGATCTTTTTGGCCGCGTCCGCGCCGATATTATCCTTTATCCATTCGATCATGGGGATCCGTTCGCCGCCGCTGCTGCGCGGGATGTAACCGTGGCAGCCCTGAAAATCCTCCGGCGGTTCATAGGGCGAGGAAATCAGCGACATCAGCATGATCAGGCCGTGGCGCTTATCCTGGAATTCGTGGTACTCTTCATCGTCCGTGCCGCGTGGAAAGGCCGGGCAGAACCCGATGAAGTTGGACATTAATTCCCTTCCTTCCTCGAAGGCGCCCTCATAACTGTCGTCCAGCTCGAAATATTCTTCCCCGAAATATCTGATGAACAGCCCGATCTTGTCCTCCGTGGTTTGCTCCATGATCTCCCGCTCATGCGCGGGCAGATATTCGCGCACCAGCCCAAGGAAAACCTCGTTGTATTTGGCGTTATGCAGCAGGTCTTCCAGCCAGGTCAGGGATGGCGGACAACCGGCGAACAGATACCGGGCGATATCATCCAGTGGAGATATATCAGTCATCGTCATCGATGTCGTACCTTTGTCCTTTCTTTCCCGTCAGTAATCCCGAAAGCGCTTTTCTGGCGTGCTGCGTGGCGCGGGTGTAAGCGCGGGCCTCGGCCACGGCCAGGTTGACTTTATCCTGCCGTTGTTCCAGCATTTTGGTATTCACCACGCCGTCCGGACCGGCGACCTGGTTGACCAGGTCGATCAGTTTCAGCGGCTTGGCCGGAACGGTCCGCAGCGCCTTTATCAGTTTTGCCTGAATTTCCGTGTTCATAAATTTAGCCTTTTGTCCCGACCCTTTTTTTGAAGGTGTATTCGGTGTATTGGTCCGGGGTGCCCTTTTTCTTGACTTCGCTTTTGGTTTCGGCGCTGGCCAGTTCAGGGAAGAATTGCGCATAATTCTGGCGGACGTCATCCACTGTCATGGCGGGATCCGGGTCCGGATATTCTTTGTTCTCGTAAATAAACTTCCTCTTTAGTTCTGCCATTATTTAGCTCCTTTCCAGTATTCTTCGGCATCTGACAGGAATGCACCGACATCCGCGGTTTCCAACGTGCCGGGCAGCGTTTTGAAAAAGCCCTGTTTGCCCAGTTTCATCACCCCGGCAAAGACATTTCCGCTGCCGGTTTCATTCAGCGTGAGTTTGCGCGGCGCGGTATTGACCTGGACGATCACCGGGGGTTTGATCTCATGCGTCTCGCCTTCTTTATTGAGAGCGTCCCTATTTTCGTCGGTTTCCTGCTCGGTGGGTTTTGTAGCTTCCTGTTTCTTGACAGGCGGCGGCGGGGTATGTGCGGGCGGCGTGGCGTTCCTTTCGATCTGCACGGTTTTGCGCGGCTTGGTTTCCTTGTGCAAAAGGTTCTTGATCTCGAATTCCAAGGCGTTGACCGTCAGGTGTTCATCCCGCACGCGGGCCGCCAGTTGGGCCATCTCCGCAGGAAATTTCAACAATTGCAGCAAAGTGCGCGCGTGCGTCTCCGTTATTTCGTGAGAAATAAGCATCTTCTGATATTCGTCCGGCAGTTCCAGCAGGCGGATGGTATTGGCGATCTCACCCTGCGAGCAGTTGTGCTTTTTGGCGATCTCTTCCTGGGTGATATCCAGTTCATCCTGCATCCGTTTGTACAGGTGCGCCAGGTCAAGCGGGGTAAGTTCATCCCGGACCGTGCCGGTCTCCAGGATGTCTTCCGCCATCTGTTTGTCCGTGCGCTCGACGACGATCACCGGCATGTTGCGGTAAAGTTCCATATGCTCGTGCTGCACCAGCCAGCGGTAACCGGCAAGGCGGCGCCAGCCGTCGATGATTTCGAAGTCGCATTCTTTGGCACGGACGATGGGGTATTGCTGCAGGCCGTTCTCCATGATCGACCGGCCGAACTTCTCCGCGGTGGCCGCATCCACCTGCAGGCGGGAAGGCGGCTGAAACGGATTCGGCGAGATGCCGTCGATCGTGACGAACGTGATCGCCTGGGGTGCGAAGTTTGATTGCTCCATCTTCTTTTCTCCATTGGGCGGGTGAGAGGGAAGGGGCGTTAGGAGACGCCAAAACCTCTCACCCGCCCGGTTTAATCTATCGGGCTGTTGGGCGGTCAGGATGGTTCATTTGTTTCCATCATTAACCCTGCCGCCCGCTATCTAATCGGTTTGGGAATCCTGTGGCCCGGGTTCGGTGACCAGTTTAGCGGCTGATCACTCCCTACACCATCCCGCCCGGGCATTCCCGCACACATTTGGTAGCTACTTTTTGTCCATGTCGAGCTTGAATTGCGGACTGTCGAAGGCGGCGTTGATGCGCTGGCCTTCCGTTTCCAGTGTGAGCAGATCTTCCATCATCGAAGGATCGCCGTCGTATTCGAAATGCACGGCGGTGACGATCTTCGGTGGATGGTCCTTGATCGGGACGCATTTTGATTTGATTTCGACATTGCGGATGTTCTCGATTTTAATGTTGAGATTGCTGCTCATAGTTTCTTCTCTCCTGTATACATCCCGGTGGGATAAAGTTTTATCGTTGCCGCCTTAATATCTTTAACTTCCGAAGGGCTGGAAATCCCCAGTGTGTCTTTTAACTTTTCGATGGTGAAACCGCGTTTCAGCGCGTAATTAAAAAGCTCATGACTGGCTTTGAATTCAGGGACAGCAGCCGTCTCCGTTAATGTGGATTTGCCGGTATTATTTCCCGCGGCCGCGGGTTTTGTTTCAATATCAGGCGCTTTTGTTTCACCCAGCAGGTTATCCAGTCCCCGGTCGATGATCTGCCAGTATTTATCAAAGGCTCTATTACAGACTTCCACACAAATATGGATTCTTACCTCGGGATCCCCGACAAAATTTCTGTAAAGTTCCCCTACTTCTTTTAAACAGGCAATCTCCAACGAACGGTCAACGGCAGGCTGGGGAAGAGCGGACGGGAATAACGGCGTAGATGCTGGGGCTGCATTTACCAGTTTCCATTCCTTGATATTGGTGTATTTGCCTTTGACCTGTAATTCAACTTCCAATACGGCGCCGGGTTTCAAATCCCCCAGCTTCGTATCAAAGGAAGACATCTTGGCGCCGTCCATGGTGATAACGACAAAGGGTTTGTTGTCGCCTTCGTTGTGCTGTATTTCTTTGATCGTGATTTTCTGCATTATGTTACTCCTTACTGAGGGGCGGGAAACCTCAACCACCACGTTCCAGTCCCCCGCCCCTCATTCGCTGTCAGCTGATAACAGACAGCCTTTCCAATTGCTGTTGTCGGGCCAGCCGCTTGAGTGTGCGCAAGTTATTAGATACAATGTATGTAGCTTTACCACTTGAGTTATTTAATTGCGTGCCTCCTTCGTTTTTATTTGCTTTATCTGCAGCCCAATACGGCCTGGCCTTCCCGATCGTCACTAATTCGTCAAAGGTTAAACTGCGCGGCCTGCCGCGTGGACGTCCTGTCGTTGTCATTTCTCCACCTTCATCCAGTCGTTTTCGTGTAACCGTTTCTGCGCGCACGGTGAGCAACGGACAGGGACACGGCCGCTGAATTTTTTGGTTGATTCGTAATGTGTCTTATGGATACGCAGCTGGAAGAGCGTGCCGCAATCAGGGCAGACGCAATCCGCAAGCATGTAATCGCGGTAATCGATGCGGTTAATTGAGTTTGCTGTGTACATTGACGTTCTCCCGTTTTTCCCACCAGGCACGGATCGCTGCACTGCATTCCGGACAGCTAATCAGGACAATTTCACCGTGAGATAACTGTTCTTTGTACCAGGAACGATGGCCGCCGCAGCGGGGACAAACGTCCGGGTCGTTTTGGCCGGGATAGCTGCCGGTCAATGCGGTCAGTATGCTGTCGCCAAAGATGTTTTCTGCCATGTCAGTGTCCTTCTTTTGTTCTAATAAACTAAAATAGTTAAATATTATTTACTACGCCGATGGAATTACAGACCGCCTCTTTTAATTCGGGATATTTGATAACAATCATGTCAAGGTCATATTTAGTCAATTTTGTAATGTTCCTCTTTTTCCGAGACCATGCTCCCGGGTCAAGTTCGATACTTTTAGCGAATTGTTTATCATCAATCCCCTTGTCGATTTTTAGATGCTCGATAGCTTTTATTAATTCTTTCAAGGTGTAACTCCTTTTGGATAGTAGAAAATATTTAACGTTAATAATATATTACCACCTACTTGTATTTTGTCAATAGGTTTAGTAGGATTATTTTAACGATTGCAAATTTGCAATTATGTTTTATAATGGGAGGTACGCAAATGGTACAAGGAATTTTACTAATGGTAGAAATGACATTGGGGCAACGAATAAAAGCGCTTCGTGAAAAGAAAGGCTGGTCTAAATACCGCCTCGGCAAAGAAATGGGAATGCATCAAGGATATGTCGATGATATTGAAAAAGATATGACTCCAAATCCTGGCATCTTTACCATTAAAAAATTTGCTGATGTATTGGGTACTGATTTGAACTATTTAATGGGTTATATCGATTACAATGTTGAAGAGCGGGCACGAAAAACGATTGCGGAGATAGATTTAATGTTGAAAGAAGCCAAAATTAACTACATGGAAAATCCTAGTATATTAGAAGAACTTCCTTTTCTTGGAAACATTCCTTGTGGAACTCCGTTCCCTGAAGAGCAGCAAAATGGAGAAACTGTTCGGGTTCCGAAAATAGAACTCGGTGATTTTGCTGGAAGGAAAGACCTCTATACTTTACGCGCTTCAGGTGATTCGCTGGAAGGCGATGGAATATACAAAGGGCAATATTTAGTCGTATTACCTGAGCATTCATATTTAGGTAAGCGAATTTATATTGTACGCTTAGGAAATTCGGTGATCGCAAGACATGTTGAAAAAACTAAAGAGGGCAAATACCGGCTGAAGGCATCAAATAATCATTACCAAGATATGGAGCCTTCTGAAGTGGAATTATTGGGCATGGTTATCACTTGGGGTGGATGGAAAAACGGTAGAGGGATAGATTAGTGGAAAGACCATTTGCGGTGAATATCGCTGGTTATTCTTATGATAACGATGATGGTTCCAGCCGCCAGGAAATATTAAGCAGGTGCCAGGTCGGAGAATCTTTAATTCTGACGCACGTAAAGAATCCGTATGATAAAAATGCTATAAAGGTTGCGCGAATGAACGGCGAGCAAATTGGTTTTTTGCATAAATCAACGGCTAAAATAATTGCACCTCTCGTTGATAGAGATGGAGATATGGATGCTCGGATAGTATCATTAAATTCTTCGGAAAGAGAACATGGCGGCCTGATGTATGAATGTAAAATCGCTTTTAATAATCCAGAAGTTGTGAGTGAATTAAAGAAATATTACGATGGGAGCGGTGCCAAACTAAATTCAGGGGGAAAACAAGCGATGCCATTAACTGATGAAGAAAAACAGCGCATTGCCGAAGAAGAGAAAGAACGAATGAAAGCCCGAAACAATGTTCGATCTAAAAACTTGTTAATAGGCTGCGGTATTATTATTCTTCTGGGTATCATTTTAGGCATTATAATTATCATTTCAACGAAATAAATTAAACACAAAAAGGAGGAACACCACAGTTAACCATAATTAGTACAGATGTTCTATTTCTAGCCCTTCAGTCCTGATAAGACTGGGGTCTCAAGTTCGAATCTTGAATCGCCCACCATATTTACATTCCCACCACAGCCCTGCCCCAAATTCCAAAATATATTATTTCCGTTTCACCCGGCTTCAACACG
>Ga0182021_10000499_pt1 | contig 41908 bp, 44 predicted proteins | sample 612E3MmetaG_FD_120493 | JGI IMG/M metagenome (GOLD analysis project Ga0182021, IMG submission 120493) | Permafrost microbial communities from Stordalen Mire, Sweden - 612E3M metaG (Illumina Assembly) | ecosystem: Environmental > Terrestrial > Soil > Wetlands > Permafrost | place: Sweden... | reverse complement strand
GTGCCGTTGTTCCACCAGTCCCAGCCTGATGAGAACGGTGTGCGCCTCCCTTCCGATGGGTAGCGTTCTGCGCGTATCGGAGGGACTGGGACCAGGGGCTTAGACCGCGGGAGCGTAAAGCAGGTACCGGAACTACTGTCGCCCAGGTACCGAAGCCGCGTCCGAAAAGTGTAAGGTAGGTACCGGAGCCACTTTTCGGCTTTTTGCCTGGATTTGGACCATTTTTCGAGGGTGTCGTGTACATTTCGTGTACATTCGACCCGTCGGGAGACAAAACTGGGCCGCCGGAGAGGTCCGAGCAACAAGAAAGCCCCGCATAATCGGGGCTTCGTCCTCAATGAGCCGTCAGGGACTCGGACCCTGGACCATCGGATTAAAAGTCCGGTGCTCTACCAACTGAGCTAACGGCCCTCATTGCAAGGGTTGGATTCTAGCCTTCTGCCCTCCCAGTGTCAACGAAAATCGTCCTGGTTCGGCGACTGTTCGAGTCATCGGCCGGACTCGCGCCTCATGGCCGGCGGTCGCTCGGCGGGCTGCCTGGTGGAGCGGCGATCCGGCCAGCCGGTGACCTCGAACTGTGCTTCGGCAGGATGAAGATTCCGTAACCGGTCCGGGAAACAGCCATTTTCTTACAAGTGGCTTATCCCCAGCCGGGTAGCATCCCAAGCGTCAACCAGGGTAGACGCCTCGACGACGCCTGCCGAGTTGCACGGGCGGCGCTGGGGGACGGCCCCCGAAAGCAAAGGTTTGGACGAAATGAGCACTCTGAAGAGGAAGATCGCGGTCTTGGCCACAGTCTTCAGCCTGGCCCTCTTCGCCGTCGCGTACGGGTTCGCACTCCCGAGCGGCGCTTTGGCCAGCACCGCCGCAACGGCGTCCGCCGCTGTTTCCACCGCCGGCGCGGCGTCGGGCACGGCCTCCACTAGAGCGACGTCCGTCCCGTCAGCGCAGGTGGCGTCGGCCTCCGTGGCCCTGGTCGACACGGTCGGAGAGTCGAGCGCGGGCTTCCTTTCCCACTACTTGGTCAGCCCCATCGCCCTTGGGTTCGTCCTCATCTACGGCGCCAGCTTCTGGCTCTACAAGACCAAGCGAATCCGCATCGCCACGCACCGGAAGATCTGGAACATGCTCCTCCTCGGCACCTTCCTGATCACCGGCATCTTCGGGACCATCCTGACCTTCCAGCTCGACTACGCTCCCATGTACGTGTGGCCGGTGAACCTGCTCTTCTGGCACGTGGAAGCCGGCGTCGTTATGACGTTCATCTCCCTCTTCCACATGGCCTGGCACTTCAAGTACTACCGGGGCATCCTCAAGAACGCCCGGGCGAAGTGGCGCCTGCTGCGCGACACGCAGAAGGAGTCGGACCTGGCGGAGGGCCGGCTGGTACTGGAAGCCCGCGAGGCACGGCGCGCGGAGCGCGAGGTCCGCAAGGCAGGGTGCGAGCCGGCGCCGGACCGGCGGCCCTTCGACCTCGAGCGAGGAGGCTACTCAGAAGTGGGGTAAACTCGCCGGATGAGAGTCCATTACCTGCAGCATGTGCCGTATGAGCGGGTCGGGTGGATCCAGGACTGGGCCGAGAGCCGCGGTCACCAGATCACCGGGACGCTGATCTACGAAGACCCCACTGGGGCGGGCGCCTTGCCCAGCCCGGTGGGCGTCGATCTGCTCGTCGTCATGGGCGGTCCCATGAACGTCTACGAGCACGACAAGTATCCGTGGCTGTCGGCCGAGAAGCGGTTCATCCGCGCCTGCATCGCCCGGGGTAAGGCGGTTCTGGGCGTCTGTTTGGGCGGGCAGCTCATCGCCGACGCGCTGGGGGGCGTCGTACACAAGGCGAAGTTCGAGGAGATCGGCTGGTACCCGGTGGAACTCACCGAAGAGGGGCGGCAGATGGAGGTGTTCGCTCACTTCCCCGACCGCTTCACCAGTCTGCAGTGGCACGGAGATGCGTTCTCCATCCCTCCTGGGGCGACCCGGGCCGCGTTCTCCGAGGCCACGCCCAACCAGGCTTTCACCTACGACGACGCGCGGGTCGTCGGGCTGCAGTTCCACCTGGAGGAGACCCGGGAGACCCTCGGCGAACTGCTGCAGGTGGCCCGGGGCAGGGGCGATGTCTGCGCCGACCCCGGCTCGACCGAGCATCCCTGGGTGTCGCCGATCGACGACTTGCTGGCCCCGGACGCCCCGTTCGAGGCCTGCGGGGAGCTGCTCTTCGGGCTGCTCGACCGGATGGTCATGCGCTGAAGATCGACATCGAGAACCACTTCGCGTCCGAGGCATGGGTCGATGCGCTCCGTAAGAATACCGGCTATCCTCGGCTGACCGACGACCCGCAGTACAAGTACCAGCTGCGTCCCGCTCCCGGCTCCTGGCTGGGTTACGGGCTGCTCGAGAAGCTCCTCGACCTCGACGAGCAGCGTGTCCGCCGGCTGGACGAAGCGGGAATCGATGTGGCCGTGCTTTCCCTGGCTGCGCCGGGTACCGAGGCGTTCGAGCCGGATTTGGGCAGCAAGGTCGCCCGCGCAACGAACAATGAACTCGCCGAGGCCCTCGCCCGTCACCCCGATCGCTATCTGGGCTACGCCACGCTGGCTCCCAAGGACGCGGAAGGCGCCCGCAAGGAGCTGGAGCGCTGCGTGAAGGAGCTCGGCTTCCGCGGCTGGAACACCCACTCCAACTTCGGCGACTCGTATCTCGATGAGAAGCGCTACTGGCCGGTGCTGGCGAAAGCCGAAGAACTGGGCGTGCCGGTGTACCTGCACCCTACGTGGCCCATCATCAAGGAGTTCCAGACGTACGGCTCGGCCCTGTCCGGGCCCACCTACGGTTTCGGCGCCGAGACGGCGCTGGTGGCCATGCGCCTGCTCACCGCCGGCGTGTTCGACGCGTTCCCGAAGCTGCAGATCATCCTGGGTCACTACGCCGAAGGCCTGCCTTTCATGCTCGACCGGGTGGACCGCCACCACTTGCAGGGTCGCGGGCACCCCGACCCGGGCGTCGCCCCCACGCTCAAGCGGCTCCCCAGCGACTATCTGCGTGAAAACTTCCTGGCCGCAACCAGCGGCAACTACTCGCCGCACGCCTTCGCGTGCACCAAAGCGGCGCTGGGCATAGGCCGCATGGTCATGGGCAGCGACTACCCGTTCGAGGACATGGACGGCTGTATCCGCTTCCTGGACGATCAACCCATGAGCGACACCGAGCGGGAGCAGATGTATGCGGGCACGGCGACGGCAATTGGCATGGCTCTGTAACCACGAAACGGAGGCACCATGAGCAGGCTGGAGGGTAAGGTCGCGATCATCACCGGCGCGAGCTCCGGTTTGGGCGAAGGCACGGCGGAATTGTTCGCCAAGGAGGGCGCCGCGGTGGTCCTCACCGCCAGGCGGGAGGAACGGCTCCAGGCGCTGGCCAAGAAGATCGAGGGTGAGGGTGGCCGCGCACTGGCGGTCGCGGGGGACGTGCGGAACGTCGAAGACGTCAAGCGCGTCGTCGACCAGGCGATCGCGGCCTTCGGCCGGATCGACGTCCTCGTGAACAACGGCGGCATCCTCGACAAACACATGCCGGCCATCCGCACCTCGGAAGAACTCTGGAACGATGTGCTCGGCACCAACCTCACCGGGGTCTTCCACTACTGCCGTGAGGTGCTCCCCCATTTGGTCAAGGAGGGCAAAGGCTCCATCGTGAACGTGGCTTCCATCGGCGGCATCTACATGAGCGCCGGCGTCTCCTACTCCGCCGCCAAGGCCGGGGTCAACGGCCTCACGAGGAACATCGCCCTTCAATACGCCGGTACGGGTATACGCTGCAACTCGGTGAACCCGGGCCCCACGCCTACCGAAGCCAACACTCCCGAGAGGCTGGCCGAATTCGACCAGGAGTTCATGGAGATCTGCGCGCAACACCAGTTCTGGGCGGGAGAATCGGAGATCATCGATCAGGCGAACGCCATCCTGTTCTTCGCGAGCGATGAGTCGCGGTACGTCACCGGTCAGTGGCTGGTGGTGGACCGGGGGATGAACCTGTAGGGAACGTCCAGTCCAACCAGACCGCCGGGTCGGGCAGGCAGACATAGCAGTGGTAGATGGGGCGCGCGAAGAGGCCCAGGCCCTTGCCGTACAGCCGCGCCTTGCAGCCCACCTTGGAGCGGCCGCGCCGCTCGAGCTGCTTGATGATGACCGAGTACGTCTCGGCGTCGTCTTTGGCGAGATACCCGACTTTGTGCCCGTCGTTGTCGGCGTCGAGCATATAGACGGCCACTGCGTTCGCGTCGTCCTTGTTCTCCGTGTCCCGCACGAGAACCGCGAAGCCGCCCTCCAGTTCCCGCTCCTCGCCCTTGCCGAGCTTGCCTAGTAGGCGCGCGTAGCTCTCCCAGCAGCGCATGCCGCCGACGATCTCTATCTCGTCGAACCGGATGCCGTGGTTGGGGTCGGCCGGGTCCGTCGCCTCGGCGTAACAGTGCATCCCGCCTTCATAGAGCATGGCGCCTCTCCGCTCCCGTCATCAGGCATGACCCGCCCCGGGATCTCTTGGTCTCGGAGTCCATGACAACGATTCTCCCACGCATGGCGAGCGACACGAAGCGACCAATAGTGAGGCGAATGAAACGAAGCCTCTAGAAGTGAGGAGAGTGAAACGAAGTCGCCAATAGAGAGGGCCGGCAAAGCCGGCCCAAAAACTACCGCACCAGCGGCGAGGTGATTCAGATAATAAGGGTCGACGGGGTACACGACCTTTCCGGAGCGGAGGAGAGGCCGTGTGCCCCGTTGCACGCCTAGTGCCGGAAGTGCCTCCGCCCGGTGATGACCATGGCCATCCCCCGCGATTCCGCGAGTTCCCGCGACAGATCGTCCCGCTTGGAGCCACCGGGGTGGATCACCGCCGTGGCCCCCGCGTTGATGGCCACCTCAAGCGCGTCCGGGAAGGGGAAGTACGCATCCGAGGCCACCACGGAGCCGGCCAGCGGGAACCGCGACCGGCTGACGGCCAGGTTTGCAGAGTCCACACGGCTCATCTGGCCGGCGCCGACGCCGATGGTCATGAGGTCTTTCGCCAGGATGATCGCGTTCGACTTGGTGTGTTTGGCCACGCGCCACGCAAAGAGCAGATCGCCCCATTCCTCTTCGGAGGGATGCCTGGTGGTGACGACCTCCATGTTGTCGCGCTGATCGACTTCGCAGTCCCAATCCTGGACCAGCATGCCGTTGTACACACGCTTCATGTCCATGGAGCCGCAGGTGTCGCGGTTGATCTGGCCCGTGAGGATGCGGATGTCCTTCTTGATGGTGAGGATGTCCAGGGCTTCCGCCGTGTAGCCGGGCGCCCAGAGGACTTCCACGAAGTTGGTGGAGAGCAGGCGGGCGAGTTCCTCGTCCACCACCCGGTTGATGGCGATGACGCCGCCGAAAGCGGACACCGGGTCGCAGGAGAGGGCCTTCTCGTAAGCGACCGTAGCGGTCTCGGCCACGGCCACGCCGCACGGGTTGTTGTGCTTGACGACCACCGAGCAGGGCAGAGTGAACTCGTCCAGGCAACGGCGGCAGGCGTCGAGGTCCAGGAGGTTGTTGAACGACATGGCCTGGCCGTGGAGCTGCTCCAGGGAGCCGGCCTGGTCCGCGGCGGAGACCGTCGAGTACCAAGCGGCGCGCTGATGCGGGTTCTCGCCGTAGCGCAGGCCCTGAACCTTGCTCAGGTCGAGCATGATGTGTTTCGGGAACTCGCCCTCGGTCTGACTGAACCAGTTGGAGATGGCCGAGTCGTAGTGGGAGGTGTGCTGGAAGGCCTTGGCCGCGAGGTCGCGCCGGGTCTCGTAGGCGAGCTCCCCTCCGTTGGCCTGAAGCTCTTCGAGCACGGGGGTGTAATCGGCCGGGTCGGTGACGATGGCCACGCCGGAAAAGTTCTTGGCCGCCGCACGCATCATGGTGGGGCCGCCGATGTCGATGTTCTCGATGGCGTCTTCTTCACTCACGCCCCGAACCGCCACGGTGGCTTCGAACGGATACAGGTTCACGACCACGAGGTCGATGGGCTTGATGCCTAGATCGGCGATGGCCTGCAGGTGAGCGGGCTTGCTGCGGTCGGCGAGGATGCCGCCGTGGATGTTGGGGTGGAGGGTCTTCACCCGGCCGTCCATGATCTCGGGGAGCCCGGTGACCTCGGAGATACCGGTGATAGGCAGCCCGGCGTCCTTCAGGAACTTGGCGGTGCCGCCGGTGGAGATCACCTCGATCCCCATGTCGGTGAGACCCCGGACAAAGGGCTCGAGATCCTTCTTGTCAGACACCGAAACCAGCGCTCGCGCGACTTTCACAGTCTCCTCCCTCAGCTCATACCGTCTGTTCTGCGTCCCAGTCTACCTGTACGACCCGGGTTCCCGAAAGCGGCGGCCGCACCCGTCCGCGGGCGATGAGCCGGATGACCTCCGGCAGCAGCCGGTGCTCAACTTCATGGATGCGGGAGCCCAGCGTCTCGGCGGTATCCCCGTCCAGTACCCGAACCGGCACCTGGGCGATCACCGGGCCGGTGTCCACACCGGGGTCGACGAAGTGAACGGTCACGCCCGTCACCTTCGCGGCGTAGTGCACCGCGTCGGCGATGGAGTGCGTGCCGGGAAAGGCGGGTAGCAGCGCCGGATGCAAGTTGATCACCCGCCAGGGGAACGCCTCCAGCAGCGAGGCGGCCACGATGCGCATGTAGCCGGCCAGCACCACCAGATCGGGCTCCACTTCGAGAAGGGTCGCGACGACGGCCAGGTCGTGCTGCTCGCGGTCCGGGTAGTCGGCCGGAGGTACCACCGCCGTGCGGATGCCGGCCTGCTGCGCCCGCTCGAGCGCGCGGGCGCCGGGGACGTCGCTGACAACGAGGGCTATCTGGATGAGCGGGGCGGAGCTTTGAGGCCCGCCGCCCGGCGCCGCGCCCGGCGCGATGCCGGGTGCCGCGCCGCAAGACGCGGCGGCGCTCGCTTCGGCACGCCGACCGTGCAGCTGGTCGATCATGGCCTGGAGGTTGGACCCGCTCCCGGACGCAAGGACCGCTATCCGGAAGACCGGTTGCTCTCCCGCGCCGGGCTGCCCCTCATCGGCGCCTATCACGACACTCCTTGCAGCGTCACTCTGTCGGAGCCCGGCACGACCGTACCGAGCGCGAATACCTCTTCGCCCGAGGCGGTCAGCAGCTCCCGAGCGCGGGTCACGTCGGCCGGCGGTACCACCAGCACGTAGCCGACCCCCATGTTGAAGGCGGTGAACATCTCCAGCTCGGCGATGCCGCCCAGCGCCTGGATGGCGCGGAACAGCGGCGGTACTTTCCACTCGTCGAAGTGGAGTTGTGCCGACAGCCCGGCGGGCACGACCCGGGAGAAGTTGCCGATCATGCCGCCGCCGGTGATGTGGGCCATCGACTTGACGGCGATGCCCTCATCGATGAGGCCCAGGATGCCCTTGACGTAGATGCGGGTGGGAGCCAGCAGGGCCTCGGCCACGGTGCCTGAGACACCGGGGAAGGTGCCGTCCAGGTCGACCTTGTTGACGTCCAGCACCTTTCGCACCAGCGAGTAGCCGTTGGAGTGGAAGCCGCTGGAGGCCAGGCCCAGGACGATGTCGCCCTCCTGCACGGTGCTGCCGTCGATGAGTTTGGACCGCTCGCCCAGACCTACGCAGAAGCCGGCCAGATCGAACTCTCCGGGGTCGTAGAGCCCGGGCATCTCGGCCATCTCGCCGCCCACCAGGGCGCAGCCGGCCAGGCGGCAGCCCTCAGCCACTCCGGCCACGATGCGGACCATCTCGCCGGGCAGCAACCGCCCGACGGCAACATAGTCCAGGAACAGGATGGGGCGCGCCCCCACCGTCAGCACGTCGTTGACCGACATGCCCACCAAGTCAATGCCCACACCGTCGAGCTTGCCGGTCTGCTGGGCCAGGAGGAGCTTGGTCCCCACGCCGTCGGTGGAGGTCACCAGCACCCCGTCCTGCAGCCCCGACGGGAGCTGGAACATGCCGGCGAAGCCGCCCAGGGAGCCGAGCACGCCCGGGATGTAGGTGCTCTCCGCATCGGCCTTGATGAGCCGGACCGCCTCCTCCCCCGCCTCGATGTCCACACCGGCCTGCCGGTAGGTAAGGTCCGCCTGCTGGTGCTGGGCTTCGATGGGAAGCGCGGAGCCGGGCTTCTCAAACACTGGCAACCTCCGGGGAGTAGCTGTCAGATGGGGTGACGTTCGCGCTCGGCCCGAGTGCGCCCGGCGGCGCGGTGGTCGTGGTGGTAACTGCGGGCGCCGTGGTGGATGCGCCCGGGCTGGCGGAAGTCGCTGGCACGCCGCCCGAACCGGCTGCGCCCGGAGGTCCGAGCGGAGCAAGCTTCTCGGTGGTCGTGGTGGTGCCGTGCAGCAATTGCTGAGCCGGCGGCAACTGCACCGGTCTCAGGAACACGATGATGCAGGCGATGGCCACAAGACAGGCGACCGCCGCACCCTGCAGCTTACGGCTCCGTTGGAGGGCGCCGAGCAGAGCGGCCAGGAAAAAGCCGCTCAGCAGAAAGAACAGGGCTATGCTCACCGAACTCCTCACGCCCTAGAGCGTACCAGACCCCTTGCGATTAATGCGCGCATGTGGCGCGCGTACCCGGAATGAGATCACGCTTTGATCGACAGCGAGAGATCGGCCGGGCAGCGTGGCCGGCATCGGCCTCGCCGGCCGCGGAGGTCAGCCCTCCAGCACGCCCACGATCGGGAAGGGAGCCAGCACATCCTCGTTGTGCGGGGCGAAATCCATGTCCTCTGTGAAATCCGCCCCGGCACTGTGCTCATCCTCGTGCTCGCCCTCCTGCCACATGAGGCTCGCGGAGACGTCGTAGACCTTGCCTTCAAAGGCTATGTACGCCGGCCTCCCCTCTTTGCCGTCGAACTTCGTCAGTTCGTCGACGGTGAACCTGCGCTCCTCCATCACTCTCTCCTTACTTCGAGGCCCTCTCCCGGACGACGGACCCTCTATTCCCCGGCGCCCGCCATGCTAGGCTCGCCGGGGTACTGCCACACACCGAGATGAGGCGGAGGAGGAAGTATGAACAGACCGGTCACCGGCCCGAGCGGGAGCGAGCAGGAGGAACGCAATCGCCAGGTCGTCTTCGACTTCTATGAGCACATCATCCTCGAGCGCGGGTACGACCGCTGGCCGGAGTTCATGCGGCCGGACTACATCCAGCACAAGCCGATCCTCATCGACGGCCCGCAGGGCGTCATCGACTTCATGGAGGAGAACTACGCCCGCTGCACGCGGCACGAGCCGGAGATCGTCCGCTCGTTCGTGGACGGCGACTACGTGATCCTGCACGTCCAGGTGCGCATGGAGCCGTACGACCGGGACATAGCCGTGATGGACATCTTCCGAGTGGAGGGCGGCCTGCTGGCCGAGCACTGGGACGTGGACCAACCGGTTCCGCTGGAGGCTAAGAACACCAACGGGGTGTTCTGAGCGTCGCTCTGGTGCTAGAGTCCGCAGTGCAAGTATGGTGCCTCCGCAGTCAAGTCCCGGCCCGCCGGGATTGAAAGGGAAGCCGGTGCAAAGCCGGCGCGGTCCCGCCACTGTGACCGGAGACCTGCTCGAGTACGAAGGCCGCCTGGAGAAGGCGGCAGCGGCCGGGCAAGACTTCGGGAGCCAGATACCTGCTGCAGAGGAGGAGCAGACGCTTTCCGTGGAGAAAGCGACTCCGCCCCGATTCCTCGGGGCGCCAACTCGGTTCGACCACAGCACGGTCCGGCCGGGGAGTAGCTGACCTGCTCTCCACCATCTTGCGGTCGTGATCATAGGTTTGTCGAACCGAAAGGAGTCCGCATGACCGGACGTCCGAAGGCGCGCCGTTTACCGGCGCCGCCGCAACTGCTGCCCTCACAGCAGCATAGCGTCCCCTTCTTCCCGCTCGTCCTCCTGCTGGCCTTTGTGCTGGTAGCGGCCACAGCTCTTCTCGCGGCCGGATGCGGGTCGGGGACGGCAACCACCACGGCGGCCACCGCGACGACAGTCACCTCGTCCGCGGCGGGGCCCGGCGCCGCCGACACCAGCACGACGGGCGCCGCGACCGGCGCGACGACCCCGACGACCGGTGCGGCCGGGCAGACCGCTGCCACGGGAACCTTCCCGGTGACGATCAAGGACGACGACGGCATCAACGTGACCATCAAGGCCAAGCCTGCGCGCATCGTGTCGACGAAGCCGGCCAGCACCGAGATCCTGTTCGCCATCGGCGCCGGTGACCGGGTGGTGGGCGTGAGCTCGCTCGACGATTACCCGCCCCAGGTGAAGAACATCGCGAAGGTCGGGGACTTCGAGCCCAACCCCGAGGCAGTGATGGGACTCAGCCCGGACCTCGTTGTAAGCTACTCGGGCTACGAGGAGAAACTGCAGGCGGTGCAGGCGGCAGGCGCGGCCGTCCTCACGTTCAACCCGGTGAGCGTGGAAGGCATCTTCGCCAATATTACCGCCTTAGGGGTGGCGACCGGCAATACCGGCCAGGCGGCCGCACTTGTCGACTCGCTCAAGACACAGATCGCGCAGATCTCGGCTGCCGCGAAGGCCACCGGTAGCGCACCCGAGGTCTTCTATGCGGTCGACAACACTCTCTACACGATCGGACCCAACACCTTCGTCGACGACCTGCTGAAGATGGCCAACGCTGTCAACGTGGCCTCCATGCTCGGCAACAACGCCAACGGCCAGCAGTACTACCAGTACTCCCCCGAGCAGTTGGTCGCCGCGGACCCGGACATCATCCTGCTGCCCACCAGCTCCGGCTACAAGAACATCCAGGAGTTCACGAAGGACCCTCGTTTCGCGCAGATGACCGCGGTCAAAGGTGGGCAGGTCTTCCTGATCGACGACACCACCATCACGCGACCCGGTCCCCGCATCGCGGAAGGCCTCAAGATCCTCGTGAAGGCCATACATCCCGACGCGGCCCTGTAGAAGGAGAGACGCGTGAGGTTCGGCGGTGACCGGCGCAGGGCGTACCGCGCGGTCATGGCGGTGCTTCTGGCCTTCCTCGTGGCGGCGGTGATCGGCTCCATCGCCACGGGGGCGGCCGGGCTGTCCCCCTCGCAGAGTCTGGCGGCCTTCTTCGGCCTGCTGAGGCGAGGCGCGTCGGCCACCGGCTCGTACCCCACGTGGGCTCCCCGGTTGTTGCTGGACCTTCGTCTGCCCCGAATCGTCCTGGCCATCGTCACCGGCGCCGGACTCTGCACCGCCGGCGCGTCTTTCCAGGGCACGTTCCGTAACCCGCTCGCCGAGCCGTACTTGTTGGGCGTGTCGGCCGGTGCTGCGCTGGGTGCGACCATCGCCATCGTGTGGAGACCCCTGGCCGCGCTCGGCATCTACACCCTCCCGCTTCTCGCGTTCGTCGGAGCGGTGCTCGCCGCCTTCCTCGTATATCGCCTGGCGACCTTCGGCGGCCACACTCATAGCGCCTCCCTTCTACTTTCCGGGGTGGCGGTCGGCTCGACGCTCACGGCGATCCTGTCGTTCTTCATGGTGAGCACCGAGCGCGACCTCCATACTGTGGTGGTCTGGCTCATGGGCGGGCTATCGGCCGCGACATGGGACAAGGTCTACATCACCCTTCCCGTCGTGGCGACCGGTTTCGTGTACATGATGCTCATGGCCCGCCGGATGAATCTCCTCCTCATGGGTGAGGAGCGGGCACGAGAGCTCGGCGTTGACAGCCAGCGCACCCGGCGCAACCTGATGATCGTAGCGTCCATCGTCACGGCCGCCGCGGTCGCGTTCAGTGGGCTGATCGGTTTCATCGGGCTGATGGTCCCCCACATCATGCGACTGCTGGTCGGTCCTGATCACCGCCGCCTTCTCCCTGCCAGCGCGCTTTTCGGCGCACTCCTGCTGCTGTTGGCCGATACCGTGGCCAGGACAGCCATGGCGCCGGCCGAGATCCCGGTCGGGATCATCACGGCGGCAGTAGGCGGGCCCTTCTTCCTGTACCTCCTTCGCCGGCGCAAGGGCGCATGACGTGGCCGCCGGGCCTCACACCTTCACCACCGCTGAACGCCGGTCGCCCGTGTACGAGGTCCGGGACCTCCGGGTGAGCCTGGGCGGCCGCCAGGTCCTCGGCCCTCTCGATCTCCAGATCCACGAGGGCGCGTTCATCGGCATGCTGGGGCCCAACGGATCAGGCAAGACCACGCTGCTCCGCGCGCTCAGCGGCGTGGTCAAACCCAGCGCGGGCGAGGTGACACTACACGGCGCCCCGCTGCGGCGCTACTCCCCGCTCGAGTTGGCCCGCCTGGTGGGAGTGGTCCCCCAGCAGTTCAGCCTCGATTTCGGTTTCACGGTCTCGGAGATGGTGGCGATGGGACGGTACGCCAGCGGCGGCGGCCGCGCTTCCGCTGAAGACGTCGACCAAGAAGCAGTGCAGGCCGCGCTGAGAGAGACTTCGCTCTCACCCCTGGCCGACAGGCTGGTGACCGAGCTGTCAGGAGGCGAGCGCCAACGCGCGCTCATCGCCCAGACTCTGGCTCAACAGACGCCTGTCATCCTCCTCGATGAGCCTCTCAACAACCTCGACCTCAACCATCAATTGGAGGTCATGCAACTGCTGAACCGCCTCCACGAGGCGGGCAGGACCATCGTGGTGGTTCTTCACGACCTCAACATAGCGGCCCAGTACTGCCAGACGCTGGTCCTGCTCGATGAGGGCCGGATAGCCGCCCAAGGGACGGCCGACGACATCCTCGATCCTCGGGTCATCCTCGAGGTGTTCCGAGTCCGGGTGGCGGTCCACCGGCAGGGAGCCCGCCCGTATCTCACCCCGCTCTGGACGAGCGCGCACCAAGCCACGGGCCAGGATCTGGCGGCAAAAGTGCATGTCATGGCCGGCGGCGGCGCCGCCTCCGCCCTCGTGGAGGAGTTGGTCCTGCAAGGCTTCACCCCGAGCGTCGGAGTGGTCAGTGTCTTCGATTCCGACTACGTCACGGCCGGGCGCTACGAGTTGGAGGTGGTCTCCGCGCCTCCGTTCCAGCCGTTCCCGCCCGAGGCCGTCGCGGAGATGGACGCCCTGGTACGCGCAAGCGACATCTTGATCGTGGCCCCGGTCTTCTTCGCGCCGGGCAACATGGACCTGCTCCGCGTGGCAGTGGAGACCGCCCGCCGGGGACAGCCGGTAGTCGTTTTGGAAGCGGACTCCGTAGCGCAGCGTGATCTGGCTGAAGGCCAGGCCACCCAGTTGGTCCAGGAAGCGCTCGAAGCGGGGGCGCTGCCCGTGACCGGTGTGGGAGAGGCGGTTACTGAAGTCCGGAAGGTAGCGACGAGTTTGGCGGGCCGACCGGCTAGACCATCCAGATAGCGGCGACGAGGAACGGGAGCACCTCGACGAGCTCGCTCGTGGCCCCCAAGGTATCGCCCGTGTACCCGCCGATGCGGCGGTGGATGTACCAGCCCAGCAGCAATGAGCCGGCCGCGGCAGCGCCGGCCGTCGCCAGACCGCGATAGGTCGCCAGCAGCCAGCCGGCCGCAAAGAGCACCACGAGGGCCCAGGCCGCCAGCAGCGCGGCCCTGCGCCCGCTCACCCGGAAGATGGTGCCCAATCCGCCTTCGGGGCGGGCGTAGCGGAAGGTACACATCACCAGCAGGAGCGCGCACCGCCCGGCGATGGGAGCGAGGAACACCAGGCGCCAGCGCGAAGACGGGTCCGGGATGGAGCCGAGCAGAGCTACCTTGGCCAGCAACGTCCCCACGATGGCGAGAACGCCCATCGAACCGATGTGGCTGTCCTTCATGATCTCGAGCACGCGCTCGCGCGGCCGGGAACTCAGAAGGCCGTCGGCGGTGTCCGCCAGGCCATCCATGTGCAGCCCCGCCGACGAAGCCACCAGCCACAACGCCGCCAACACGGCCGCGGGCAGGGCCGGGAGGATGTGGTCCAACCCGAACATCACAGTGGCGCCCACCCCGCCGAGCACGATGCCGACCACCGGGAAGAACACCGGCGCACTCCGCAGCCCACGTTCGTCCCCGGTCCAGCGCTGCGGTAGCCGGACCGGCGTCAAGAAGGTGAGAGCCGCGAAGAATGCAGCCACGGCAGCTTCACGCCCCCGCGGCCGGCGCGGCGCCGCCGGGCTCTTTGAGAGTAAGGGACAGGCCGGACACCATGAGCACCACGGTGTCGGCGGCAGCAGCGAGAACCTGGTTGCAGCGCCCCAGCAGGTCGCGGTAGCGGCGGGCCATCTCGTTGTCGGGGACGACGCTCATGCCCACCTCGTTGGTCACCAGCAGCACCGTCCCCGGGTGATGCCGGCAGGCTGCGACGAGATCGCCGCAGATGGCGGCCACTTCGGCTTCGCCGGGCGCCGGCCGGCCCGCCTGCTCCGCCGCGTACATAAGGTTGCCCATCCACACAGCGAGGCAGTCTACGAGCACGGTCGGACACACGCCGGCGGCGCGGACAGCCTCGGCGAGCGCCACCGGCTCCTCGACCGTCTGGGGCCAGAGGTCCTCCGGCCGGGCCTCACGGTGTTTCGCCACCCGCTCGCGCAGTTCGTCATCGAAGGGCACCGTAGTGGCGATATAGAGTCGGGGACCGGGCAGGGCCTCGGCGAGCTTCTGCGCGTAGGTGCTCTTGCCGCTCCGGCCGCCGCCGGTGATAAGGATGATCCCGGCTGTGTTCGCCGCTGCGGAGGCGGTCATAGCGCAGACTCTCTCGAAACGGTGTCGACGGGGCCCAGGCCTACCAGGACTCCGCGCAGGTCCCAGAGACGGAGCAGAGCGACGCAGCCTGGCGACACGTCGAACAGCAGATAGTCACGCGGGGGCAGACCCAGGAAGAAGCAGATGAGCGCCCGCACCACGCCGCCGTGCGTGAACGCGACCACGGTCCCGGCGCCGGGGGCGGCCAGCCTACGGGCCACTTGCTCGATCCGCGCCGAGAACCCGGCGAGCGATTCCCCACCGGGGAAGCTGAAACCGGGGTCCCACTCAGCCCAGGCAGCCGCGAGCGGCGGATCGAGGGCCGCCGCCTGCTCGTATGTGAGGCCTTCCCAGTCGCCGAAGTCCATCTCTTGGAGGTCGGGGTCGATGTCCGGCACCGGCGCCGGGGCTGCCCTTCCCAGCAGGGCGAGGTGTGCGGTCTCGCGCGCCCTGAGGAGCGGGCTGCGCACGAACCGGGCGTCGATGAGACCCGCCATCAATGGCGCCAGTAGGGCGGCTTGCTCACGCCCGGCCTCGGAAAGGCCGGGGTCGCCGCGGCCGAGCAGCACGCCGGGGCGGGAGCCCTGCGCTTCGCCGTGCCGCACCAGGATGAGAGTCTGAGCCACGTGCCGGCCTTCGACCGCTACCGGGTCTCGCCGGATTCCGCGTCTTCGCGGTTGGCCACACCGGCGCTTTCGAAGGTGGCCATCTCGGCCAGGGTCTTGGCGGCCGCTTCGATGATGCTCATGGCCAGCGCCGCCCCGGTGCCCTCGCCGAGGCGCATCTGCAGGTCGAAGAGCGGGACCAAGCCCAGTTCGTCCAGCACCACCTGATGCCCCGCCTCCACGGAGACGTGGCTGGGCAGGATGTACGCGCCGGCCGCGGGACACAGGCGGACGGCGGCAAGAGCCGCGGCTGCGGAGATGAAGCCGTCCATGACCACGGGCCGCCGCGCAGCTGCGGCCCCGAGGAACACGCCGGTGAGGGCCGCGATCTCCAGTCCGCCCACCTTGCTGAGAACATCCAGAGGATCGGCCGGATCGGGGCGGTTCACCTGCAGCGCCTTCTCGATAACGGCCACCTTCCTGGGCAGATCGGCCACGGCGATGCCGGTGCCGCGCCCCGTGACCTCAGCCACGGGCCGCCCGCTGAGGGCGGCGATGACCGCCGAAGCCGCGGTGGTATTGCCGATGCCCATCTCGCCGGTGGCGAACATGGAGGCGCCTTCGGCGACCGCCTCCTCTACCACCGCCATCCCGATCGCAATGGCCCTGACCGCCTCTTCCCGGGTCATCGCCGGGCCTTGGGCCATGTTGGCCGTGCCCATGCGGATCTTGTAGTGGCGGATACCGGAGAGCGCGCTCAGGTCGGCGTTCACACCTACGTCGCACACCACCACCCGGGCGCCCACGTGCCGCGACAGCACGTTGATGGCCGCGCCGCCGGCGGCGAAGTTGGCCACCATTCCCGGAGTCACTTCGGCTGGGTAGGCGCTCACGCCCTCGGCCGTTACCCCGTGGTCGGCGGCCATCACTACGACGACCTTGTCGGGGAAGGACGGGGTCGCCCGCCCGGTGATGCCTGCCAGCTGGATGGACAACGTCTCCAGGCGGCCGAGTGCACTGGTCGGCTTGGTGAGGATGGCCTGCCTGGCCTCAGCGGCAGCGGCCGCTTCCGCGTCGAGTCGCCCGATAGTGCTCATGCAGCGATCGAGCGGACTGTTAGATGGTTCCTGGACATGCGGTTCGGATACCACTTCGGCCCTCCCACGAGGCTCAGTAGCGACGGATTCCCGGCGGCGGTATCCTGGCTTCCGCTTCATCCTACCGGCCGCGCCTTCCCGCTCGATAGAGCAGTGGCGTGCAGCGGCTTCCGTCCGCGGTCACAGTTGCGGGGCAGTCCCGGACTCGCACCGGGTTCCCGCACGCGCGAGAGATTGCTTCGTCATGGTAACCCCGGCCCTGGCGGGCCGTCAATTCAGCCCGCCATATTTGGCCTCTTCGATCAGCCGGCGTGAGCGATCAAGGCGCAGATGAGTCCCAGCATGATCATGGACGAGAAACCGGAGGCGGGCAACACGTTGTCCGACCAGCCAACGGTCCTGTGGCGGACAGTGACCGCCACCATGTACAGCACCATGAGCCAACAAACGGCAGCGCCACCCCAGGCCGGGTTGCCTGTGGCGAAGCCGACGCCAATGCCGACGGCGATGGCAACCCCCACGAGACTCCAGGCGACCGGTTCGCTCGCCCGGGCAAGGAGACTTAGCCGGCGCATGTCATGAGCGTCCTTCGCCATCCAGCTGGGCCGGACCTGCGCCCCGGCGACTACCAGCGTATGGCACACGCCCGTGGCAAAAGCCGTCGCGATCGCTGACGCATTCGACTCATACCGGCGACGGCGGCTCTCGGAGTCCACCAACCGAGCAGTGATCCACATACTGACTCTGAAATCCACCGTGCAGCCGGCAGGACCCGGACGACAAATGACCTCCACATACGGTGTCCCCCCGAACAGGTCAAAGCGGGTCAGCCTGAACCGGCAGGAGTCCTCATGATCCCCGCGCGCAGGGACCCAGCCCAGGTCATGAGCCCATCGGCGGGACGCATCGAAGACCGCCCGCTCGCCGACCGAAACACTGACTTCCTGGACCGCGTCGACCCCAGCCACGTGTCGGCCCCTACCGCTCCACCGCGCCGCAAGCCTCCTGCTCGAAGCGGAACTTGGACGTCTTCAGGTGCTCGGGCACTTCGCACGGGTAGTCCCCCGTGAAACAGGCCGCGCAGAAGCAGTCCTCGGCGTTGCCGGCGTTTGTGGCCCGCATCAGCCCGTCCAGCGAGAGGTAGGCCACCGAGGTGGCGCCCAGTTCCTCGTTGATCTGCTCGATCGACTTGCCGAAGGCGATGAACTCGTCCTGGTTCGCCATATCGATGCCGTAGAAGCAGGGGAACACGATGGGTGGCGAGCTGATGCGCAGGTGCACTTCCTTGGCCCCCGCCTCGAACAGCACGCGCACCAGCGCCCGGGTGGTGTTGCCGCGCACGATGGAGTCGTCCACGACCACCAGCCGTTTGCCCTGGATGGCGGAGCTGAGCGGGTTGAACTTCATGCGGATGCCCAGTTTCCGGATGCGGTCTTCGGGGTTGATGAAGGTCCGGCCGATGTAGCGGTTCTTGATGAGCGCCTCGCCGTAGGTGATGCCGCTGCGCGCCGCATACCCGATGGCGGCCGAGTTCCCTGTGTCGGGCACCGGGATCACCAGGTCGGCCTCCACCGGTGACTCGGCGGCCAATTCTCCGCCCATCCGGCTGCGCGCCGCGTAGAGGGTCTGCCCCTTCATCACTGAGTCCGGGCGGGCGAAGTAGATGAACTCGAACACGCAGAGCGCCTCGCCCTTGCGGTCCACCACCTGCTCGATGTGATAGCCGTCGGCGTCGATGCAGCAGATCTCGCCGGGCTCGATCTCCCGGACGATCTTGGCCCCGATGATGTCCAGCCCGGACGACTCGCTAGCCAGGCAGTAGCGGTCCTCGATCTGGCCCAGCACCAGCGGACGGATCCCGTACGGGTCACGGAAGCCGTAGACCGCATCCTTGGTGAGCAGCACCGCGCTGAACGCGCCGCGCAGTTCGGGGATGATGTCGCGGAGAGCGGCGCGGATGTCGCGCGAGGGGTGCTCGGCCAGCAACGCGGCGATGACCTCCGTGTCGGAGGTGCTCTCGAACACGTGGCCGTTCCGCACGAGCCCGGCCCGCAGTTCGTCGGTATTCACCAGGTTGCCGTTGTGGCCGAGGGCGATGAACGAGCCGTCCCTGGTGCGGGCGAACGGCTGGGCGTTGCGCTTCTCGCTGGCGCCCGTCGTGGAATAGCGGACGTGGCCGATGGCCAACTGGCCGGGAAGGGTCTGGAGCGTGGCCTCCTCGAAAACCTGCGACACCAGCCCCATGTCCTTGTGGACGATCAGCCGGTTCCCGTCGGTGACGGCGATGCCCGCCGACTCCTGCCCGCGGTGCTGCAGCGCGAACAGGGCGAAGAAGGTGAGGCGGGCCACATCCATCTCGGGAGCGTAGATGGCGAACACCCCACACTCATCGTGGGGAGATTCGTCAGCCAGCCAGTCGGGAGATGAAGCCTGGCCGCCAAGCTGCCTGACTCCAGGCCAGAGGTCCCGCATCATTCCCCCATGGCCCTCGGCAGAGCCGATTCGTACACGTCTTCCAACTTGGCCACCTTCACCTTCAGTCCGGCGGAGTGCTCGCCCAAGGCCCCGACGTTCATGACCAGGTCCTTACCGCCGACGGTGCCCAGGTGGTTGCAGGGCACGTGCGCAGCGGTGCACGCCTCCTTCAGCCGGGCGGCGTCGCCCTGGGCGGCGGAGACCACCACCAGGGTGGGCGTCTCGCCGAAGAACGCGATGTCGGGCCGCGACGCCACGTGTGCGGTATGGCCCTCCGCGTGGAAGTGCGTCTCGCCCAACCTGACATCCGCGCCGATCCGGCCGGTGACGCAGCTCTCCGCCAGGGTGATGGCCAGACCGCCGTCGGCGATGTCATGCGCCGACTTGAGCAGCCGGGCCGCGATGGCGTCGCGGACCACCTTCTGCAGCGCTACCTCGGCGGCCAAGTCCACGTCGGGGATGCGGCCTGCCGGCCGGCCCTTCGGGCCGCCGTACCAACGCTTCTGGTATTCCGACCCGTCCAACACCGGAGCGGCATTCCCGAGCAGGAACACCTGGTCGCCGATGTCCTTGAACGCGATGGTGCAGTGAGCGGTGACGTCGTCCATGACGCCCAGCATCCCCACGACGGCCGTCGGGTAGATGGGCTGCTCGAAGCTTTCGTTGTAAAGGCTCACGTTGCCGGAGATCACGGGCGTGCCGAGAGCCTCGCAGGCTTCCGCCATCCCCTCGATGGCGTTGGCCAACTGGTAGGCTATGGGCCCATTGTCCGGGTTGCCGAAGTTGAGGCAGTTGGTGATGGCGATGGGCTTGGCGCCTACGCAGGAGCAGTTCCGCGCCGCCTCGGCCACCGCCGCCTTGCCGCCGCGGTAGGGGTCGAGGTAGGTCTGCCGGCCGTTGCCATCGGTGCAGACCGCGATGCCCGCGCCGGTCTTCTTGACACGCAGTAGCGCGGCGTCGCCACCGGGGACGATCACCGTGTTGAGCTGGTTCTGGTGGTCGTACTGCTGGTAGATCCAGCGCCGGCTGGCGATGTTGGGCGAGCCGATGAGGTCGAGCAGGATCTCGTCCAGGCCCGCCTCGGGCATGTCGTACTCGGCCGGGTCGACAGGCTCGTCCACCTCGTGGCTGGGCCTCACCTGGGGGATGTCGTAGCAGGGCGGCTCCGCCAGGTCGTTGGCGTTCATGTCGGCGACCATCTCGCCCTTCCAGTACACGCGCAGCCGCTCCGTATCGGTGACGTCACCGACGATGGTGCAGTTGAGGTCCCAGTTGTCGCAGACCGCTTTGACGGCTTCCCACTTGTCGGGCGCCACGATGGCCAGCATCCGCTCCTGACTCTCGCTGATCATGATCTCCCAGGGTTCCATGTCGGCCTCGCGAAGCGGCACCCGGTCGGCGTGCAGGTCGATGCCCACCTCGCCCTTGGCCGCCATCTCGCTGGACGACGAGGTGATGCCCGCAGCACCCAGGTCCTGCAGCGCCACGAACAGATCGCCCCGCAGCATCTCCAGGCACGATTCCAGCAGCTTCTTCTCAGTGAACGGGTCGCCCACCTGGACGGACGGGCGCTTCTCTTCCAGCGTCTCGTCGAACACCTGGCTGGCCAACACGCTCGCCCCGCCGATGCCGTCCCGCCCGGTCTTGGAGCCGATGAGGACCACGTAGTTGCCAACTCCGGCGGCCTTGCTGCGGATGATGTCGTCCTGACTCACCAGGCCCACGGTCATGGCGTTCACCAGGCAGTTGCCGGCGTAGGGGTCTTCGAAGTAGATCTCGCCGGCCACGGTGGGGATGCCCATGCAGTTGCCGTAGCCGCCCACGCCCGCCACCACCTGCTCGAACAGGTACTTCTGCCGGTTGGTGACCGCCTCGGAGGGGGCCAGGTCAGCTGCGGCCGCCGCCACCGCGCCGCTGTTCGCCCAGCCATCGCGCGCCGGCAAGGGCTGGATCTCGCCGAACCGCAAGGAGTCGAGCCCGCAGATGGGCCGCGCCCCCATGGCGAAGATGTCCCGAATGATGCCGCCCACGCCGGTGGCCGCTCCTTGGTAGGGCTCCACGGCCGACGGATGGTTGTGGCTCTCGATCTTCATGGCCACGGCCACGCCGCCGCCGATGTCCACGATCCCCGCGTTCTCGCCCGGGCCCTGCAACACATGCTCGCCCGTGGTGGGGAAGCGCTTCAGCAGCGGCTTGGAGTGCTTGTAGCCGCAGTGCTCGCTCCACATCAGGGAGAAGACCGCCAGCTCGACATGCGTGGGTTCCCGCCCCTGCAGCTCGCAGATACGGTCATACTCCCACCTGGTGAGTCCCAGCTGCTCGTAGAGTTCGGCCATCGTTCCTCTCTCCTAGGCGTCGCCGCCGGTTGGATCTTCTTGGGGCGAGCTGGTGCCGCCCGCCGCCCGCTCGGCATCGTCCTGCTTGGCTCTGCAATCCGGGCCACAGCCCGGGATCTCACGCCAGTCCAACTGGCTCTGACATACCCGGCATACGCAGGTCTCCGGGAGATATCCCTTTAGGAAGGAGTCTCGCGCCCCGCACCGCGGGCATACCGTCCGCCCGGCCACCGCTCAGCCTTTCAGGACGTGATGGATCAACGACTGGAAGATCCAGCGCCCGTCGGTCCCGCCTACCGCATCCTCGCATACCCGCTCGGGGTGAGGCATCATGCCCATCACGTTGAAGCCCTCGTTCAGGACTCCGGCCACGTTGTCGGTGGCGCCGTTGGGGTTCACGGCGTCGGTGACGTTCCCCTGTGCGTCGCAATAACGGAACACCACCAGCCCGCCCTCCTCGATGTCTTGGAGGTGCTCGGCACCGGCAGTCCAGTTGCCCTCGTTGTGGTTCACGGGGACCTGGATGACCTGGCCTTCCTCGAGTGCGTTGGTGAACGGGGTGTCGGTCCGCTCCACCCGCAGATACACCGGATGGCAGATGAACCGCAGCCCCCGGTTGCGCCGCAGCGCCCCATGGAGCATGTGGGCCTCGGTGAGGATCTGGAAACCGTTGCAGATGCCCATCACCAGCCCGCCCCCCACGGCGAAGGCCTGCACTTCCTGCATGATGGGGCTGAAGCGGGCGATGGCTCCGGTGCGAAGGTAGTCGCCGTAGGAGAAGCCGCCCGGAAGGATGATGCAGTCGGGCTTCTTGAGATCGTGATCCTTGTGCCAGAGGTAGTAGGGCTCCGCTTCAGAGAAGGTGCTCAGCGCATGGACGGCATCGTAGTCGCAGTTGGAGCCCGGAAAGACGACGACGCCGAAACGGACTCGACGTTCAGTCACGTCAGTCTTCCTCCCCATCGGCGAGCTCCAACTCGAAGCGATAGTCCTCGATGATCGGGTTGGCCAGCAGCCTGCGGCACATGTCGTCCACGGCCGCCTTGGCCTTGTCGTGGTCGGCGCCCGGCACCTCGAGAGTGATGTAGCGACCCACCCGGGTGTTCGCGACCCCGGCGTGCCCGAGAGCCGGCAGCGCCCGCTCGATGACGGCGCCTTGAGGATCGACGACTCCAGCCTTGGGGATGACATAGACCGAGACTCTGTACACTCCGGTTCTCCTTCTTAGAGAGATGAGGCGCCCTCCGCAGGCAGCGCCCAAGGGGGAACCAACCTACTTTGGATTCTACCAGCTGCACTCAACGAAGCGGCTTTTTCAGACGTTCTGCTGGTCGACGCCCCTACCACTCCAGCGCCGCCACCCGTTCGAAGATGACCCCCATGTTGCGGAGCGCGTAGCTGGGATCGAACAACGCCTCGACCTGCTCCGCGGACAGCTTACCGGTGACCGCCGGGTCGGCTTTGAGCAGGTCGGCGAACTGGGTCTTCTCCTCCCAGGCCTTCATGGCGCTGCGCTGGACGATCTTGTACGCGTCGTCGCGCAGGACGCCGGCCTCCACCAGGGCCAGCAGCACGCGCTGGCTGTAGATCAGGCCGTAGCTCTTCTCGATGTTGGCGGCCATGTTCTCCGGGTAGACGTTCAGCTTGTCCACCAGCCAGCAGGCTTTCCTCAGCATGTAATGGAGAAGGATGGTGCTGTCTGGGAAGATGACCCGCTCGGCGCTCGAGTGGGAGATGTCCCGCTCGTGCCAGAGGGCCATGTTCTCCATGGCCACCATCGCGTTGGCCCGGATGATGCGGGCCTGGCCGCAGAGACGCTCGCTGATGATGGGGTTGCGCTTGTGCGGCATGGCCGACGAGCCCTTCTGGCCGGGAGCGAAGTACTCCTCCGCCTCGAGGACCTCGGTGCGCTGGTAGTGCCGTACCTGCAGGGCGATCTTTTCGATGGTCGTCGCCAGCAGAGCAAGAGCGGCCATGAACTCGGCATGCCGGTCGCGCTGGACGATCTGGGTGGAGATGGGAGCGGCGCCCAGGTCCAGGATGGACATGGTGATGCGCTCGACCTCGGGGTCCACGTTGGCGTATGTGCCGACCGCTCCGGAGATCTTGCCCACCGACACCTGCTGGATGCCCCGCTCGAGCCGCTCCAGACCGCGCTCCACTTCGAAGGCCCACAGGCCCAGCACCATCCCGAAGGTGATGGGCTCGGCGTGCACGCCGTGCGTGCGGCCGATCATGACTGTGTCTTTGTGCTCCAGGGCGCGGCGTTGAAGGATCATGCCCAGCTTCCGCGTCTCCTCGGTGAGGTGCGCCCCGGCGGCCCGAAGCTGCAGAGCCAGCCCGGTGTCGAGCACGTCGGAAGACGTCAGCCCGTAGTGGATGTACTTGGATGCGTCCCCGACGTTCTCGGCCACACAGCTCACGAACGCGATGACGTCGTGCTGGGTGGTCTCCTCGATCTCGTTCACCCGGTCCACGTCGAAGGCGGCCTCCTCCCGGATCTGGCACATGGCCTCTTCGGGGATCTTGCCCAGGCGCGTCCAGGCCTCGCTCACAGCCAGCTCCACCTGCAGCCAGGCCGACATACGGGCCTTGTCCGTCCAGATGGCGGACATCTCCGGAGTGGAGTAACGAGGGATCATCGGGCGCCTCCCAGGCCGGGCCCGGGCTTGGGTACGTCCTCGGGCCGCGGCGCCAGCCCCGCGATCCGCAGGATCTTGGCCGCCAGGATACCCGCGTTGCGGGCGCCGTTGATGGCCACCGTGGCCACCGGGACGCCGGCCGGCATCTGCACCATGGAAAGGAGCGAATCGAGGCCGCCCAGGTCCGACGTGCGGATGGGCACGCCGATGACCGGCAGGTCGGTCATCGAGGCGACCACGCCCGGCAGTGCCGCAGCCTTGCCCGCCCCGGCGATCACCAGCTTGAGGCCTCGAGCCTCGGCGCTGAGCGAGTACTCCCGGACGGCTTCCGGGTCGCGGTGGGCGGAGAGCACGTTCATCTCGTAGGGGATGCCCCGGCCTTCCAGTTCCTTGGCCGCCACTTCCATGATCTCCATGTCCGACTGGGACCCCATCAGGATCCCCACCAACGGCTGGTCGCTCATCTCTCGCCTCCTGCCTGCCCTGCTCCTGAGTACGGCGCCGCTCCCGCGGCCGCGCCCGATTCCCACCTCTCCGCCCGCAAAGCGATGTCGGTGCGGTGCTGCTCGCCCGGGAACGCGATCGCCCCTATGCCCGCGTATGCCCGGGCGCGGGCCTCAGCGAAACTGTCGCCCAGCCCGGTGACAGTGAGTACCCGCCCACCCGACGTGACAACGCTGCCATCCTTGGCTTTGGTGGCCGCGTGGAACACCTCCAGGTGATCCGATCGGCGCACCAGCTCCAGCCCGGTGATGACGTCACCCTTGGACGCCGAAGCCGGATAGCCCCGTGACGCCATGACCACCCCCACCGCCGCGCCGCGCCGCCAGGCCGCGGCTGCAGGCAACTGGGCGCCGGTGGCCGCCGCATAGAGCAACTCCAGCAGGTCGCTCTCCAGCCGGGGGAGCAGCGCTTGGGTCTCTGGGTCGCCGAAGCGGCAGTTGAACTCCAGGACCTTTGGTCCGTTCTTGGTGAGCATGAGGCCCGCATAGAGCACGCCCCGGAAGTCGATGCCCCGCCGGGCTATCTCGGCTACCGTGGGCCGCACTGCCAGGTCTAAGCAGGCGTGGAACAGCGCCTCGTCCATCGCCGGCACCGGGGAGTAAGAGCCCATGCCGCCGGTGTTCGGCCCCTCGTCGCCGTCGAGCGCCCGCTTGTAATCCTGGGCCGGCGCCAGCGGAAGGATCTGCTGTCCGCTCACGATGGAGAGCAGCGAGACCTCCTCGCCCTCCAGGAACTCCTCGATAAGCACGGTGTCGGCCGCAGAGCCGAAGCGCCGCTCCAAGAAGAACTCACTGAGCGCTTCCTCCGCCTCCGCCAGTTCGTGAGCCACGATCACGCCTTTACCGGCGGCCAGGCCGTCGGCTTTCACCACCACCGGGGCCCCGTGCTCGCGCAGATACGCCAGCGCCGGCTCATACTCTGTGAAAGCGGCAGCCGCGGCTGTCGGCACCCCGGCCGCGTCCATCACCTGCTTGGCGAACGCCTTCGATCCCTCGAGGAGCGCTCCATCGGCCCCCGGCCCGAAGACCGCGAAGCCGCGCTCCCGCAACTGGTCGGCCAGGCCGGCCACCAGCGGAGCCTCCGGCCCCACCACGGTCAGACCGATCCTCTCCCGCTGCACGAACGCCACCAGGCTGGGGATATCCTCCGCCCCGATGTCCACCACCAAAGCGTCGTCCCGGATGCCGGCGTTGCCCGGAGCGCAGACCAGCCGCCCGATGCGCGGACTCTTGCGGAGACCGCGGACGAAGGCGTGCTCCCTGGCGCCTCCGCCGACCACGAGGACGTCCAGCCGGTCAGAAGAAGCCATAAGTCCCCCCGTTTGTTGAGCTACTGCTGGCGACCCGCGTGCCCGCCCGACGCACGTTGCGAGTAGTCGGGATGCGGCACTTTGATGTGCTCTTCTCGTTTGGGCCCCACCGAGATGAGGGAGATGGGCACCCGCACGTGCCGCACGATGAAGTTCAGGTAGTCGATGGCCTCTTGAGGCAGGTCCTGCACGCTCCGCGTCCCGGTGATGTCGCTCTTCCAGCCCGGCAGCTCCTCGTACACCGGTTCCACCTCGGTGAAGATGGCCTGAGCCGGCGGCAATTCGTCCAAGAGTTCGCCCTTGTACTTGTACTGCGTGCAGACCTTGATGGTGTCGAGCGTGTCGAGCACGTCCAGCTTGGTGATGCAGAGACCGGTGAACCCGTTGATCCGGACCGCGTAGCGCAAGGCGACCAGGTCCAGCCAGCCACAGCGCCGCGGCCGCCCGGTGGTGGTGCCGAACTCGTTGCCCACTTCTCGCAGGCAGACGCCGGTATCGTCCGAGAGCTCGGTGGGGAACGGCCCTTCGCCCACCCGCGTGGTGTACGCTTTGGTGATGCCCCACACCTCGCTGAACTCGATCGGCCCGATACCGCTGCCCACGCTGGCGTAACCGGCAACCGGGTTGGAGGAGGTCACGTAGGGATAGGTGCCGTGGTCGAGATCGAGCATGGTGCCCTGGGCGCCTTCCAGCAGGACACGCTTGTCTTCGCGCAGCGAGTTCCAGATGAGCAGCGCCGTGTCGTCGATGTAGGGCCGGAGCGACTCCGCCGCCTCGATGTAGCGTTCGCACTCCTCTTTGAGGGAGCTGACGTCCTGGTCGTAGGCCTTGGCCATGACCTCGGCCTTGGCTTCCATCGTGGCCATGACCTTTTGGCGGAAGCCCACCGGGTCGATGATGTCCTGGATGCGCACGCCCTGGCGCGCGGCCTTGTCGGCGTAGCAGGGCCCGATTCCCCGGCCGGTGGTGCCGATCTTGCCGACGCCCAGCCGCGCTTCCTGCACGTGGTCGAGCATGATGTGCCACGGCATGATGAGGTGCGCCTTGCCCGCGATCTTGAGACCCCGGGTGTTGACGTTGCGGCTCTCCAAGTCGTCGATCTCGGCCCGAAGGACCGTGGGATCGATCACCACGCCGTTGCCGATGATGGAGATGATGTTGGGGTTGAAGATACCTGACGGCACCAGATGGAGGGCGAACTTACCCCGGAGGTTCTCGACGGTATGACCCGCGTTGTTGCCCCCCTGGTAGCGGACCACTAGATCGGCCTGCTCGCACAGCAGGTCGGTGACTTTCCCTTTGCCTTCGTCGCCCCATTGGGCGCCCACCACGACGAGAACCGGCACATCGCCTCCTGATAAGTCTGGACCTTCTCCTCGCGAAACAGGGAGCGGCAAAGCGCCTTCTCCCTACAGAAGTTTACACGGTACCCAGGACGGCAGCCATGCGCCTCGGCCGGAACGTGCCGCCGGCAGGCTCCACCGCGTGTCTACCCGTGAGCGGCCCGTGCCGCCCGTGCCGCCACCAGCCCCGATGCCGACGCCTGCACCAGCCCGCGCGTGACCCCCGCCCCGTCGCCGACGGCGTAAAGGCCTTTCACCCCCGTCTGGAGGTCGTTGCCGAGAGTGAGGCGGGAGGAGTAGAACTTCACTTCCACGCCGTAGAGCAAGGTGTCCCGGCCGCCAACGCCTGGGAGCAGCGCGTCCAAGGCGTCGAGCATGTCGATGAGGTCGCGAAGATGGCGATAGGGCAGGGCGAAGCTGAGGTCGCCGGGGGTGGCGGCGCGCAGCGTCGGAACGACCACGCCGCGCCGCAGCCTATCGGCAGTGGTGCGATGTCCGTTCCGAAGGTCGCCGAGACGCTGCACCAGGATGTCCTTGCCCAACATGTTGGCCAGCCGGGCGACGGACTTGCCGTAGGCGAGGGGCTCTTTGAAGGGCACCGTGAACCGGGTGGACACCAGAAGGGCGAAGTTGGTGTTCGCGGTCTTGTGCTCGGCCTCTGCATAGCTGTGGCCGTTCACCGTCACCACGTCACCCCAGCACTCGGTGCAGACCTCACCGCGGGGGTTCACGCAGAACGTCCGCACCTGATCCTCGAAGTGCCGCGACGTGTACAGCAGCTTCGGCTCGTACAGTTCGTCGGTGATGACGTCCATCACCACCGCCGGCACCTCCACTCGCACGCCGATGTCCACGGCGTTGCTCACCAGGTCGATTCCCAGCCGGCCCGCCTCGTCGGCGAGCCACGCGGAGCCTTCACGCCCAGGCGCAGCGATCACCAGGGGGCTCTCGTAGGTGGTGCCGTCGGTCGTGACCACGCCGGCCACCCGGCCCAGGTCGCCGGGCGCCTCATCGCCCGCGCCCGCCCGCGGCCCCTGGGAGTACGGCTTGGCCATCAGCTGCCCATGGCCGGCCGCCGCCCGCTTGCGGCGCGGCGGCGCTCCATCGACGGCCACGATGGTCTTGACCGCAGTGTCGGTGCGGATGTCGATCTTGTCTTCCAGGTATGCCCGCATGGCGGCCAGGACCGACACGGAGCGCTCTGTGCCCAGGTGGCGCACCGGCGAACGCACCAGGCGCAGACCCTGGCGGGCGGCCAGGTCCGCCCAGTGCTCGTGGTGGTCCCCTGCCTCGCCGTAAAGCCGGTCCGGCGCCCCGAATCGCCGCCAGATACCGTCCACGTCGGTGATGAGTTGCCGCAGCCCACCGGCGTCGACATAGTCGCCCAGCCAGCCCCCCACCTCGGAGCCGAGGGTCAACTTGCCGTCAGAGAAGGCCCCGGCACCTCCCCAACCGGTGGTGATGTCACAGGTGGGACAGTGTACGCAGGAGCCGGTTTCCCGCGCGGGGCAACGGCGTTCGGAGATGTCCGCGCCCTTCTCGAGCAGAAGCACACGCAGCCCGGGCTTCACGGCCAGTTCGAGCGCGGCGAAGATGCCGGCCGGTCCCCCGCCCACGATGATCACGTCGTAGCTGTTGCCCTTGGTGGTCACGGTGCTCCGGTCTCCAATCGTATGAGGAACTGCAGGCGGCTACGCCGGCGAGGTGCATTCACTCGCCATATTCGGCAGGCGTCATCCGATGGCGGTCCAGGTCGGCGAAGCGGGTGTAATTGGACATGAACGCCATCTTCACGTCGCCTATGGGCCCGTTACGCTGTTTGCCGACGATGATCTCGGCCGTACCCTTGTCGTTGCTGTCGCGGTTGTAGACCTCGTCACGGTAGATGAACATGACGAGGTCTGCATCTTGCTCCAGCGACCCGGATTCTCTCAGGTCTGATAACACCGGCTTATTCCCCGACCGCTGCTCCACCTGCCGCGACAACTGCGACAACGCCAGCACCGGCACCTCCAGCTCCCGAGCCAGGATCTTGAGACCGCGCGACATCTGGGAGACCTCTTGCTGCCGGTTCTCGGCAGCAGCGCCGCCCATCATCAGCTGAAGGTAGTCCACCACGATGAGGCCCAGGCTCTTCTGCTGCGCCTTGAGCCGGCGGGCCTTGGCCCTGATCTCCATGAGGGTCACGCCGGGGGTATCGTCGATGAAGATGGGGGCGGCAGAGAGAGGCGTGCAGGCTTGGGCCAGCTGACTCCAGTCACGGGGCTGCAGCTTTCCTTGGCGGACTCGCCAGCTGTCTACCCGCGCCTCCGAGCACATCATCCGGTTAACCACCTCGGACTTGGACATCTCCAAGCTGAAGATGGCCACACCCTGCTGCTGGTCCACAGCCACGTTGCGGGCGATGTTGAGCGCCAAAGCCGTCTTGCCCATGGAAGGCCGAGCCGCGAGGATCACCAGGTTGGAAGGCTGGAAGCCGCCGATCTTCTCGTCCAGGTCGCGGAAGCCGGTTTGGCATCCTGTGGTGTGGTGGCCCTCGGTATTGAGCCGCTCCAGTTCAGAGAAGTTCTCGGTGATGATCTCAGCGATGGGCTCGAACTCACCGGCCACCCGGCCCTCGGAGATGGCGAACACCATCTGCTCGGCCTTGTCGATGAGCTCTGTCGGCGAGTGCTCGCGCCGATAGCCCATCTCGGTGATCTCGCCGCCCACGTTGATGAGCGAGCGCAGGTAGTAGTTCTCCTTGACGATCTCCGCGTAGTGACGGGCGTTGGTCGCGGCGGGGACCGCCGTCACCAAGCTGTGGATGAACGCCCGGCCCCCTACCGCCTCGAGGCTGGCCTTGTTGGCCAGCTGCTCGGAGACAGTGATCGGATCGACCGGCTCGCCCCGAGAGAACAGGTCCTCGATGACCTCGAATATGCGCTGATGGGCCTGCCGGAAGAAGAAGTGCGGCCGGACGATCTCGCTCACCGCGGGGATGACGTTGGGGGTGAGCATGCTCGCACCGAGCACCGACAGCTCCGCGTCGAGGTTCTGTGGAAGCGCGTACTCGGCTCCGGAATCTCCCCCGGAACCGCCGTTACCACCCGCCATCTCTATACCCGCCCCTCTCTCCCGGGGGACGAAGGACTAGGCTCAGTGCCTAGCCCTTGTGCTCCTCCGGCACCACGATGACCTTCACTTCAGCCGGTTCCGGGCTGCCGTTGACATCGATCTTGACCATGTACGTGCCCACCGTCTTGATGGCTTCTTCCAGGTCCACATTACGCTTGTCCACGCGGATCTTGCGGGCCGCGAAGAGGGCCGAGGCGATGTCCTGGCTCGTGATGGAACCGAACAGGCGATCACCCGAGCCGACGGGCGCCGGGATAGTGAGAACAGTCTTGGACAGGAGGTCGCGGATCTCTTCGGCACGCTCGAGCTCGCGGCGCGCGTGATCAGCCTTCTGGTCCATGATCTTGCGGACCTGGGCGATGCGTCCCGGGGTGGCCTTCTCGGCCATCTTGCGCGGGAAGAGGAAGTTGCGGGCGTATCCCTCGGACACGTTGGCCACTTCGCCCTTCTTGCCTACTTTCTCCACATCCTGCAACAGGACTACTTCCATAAGTCACTCCTTCTCGGTGTCACTTGAGCGAGCCCGAACGCGGGCCCGACAGAGCGAAACGTCTGCGGTAGTCGATCCAGGTGTCCATGAGGCCCACCAATCCGGTGACCTGCACGGCCTGCGCCAGGACCGCAACGATGAACATGAGCACCCGCGAGCCGGGGCGCCACTGCCTGGCAGTGCCGAGCCACCGGATCACCGCCAGTGCCTGCAGGAAGAACAGGGTCTGCGACACGAGCAGCAGGTCGATACCGGAGTACAGCAGGATCCCCCGCCAACCCGAGCTTCCGCGCGCGAACAGCAGCAGCGCGAGTCCGACGATGGAGACATACGCGAGCCCCCAGTGCAGGCGGAACCCGGACAACGACATCCGCACGGGCTGCGGCCTCCGCAGCTTCGGGAAGACCACATATGCCAACCCGATGGTAGACGCGGCTGCCAGTATGGCTCCCATGCCCAGAAGACCGGGCGCGACGTACGGGAAGACGTCTACCCAGGCCCTGAACTGCGAGGTGGCCGCATCCGTGGTCGCGGAACTCATCCCAAGCTGGGTGTACGTCTTGGCCGCGTCGTTGATGGCCTGGTACGCATCCTGCTTGAGGACGCTGGGGGTGACGCCGAACCCGAGCCACAGCACGAGCCCGTATACCACCAACGCGACCAGCAGCGAGACCGCGATCACCCAGAGGGTGCGCGGCAAGCGCCAACCGCTCCGCAGAGCCCAGCCCAGCGTCATACCGACGCCCACCACCACCAGGAAGACGAGCAGCGCTGCGCCGACACCCAGCCCGGCGTACAGCACGCCCGCCGCTACTGCCGCGGCCACCAACCCGCTCACCCAACCGTACCGGGCCACAACGTAGGCCACCGGCAGGGACAGGAACGCGAGAAGCACCGGTGCCAGAGGCACGATGAACACCATCAACACCGCGATGATCACGGTGCCGGCGATCGCCTTGCCGACGGAAACGAGCGGCAGTGGGCGTTCCATCATGCCCGATGAGCCCCTTTCCTACCGGCTGCTGTAAGGCAGCAGCGCGACCTCGCGGGCCCGCTTGATGGCCACCGCTACCTGGCGCTGATGCCTGCGGCATGCGCCGGTGGTGCGACGGGAACGGATCTTGCCACGCTCGGACATGAACCGCCGCAGCGTGCCGTAGTCTTTGTAATCCACTTCCTCTACGTTCTCTTTGCAGAAAAAGCAGTATTTGCGCCGGCGCCCGCCCGTGGTGGGCCGAGTGCGCCGCGGCGGCTTCTTGGGATTGGCCACTTCTACAAACCTCCCCGGGGACCCCTAGAACGGGATGTCGTCGCCCCCGAAATCGATGTCACGAAAATCGTCTTGCGCGGCCGCGTCGCGGGCCGGCTGGGCCGGCTGGCTGTTGCCGCCCCGGTGGACGGGCTCACGCGGCTCGCCGCCCTGACCGCCAAGGAACACGACGGTCTCGGCGATGATCTCTACCTTGCTGCGCTTGCTGCCGTCCTGGGCGTCCCAGCTGCGCTGGTCCAGACGCCCGTCGACGGCCACCTCCCGGCCCTTGCTCAGATACTGCGCGCAGTTCTCCCCTTGCTGGCCCCAAACGACCACGTCGAAGAAGCTGGCCTTATCGACCCACTGACCGGAGTTGTCTTTGTATCGGCGGCCCACGGCCACGCCGAACTGGCACACGGAGGTGCCACCGGGCGTCTGCCGCAGCTCTGGGTCACGGGTGAGATTCCCTACCAGCGTGACACGTGCAAAACCGCGAGCCATGTTCGCTCCTTAGCCTAGACTTCTTCCACCGGCGCGGCCGTAGCGGCCGGAGCGGCGACCGGGGCGGCAGGAGCCGCTGGAGCGGCTGGAGCGGCGGCCGGCTGCTGCTGGAAGGCGAACGGCTTCTCATGCTTGATGGGCATGAAGCGAAGAGCAGCGTCGGTGATGCCCAACACGCGGGTCACCTCGTCCAGCGTCTTCGGTGTCGCCGTGAAGTAGAGGATGTAGTAGACGCCGTCGAACGAGTCTTTGATCTCGTAGGCCAGACGCCTCTTTCCCCATTCGTCGATCTTCACGATGGCGCCACCATCACCCGTGATGATCTCTTTGATGCGGTCGAGTACCGCGGTGCGTGCCTGGTCGTCAACGTCTGTACGCAGGACCAGGGCCAGCTCATAGCTGTTCAGTTTGGGTCACCTCCTACGGTCTAAGCGGCCCCGGCCTAACGCCGGAGCAGGGGTGTGGTATGGATACTACACACGCCGCCGGACAGGAAAACCCGTGCGGGCCTGCCGCTTATGCGGACGGCGTGAAGCAGGGAGTATACACCGGAGGCGCTCCACCGCCCACGAAGGCCGGCCACGGCTTGCTGCGCCTTTTGCGCCCGCCGTCGCGAATGCACCCGGTGCCAACGAGCGCTGCTCCTCTACCAGATAGCCCAGCCGGAGAGGCGCTCGCTCAGCCAGCCGAACTGCCCCCCTATGAGCAACCCCCCGTATATCAGCAGCAACACGCCGCACACTATCTGAATAGTGCGCAGGTGGCGGCGCACCCGGGCGAACGTCCTGAGCGCCTTTCCGACGAAGACTCCCGCGATGACGAACGGGATCCCCAGGCCCAGTGAGTAGACGAGCAGCAGGAACGCGCCGGCGGCGGGGTCGTGTCCCGACGCCGCCATGGTCAGGATCGAGGCCAACACCGGCCCCACGCACGGCGTCCACCCAAGGGCGAACGCGACACCCACCACCACGGCGCCCGCAGGCCCCCGCGGAGCCTTGCCCAGCAGCGGCCGGACGTCGCGCTGCATGAAGGCCGGGAAGGCGGCAAAGGTGATGACCCCTCCGAGCAGCACGAGCAGTGCCCCCGCCACGATCTCCAGGATGCGCTGGCTGGGCATCATGTCGCCTATCAGGGAGAAGCCGGCCCCCAGTCCCGTGAACACGACGGCGAAGCCGAGCACGAACGCAAGCGTGGAGAAGACCATCCGGCGTCCACCCTGCACCATCTGCTCCGTGCTCACCCCCGAGACGAAGGAGAGGTAGGCGGGCAGGAGCGGCAAGATGCAGGGGCTGAGGAAGCTGGCGGCCCCTGCTACCAGCGCCACCAGGAGGGCGGTCAGCCCCAGATCGGCCGGAAGGGTCATCCTCCGGCGAGATCGTCCACAAGCTGGTTGAGCTTGGTGAAGTCGGCGCCGCCCACGATCGTGTTCACCAGCTTGCCTTGGCCGTCGATGACGAAGAGGTCGGGGACGTAGCGGACGTTGTACGCAGACCCGACGGCCCCCTTATCGACCATCACGGTGAAGGAATAGTTCTGCGCCTTCATCAGATCGCGCATGCCGCTCTCGCTCGAGGGAGGCACCACCGCCAGTATCGCCGCCTTGGCTGCTGCTTCTCGATAGAACCTATCGAGGTCGGGCATCTCCGCCCGGCAGGTAGGTCAGGTGTCGGTCATGTAGACGACCAGAAGTGGCTTGCCCCGGTACTGGTCGAGGCTCACGGTCTGTCCGGCAAGAGTCGAGCCAGAGAACGAGGGGGCAGTCTTGCCTGCACCGGCTTTGGCGTTGTTCAAGCCGTGCGTCGCGAACAGCAGGGCGACGAGGATCATCACGACCACGATGACGACCGCTGCCATCGCATTGCGCGAGGGGAGGCGCCTCACGGGTCTACTTCTTGCGCGCGCCGCTTCCCGCCTTGGCCGTGGCCTTGGCGGGGGCCACTTTTTTCGCGACCGGCCGAGCCGACCCGGCCTTGCCGGCAACGGCGACCGCAGCCTTCGCCGGCACCCCACCGGGCTCCACCACCGGGCGGAGCCGCCCGCGAGTGGCGAAGAACCAGGTGAACACGATGCCAACGATGATCATTGCGATGGCGATCCACTGCTGCTGGGTGAGCCCGAGGAGCACCGGCTTGTTGGTGCGGATGAACTCCACCAGGAAGCGCTCGATACCGGCGAGGATGGCGTACGCGAAGATCAGCGGGCCCTCGCGCTTGAACCGCGGCGCGATGACCCAAAGCAGGATGGCGAAGATCACCAGAGAGGCGGCGCTCTCGTAAAGCTGGGTGGGATGCACCCGGACCGTCGTGGGCGGCGTGCCGTTGGGGAAGGACATGCCCCAAGGCAGTTTGGTCGGCAACCCGTAGTCGTCACCGTTAAGAAAGCAGCCGATGCGCCCCACCGCGTAGCCGACGGAGACGGCGAGGGCGCCCGCGTCCATGACCACAGCCAGGCGCTGTTTCGAGACCAGCGTGACGATGACCACAGCTATGATGGCGCCGAACAGGCCGCCGAACCAGACCAAGCCACCGCCGCTGAGGAGGTTGCCCGGCCATTCGCTGGGATGCAGGATGAGGTAGTAGATCTTGGCGCCCAGCAGGCCGCCGACCACGGCTGCGATGAGCAGACCGTAGACGAAATCAGGCCTGATGCCGCGCTTCTTGAACTGCCAATGGGCGATGAACCCGGCAGCGATGAAGGCCAGCGCCATCATAAGCCCGAAAGAGTTCATGGTGAACCAGCCGATATGGAACAACACCGGGTACATCAAACCTCCGAGTGACCCGACGCCGCCCTCCGAACGAGGCGGCAGTGGGGCGTATTATCGCATGGCGTGGGGCCGCACGGGCCCCATGATCAATGTGCTCAGCTGAAGCCCGAGCCCGGCGAGCAACTGCTGGTGGGGGCGCAGCGGCCGGTATCGAGGCAGGAGCCGGAGACCAGTCCGATAACCCCGCCGAAACCGGTGAAGCGTTGCTGTATGTCGCGCCCGCCACAGTCCGGGCACACTTTCACGTCGTCCTTGAGGAACCCGAGGCAGAACACTTCGAAATCCTTGCCGCACGAGTTGCATTTGAGATCGTAGGAAGCCATGAAGTCTAATTCCCTCCCTTCGCCGCGGCGAGGGTGTCCACGCCCAGCGAGCGCAGTTCCTCCTCGGCCCAGTAGATGCTGATGCCCGAGGGGTGCTTGATCTCCCCGCCCACCTGGACGAGCGGGACGCGGCCGCCCTCACGTACCGCCTGCGCCAGCGCGGGATACCCGGCCAACTCGGCATCGTCGACGTCGACGTACCGGAGCGGATGTTCACCGCTCATGCGCGAAGCCAGGTCCTGATTCAGATAACCGACTATCTCTTCCAGAGACAAAGAGGGACGTCAGCCACCGCCGCGGAACATGTCCGTGCGGCGCGAGCCGACGATGACGATCTTGGCTTCCATAGCTCCTATAGCCCGAATTCCTGCTCATAGTCTTTCTGCTGGCGGGCGCCGATGAGTTGTTTCTCCAGCTTGCCGCCCTTGAACATGATGACCGTGGGAATGCTCATGATCCCGTAGCGCGCGGCCAGTTCCTGGTTGACGTCGACGTTGATCTTGACGACGCTCACCTTGCCCACGTGGTCGGACGCCATCTTTTCGAGGACCGGGCCGACCATCCGGCAGGGACCGCACCAGGGCGCCCAGAAATCGGCAACGACGGGCACCGTCGAGGAAGCCACGATCTGGTCGAATTCCTGCGCGTTGACCTCTTGCACACTCCCGCTCATGCTCCGTCTCCTTTTGTCCACGCCCGCCTGCTGACGCCTGATATGTTAGCCGACACCCGCCTCGGAAACACGCCGCGGCTCCGAGCCGTCCGATGCGTTCACTTTATACCCATGGGGGTATATTAGCACTCTCGGCGTCGACCGCCAAGGGGCAGCGTCCAGTCCTGCCGGTCTGCAGCCTGGAAAGCTGCGCCTGAAGCCTGCCCTGGTTGTTACCATTCGGCTCAATCCGCTAACCTATTCATCCATATCCAGAGGCGATGGAGGAGGCGGTCGCCGTGAGACTCACTTACTACGGGCATTCTTCTTTCCTGCTCGAAGCCGCTGATGGGACCCGGGTCATCATCGACCCCTACCAGAGCGGGGCGTTCGACGGCGCACTCCGCTACGCCGCCATCGCCGACACCGCGGACGCGGTGGTGGCCACTCACAAGCACGACGACCACGGAGCGGTGGACACGATCCTCGGGAACCCGCAGAAGTTCGTGCACCCGTCGGCCGCCAAGGTCGGCGCTTGGACCATCACCGGCATCGATGTGGCCCACGATGCCGAAGGCGGGAAGAGCCGGGGCAAGAACACCATCGTGGTCCTCGACGACGGAGACGTACGGGCGGTCCACTTGGGCGACCTCGGCCACCTCCTGGCCCCCGGCACAGTCGCGGCCCTCGGCCGGGTGGACGTGCTCATGGTGCCGGTCGGCGGGTTCTTCACCATCGACCACAAGCAGGCGGCCGCCGTCGTCGACTCGCTCGACCCGCCTATCGTCATACCCATGCACTACAAGACTCCCAAAGTGGACTTCCCCATAACGGACGTGGACACGTTCCTGGCCACTCAGGCCAACGTGGAGCGCAAGGCCACATCCACCGTAGAGATCACGCGGGCCGCCCTGCCGGCCGAGCGAGTGACCTACGTCCTCCAACCAGCCAGATAGGACGGTAACGATCCCCGCGATGGAAGACAGCGCGAGCAAAGCCAAACAGGCGTCCAAGCAGCCGGTGAAGAAACCGGCCAAGCCCGTCAAACGCGGGCGGATCCTCAAGATGAAGCCCGGACCCCTCCGGAACTTGGTGATCCTCATCATCTTCGTGGTGATCTTCTTCGGGCTGGGCTCGGTGATCTCCCGCATCTGGACCAACTATCTCTGGTTCGCCGAGGTCGGGCAGACCACGGTCTTCTGGACCCCGTTCCTGGCCAAGCTGTGCATCTTCCTCGTCTTCGCGGCGATCTTCTTCGGCATCTTCTACGGCAGCCTGTGGCTGGCGCGCACGATCTCGCCGCGACTCCTCGCCGGCCGCCGGGGCGACGACGAAGACGTGCTGGAGCTGAAGAGCCGGCGCAGATGGCCTGGCGTACTCCTTGTGTTCGGAGCCATCGTCGTGGCCGTCATAGTCGGAGCGAGCTACACCGGCCGCTGGCAGGAGATCCTGCTGTTCCTGCACGGCGGCTCGTTCGGCTACGCCGATCCGCTGTTCAAGAAGGATGCTTCGTTCTTCGTCTTCACACTGCCGGTGTGGAAGCTCCTGGTGGACTTCGTGGGCATCTCGATGCTGGTGACGTTCGTCGGTACCTCGTTCATCTATCTGCTCGAGCGGGCGATGGTGCTGAACGCGCGCAACCGGCTGACCCTGGCGCCGCACGTGAAGGCCCACCTGTCGGTCATCCTGGCCATCGCCATGGTGGCGAAGGCCGGCGACTACATGATCCAGGCCTGGTCGCTGGACTATTCCACCCGGGGCGCGGTGGTCGGCGCCAGCTACACGGACGTCCACGCCTCGCTGCCCGTGCTGCACTTCCTGGCCATCGTGTCGCTGGTGGCGGCGGCCATCTTCCTTGCCAACATCCGCTACCGCGGGTGGCGCCTGCCGGCTCTCGCCATCGCGGTGATGTTCCTCACCTGGGCCATCGCGGGCAAGGCCTACCCTGCCATCATCCAGTCGTACCGGGTGTCCCCTAACGAGATCGCCGTCGAGAAGCCGTACATCGCCAACAACATCGAGGCGACGCGATACGCGTTCGCTCTGAACGACATCAGCACCGTGCAGAGCCCGGCCGCATCGAACCTCACGGCGAGCGACGTGAAGGCCGACCAGAGCACGCTGCAGAACGTCCGCCTCTGGGATCCCCGGCCCGCGCTCGACACGTACCAGCAGACCCAGGCCATCGGGCTCTACTACGTCTTCAAGGACGTGGACGTGGACCGCTACGCGGTGAACGGCACGTATCAGGAGGTGCTCATCAGCGGGCGGGAGCTCGACCAGACCAAGCTCGCCCCCACGGCGCAGACGTGGCAGAACCTACACCTCGTGTATACGCATGGATACGGTTTTGTGATGAGCCCGGTCAACGAGGCAGAGGCCAGCGGCCTGCCCGTGTATCTGGTGAAAGGCTTCCCGCCCCAGACCTCGACAGACCTCAAGATCACCCGCCCGGAGATCTACTACGGCGAGTCGGGGAACGACTACATCATCGTCAAAGGCACTGCTCCCGAGTTCGACTACGCCAAGGGTGACGCTAACGCCACCGCCACCGTCTTCTACAAGGGCGACGGCGGCGTCTCTATCGGCGGCTTCATGCGGCAGCTGGCCTTCAGCTTCCGCTTCCGCCAGCCCCGGATCCTTGCCTCCGGCTCGATCACGAAGGATTCGCGCATCATGTATATGCGCACCATCGAGGAACGCGTGCAGGCCCTGGCGCCGTTCCTCACATACGATAAAGACCCGTACTTGGTGCTACGTGACGATGGGTCGCTCGTATGGATGTGGGACGCTTACACAACCACCGACCGTTTCCCCTACTCGCAGACGCACGGCAACGGCGTCAACTACATGCGGAACCCCATCAAGGTGGTCATCAATGCGTACGACGGCAAGGTGACCTTCTACCAGGTCGACAGCAAGGACGCTCTGGCCAACGCCTGGGGCAAGGTCTTCCCCGGCCTGTTCACCCCCGGCGACCAGATGCCCGCCGACCTGCAGGCGCACATGCGCTACCCCGAGGACTACTTCAGCACCCAGGCCGACATGCTGGCCACGTACCACATGACCGACCCGACGATCTTCTACAACAAGCAAGACGTCTGGCAGATCCCGACCGAGCTGTATGCGGGCTCCAAGCCGGTCAAGACCGTGCCGTACTACCAGATGCTGTCGCTGCCCGGTTCTCCCAAGACCGAGTTCTCGCTGGCGCTCCCGTTCACGCCGCTCGGCAAGCAGAACATGAGCTCGCTGCTGGTGGCGCGCCAGGACGGCGCCGACTATGGCAAGCTCGTCACCGTGGGCTTCCCCCAAGGCACCCTGGTCTTCGGGCCCGCCCAGATAGAGGCGCGTATCGAGAGCGATCCGACCATCTCGTCCCAGCTCACCCTGTGGAAGCAGGGTGGCAGCAACGTCATCCATGGCAACCTGCTCGTGGTCCCGGTGGCTGACTCGGTGATGTACTTCGAGCCGCTGTACCTACAGGCCGATCAGAACGCCATCCCGGAACTCACCCGGGTGATCGTGGCCTACAACGACAAGGTGGTCATGGAGCCCACCCTGTCCGACGCTCTGGTCGCCATCTTCGGACCGGGCGCGGCCATCGGCCCCACCACCTCCACGTCGGGCGGCGGCACGACCACGACCACCGGGGGCGGCGCCACCACAACTACAACGCCGGGCAGCACGACCACCACGACGCCCGGTTCTACGACCAGCACCACCCTCGGCACCGGGACGACGCTCCCGACCGATCCCGCGCAGCTGATCGCGTTGGCCAACTCGCTGTACCAGCAGGCCCTGCAGGCGCAGCGCGACGGCGACTGGGCCGAATACGGGCAGCTCATCGACCGGTTGGGGCAGGTGCTCGCGGCGCTGCAGGCGGCGCAAGGGAAGTGATACGCGGTGAGCGGGCGTACCTGCATCGAGCCGCCGCGGCCGTTTCGCCGGTCCGCGGCAGGCCGGCGAGGCCATGCCCGGTTAGGGGCTGGGAAATAAAGGGCAGTTACTAGACTGCACAACATACAAGGCGAGGTCGCAGTGGAACCAAGACGCAAGGATGATCCGACCCGCGTCTCGCGTCTGCAGGGCGAGGTCGACAGCATGTTCCTCGATCTGCTGCGGGGCGAGCGGGTGCCACGCTACGGTAAGGCCGCCTTCCGGCCCAACGCCGACGTGTACTTCGACAAGCAGCAGCGGTCGGTCGTGGTCAAGCTCGATCTATCGGGCGTGGACCCCGGCCAGGTGAGCCTCGAGGTGGAGGACGGGGTGCTCCGCATCACCGGTGTCCGTTATGACGAGCGCCATCCCGACGCCGTCTACCAGCAGATGGAGATCGCCTACGGCCGGTTCGAGCGTATGGTGATGCTGCCGCCCGAGGTCGACGCCGGCAAGGCGCGCGCCGACTACACCAACGGCTTCCTGGAGATCGTGCTGCCTATCAAGGCGCGGTCGGCCAGCAAGAAGATCCCGATATCGCTCAAAGAGGATGAGGAAGGGGGGCAGCCGGAATGAGCGCCCGCGAGACCCCCTTTAACTTCGGTTTCGCTATGCAAGACCCCGAGGCGCTGGCCGCCGCCGGCACGGACTTCGTGATCCTGTCGCGCGACCCGGTCGAGAACCTCGGTGCATCACCCACGGTACTGCCCATCCTGCCCCTCAAAGACACGGTGGTGTTCCCCGACACCATGACCCCGCTGGCAGTGGGCCAGCCCCGCTCGGTCGCCCTCATCGACGATATCCTGCGGGGTGACAAGCAGGTGGGCCTCGTGGCGTCCAAACGGCCCGACATCGAATCGCCGGGCCCCGAAGACGTCAACATGATCGGCGTGCTGGCCACCATCCAGAAGATGATCAAGGCGCCCGACGGCACCCTGCGCATCATCGCCCAAGGGGTACGGCGCATCCAGGTGGACCGGTTCGTCACCGAAGAGCCCTACCTCACCGCCACGGTGCACGACCTGCCCGACGTCGTGGTGCCGGGCACCGAACTCGAGGCGCTGCAGCGCAACCTCATCTCGGTCTACACCAAGATCGTCCAGCTGGTCCCGTATCTGCCGGACGAGCTCGAGCTGGCCGCAGCCAACATCGACGACCCCGCGGCACTGGGCTACTTCATCGCGTCGACCATGCGCCTGAAGACCGAGGACAAGCAGGAACTTCTCGAAGAGATCGACCTCTCCAAGCGCCTGCGCCGCCTCACCACCTTCATGAACCGCGAGCTGGAAGTGTTGGAGCTGGGCTCCAAGATCCAGGACCAGGTCCAGTCCGAGATGGACAAGAGCCAGCGGGAGTACGTCCTGCGCCAGCAGCTCAAAGCCATCCAGGACGAGCTGGGGGAGGTGGACGAGACCCAGGCGGAGGCCAACGAACTGCGCGAGCAGATCGAGCAGGCGGACCTGCCCGAAGAAGTGCTCAAGCAGGCCACCCGGGAGATGGACCGCCTGTCGAAGCTGCCGACGGCGGCCGCCGAGTACGGCGTGATCCGTACCTATCTCGACTGGATCGTGTCGCTGCCCTGGTCGGTCTACACCACCGACGACTTGGACGTGGCGCACGGCCGGCAGGTCCTGGACGAGGACCACTACGACCTGGAGGACGTGAAAGACCGCATCCTCGAGTTCCTGGCGGTACAGAAGCTCAAGGCTGAGGTCACCAGCCCCATCCTGTGCTTCGTCGGGCCTCCCGGCGTGGGCAAGACCAGCCTGGGCAAGAGCATCGCCCGGGCCATGGGGCGTAAGTTCATCCGCATCAGCGTGGGCGGGGTGCGCGACGAGTCCGAGATCCGCGGCCACCGGCGCACCTACGTAGGCG
>Ga0182021_10000498_pt1 | contig 41951 bp, 33 predicted proteins | sample 612E3MmetaG_FD_120493 | JGI IMG/M metagenome (GOLD analysis project Ga0182021, IMG submission 120493) | Permafrost microbial communities from Stordalen Mire, Sweden - 612E3M metaG (Illumina Assembly) | ecosystem: Environmental > Terrestrial > Soil > Wetlands > Permafrost | place: Sweden... | reverse complement strand
GATGGTCGACGAGGCAATACTCGACCCCATCAAGAAGTTCTTCACCGACCGCGGCATCATCGTCTCGGCCGGCATAGTGCCCAACGACCTTTCCTTTGCCAAGGCGGAGGATCGCGCCTACCTTAAGTCCATCGTTGAGGTGGCTGCTCGTCACTTTGATGAGGTCATTCTTGACGACTGGTACTTCACTTCGTCCAAGACGGCCGCGGACATTGCCGCCAAGGGAAGCAAGAGCTGGACACAATACCGCATGGAGGCGCTGGACGAGGCTGCCGTCAGCCTGCTGATTCAGCCGAGCAAGGCGATCAACCCCAGGTTCCGGCTGATCATCAAGTATCCCAACTGGTACGAGCATTACCAGGGGCTGGGCTATGACCTCGAGACCGAGCCCAGGCTCTTTGATGGGATCTACGCTGGCGTCGAGACGCGTGATCCGATCCGGAGCGAGCAGCACCTCCAGCAGTATGAGAGCTACAGCATCATGCGTTATTTCGAGAATTCCAAACCCGGCGGTGCCGACGGCGGCTGGGTCGACAATGGCGCGGAGTACATCGACCGCTATGCCGAGCAGCTTTGGGACATGGGCTTTGCCAAGACTCGCGAGATGACGCTCTGGCATTGGGCCGACTTAGCAAGCCCGATCAGGGTCGGTACCCGCCCATGGCAGGGAGCCGAGACGAGCTTTCCACTCCAGAAAGTGCTTGACTCGTACAAAGCTCCGGCCGGTGGTGGCGGTGCGGGCCCGCGCTACGGTCGCGCCGCCGGATACGCCATGGAACACATTGACGCCTTCCTCGACAAGCTTGGAAATCCCATCGGTATTGGCGGCTATCGTCCCCCACATGCCATCGGCGAGGAATTCCTCTACGACTACCTGGGCATGATCGGCATCCCGATCGAATTGCGTCCCACATTCCCCACGGAGAGCCATATCTGTCTGCTCACCGAGGGCGCCAAGCATGACCCCGATCTCGTCAAGAAGATCAAGAGCCAGTTGAGCAATGGAAAGGACGTGGTCATCACTTCGGGTCTGCTGCGTGCCCTCTCAGGCAAAGGCATCGAGGACGTCAGTGAGCTCGAATACACCGATCACAAAGTCGGCGTCACCGACTTCCAGGGCCGGGGGGGAAGGGCCATCCCAGGCGCGATGACAGACTCGCCCATCTTCTTCCCGATAATCCATTTTCTGACCAATCAGACCTGGGGCCAGGTCAACGGTCTCGATGCCAGGTCTCCATGGAACGCCTACCCAATCGTCATCAGTGACGAGTACGACCGCGGCACTCTTTATGTCCTGGCCATCCCTGAAAACGTGGCCGATCTCTATCGTCTGCCAGCCCCGGTGCTCAACTCCATCAGGAGCCAGATCATGGAGTCCTTCCCGGTCCGGCTGATCAACGCGCCCAGCCAGGTCAGTCTCTTCGCGTATGACAACAACACGTTCGTGGTGCAGTCCTTTTTGCCGACCGATGTCACCGTGACGGTCTCGCTGGCCGGCACGAGCGCATCGAGCAAGATCACGGACTTGTTAAACAGCCAGTCGATTTCTCCCGATGCCGCACCGAGCGTCGTCGGGCGCGGCTGGGGCCTAGGCGGCCGCCGCCGCGGCGGCGCGCCAGTTGGCTCCAGTTTCTCCATCTCGATTCCCCCACATTCCTTCCGCGCGTTTGCCACGGAGAAATGACGGTGGAGTCCGCTACTGGTGCAGACGCTGTGGCTGCATACTTGCCTTCTCACGTTGACTGAGGATTTCCCTGTGAGAGCGACGCCCCTTATCGCATTCATCGCCGTATTTGTCGCCGCTTCGAATGCTATTGGGTCCGGGAGCGCTTCTTCCCCACGGCGTTTCCTGCTTATTGTTTTCTCGTAGGTTTTGACTCGTTTCTACGATCAACATCAATATCAGGTGAGATTCTACAATGCAAAAGCGTGAATTGGGAACAAACGGCACGCAGGTCTCGGCTATCGGGCTTGGCTGTATGGGCATGAGTTTTTCCTACGGTCCGCCCGCAGACAAGAAGGAGATGATCTCGCTTCTTCGCTCAGCTGTCGAACACGGCATCACCTTCTTCGACACTGCGGAGGTGTATGGTCCATTCATTAACGAAGAACTTGTGGGCGAAGCCCTCTTTCCTTTCCGTGACCAAGTGGTGATAGCCACAAAGTTCGGGTTCAAGCTTGATCCCAACGGTGGACCGCGTTGGGTAGGTCTGGATAGCCGGCCAGAACACATCAAGGAGGTTGCCGAGGCCTCGCTGAAGAGACTCAAGACCGAGGCCATCGATTTGTTTTACCAGCACCGTGTCGACCCGGATGTGCCAATCGAGGATGTGGCGGGAGCGGTGAAGGACTTGATTCAGGAAGGCAAGGTTAAACACTTCGGTCTTTCTGAGGCAGGAGTAAAAACGATCCGTCGTGCACATGCCGTTCAGCCGATCACCGCCCTCCAAAACGAATACTCGTTGTGGATGCGGACTCCTGAGAAGGAGGTGATACCGACCCTTGAGGAACTCGGAATCGGCTTGGTTGCCTATAGCCCGTTGGGCAAAGGCTTCCTCACGGGAAAGATCAATGAGAATACTACGTTCGACAGTTCCGACTTCCGGAACACCCTTCCTCGCTTTACGCCGGAGGCCCGCAAAGCGAATCAGACGTTGGTTGATCTGCTTGGCAGGATCGGCAAGCGGAAGAAGGCGACACCTGCTCAGATTGCGCTTGCCTGGCTGCTTGCCCAGAAGCCGTGGATCGTACCCATCCCGGGCACCACAAAGCTGCATCGGCTGGACGAGAACATTGGGGCAGTTGCAGTCGAACTTACCTCGGACGATCTGCGCGAGATTGAAACCGCTGCCTCAAAGATCACGGTGCAAGGGACTCGGTACCCCGATAACCTGGAGCGAATGACCGGACGCTGATTGGCAAACATGGCAATTTAGAAAAGGTGAGCGACAAACTGTACCAGGCCTGATCACAGGAGTGGCAAGTCAAGAGTTGTCGAGGACGACAACGTTTTGCATTTTTCTGTATGATGCATTTTAAGAAGATAAGTGAGCTAGATGAAGCAGATGGTTTTCCGCCTCCTGAGCATCCATTGTTCAGCCTGAACCAGATTGCGACGGTGTCAATCCGTTAGTGACGAACATAGGATGAGGAAGAGGGCACTATGCGTGCACAGAGTCTAACACCGTCTTGGGATGTTTCGCCACAATGCATAGAAGAATCCTCGCCGGTCCGTCCGGCTTCCGTCTGCCTTGTTCCCAATTTCGAAGAGTTGCCAGACTAATCCCCAGTAACAGTGCAAACTTTTCCTGCGTTAGACCGAGATGGCGACGGATATTTGGGACGTCCGGGTCTTCAATCATGAATCTGCGGCTTGGCGTCTTCTTACCTTTAATGATAGCGCCACCCTGCTCGATGCTTGTCATCAACTCATCAAATGTTTCCTTTTTCATAGAAGCTCCTGTGTAACAGCAGTTTTGAGTCTCTTCAATTGATCCGGAGTAAGATTACTTTGTTCATTCTTCTTGAACAAAAAGAGCATGAGCACTGTATCCTTCGATTTTGCCCAATAATAGATAATCCTGCTTCCGCCTCGTTTCCCTTTACCTTTAATGCTCCACCTGAGTTTCCGCAGACTATTTGAGGCGGGGATTATGTCGCCAGATGCAGGATTTGCGGCAATGAAGGACTGGAGATCTCTGTATTCATCATCCGACAGAATATCGAAAACTCTCCTGGTAAAAACAGGCGTTTCTATTATGACCATAGTAAAAGATACGCCAATGGCGTACAATTGTCAAATGTAACGTGCATATATCGTGAGTACACATTGAATGCTTGTCGGGCGGCCAATCGTTCTCGCTGAAACATTATGTTCAGGGATCGCCGAGGTGTTCACGTTTGGGATGGTGTGATACCCTGTGGGTTCGAGAGAAGGGACCGGCCCGACCCGGTGGGCCCAAAGGGGCAGTCGAGTGCTCATCCCCGGGTTTGCCATGGGCTGTAACTCAAGATTGCCCATCCGGTCCGGATACCCGTAGCGGTCGAGCCACGGACGGAATCGGGGCCGAGCATGTGGCCGAAGCCATCCAATACCGCTCGCTCGACAAACCCCGTCGACAGTTTGCTCGTCTCGATCATGGCCCGAAGGGACATATATACACTCTCTATCAAGATTCCGACGAACCGTCAAAGTTGTTGTGGATTGGTGCCAGCGATGGTTTGTATGTCTACGACAAGGCGGGCGATTCCTCTTCCCACTACCGGAATGATTTCGGGAGTCCTAACCGACCTGAGGACAATAGGGATCCCTTTTCCCAGTACAATAATGATCTCGGGAATCCGAACCGACCTGAGGACAATGATGTTCGGACGGTGTATCGTGACCGGAAGGGGAGGCTCTGGGTCGGCATGTTGGGTGAGGACCTCGATGGGGGTTGTGGTAGGTTGCCCGGTTTGATCGTTCAAGACGGCGATTTACCAGTTACCAGGGTGGTCTTTTCGGGAATGCAGGGGGAAATGTGGCTCGGGCATGGGCAATCGCTGAGGACAGGACGGGGACGATGAAGGATTTGATGAACGACGGGAAGTACGTCTGCTGCATCAAGGACGACTGCGATAGGTGCGCGCTCGATCATCAGAACTGCGACTGTGCTGTGGAGGTCAAGGCTGGTAAGCCGGTCTGTCCTGACTGCTACGCAGGATGGCAGCGGGGTGATGGCGACGTCCCGGGCGTCGCCGCAAAGACCGTAAAGGGGAGCTTCCACAGTCACCAACATCACTGATTGGACAACTACCCTCGTTCGCCCGGAGGGATTCGACGTGAGGAAAGCGCGGTGGCTGCCCACGAGAGAGGAGCCCGGCCAGTAACCACCGAAACATGTATGGCCGGGCGTCTGCTCCGCCACATCAGAGGTCGGCGGAGCAGGACAGGAAAGCGGGTGGGCAGATGTGGTGACGCGGTCTTCCAGTACCCTTGGGTCACTTGATCGGGCTCAGCCCCGGCCAGGGGGCCAGGGAGTTCAGTGCGGGGACGATGGCCCTGCGGAGTTTCAGGAAATCCAGCTCGCCGGTCTGGCTGTACAGCACCGTGCCATCCGCACCGAGCACCAGCGTGTGGGGAAGGGCGCCGTCCCACTTTGGATCGAGCGCCTCCATGAGTTTATACTTGTCGGTCTCTCCGAAAATCAGGTTGCGTGTTGACGCATGGTGCTGCTGAAGGAATTTGAGCACCTTGTCCTTTTCGTCGGGGAACTGGGCCGCGACCGTGACCAGCTCGAAGTCACGATGGCGGAAGCGCAGGTTGGTCTCGATCAGGTCGTCGAACTCCGCAACACACGGTCCGCACCAGGTTGCCCAGACGTTTACCACCCGGACTTTGCCCGATTTGCCTGAGCGCAATTCCTGCAGCGCCGCCGCTCCTGCAGGCTCGACGGTAACCGGTTCTCCCCGGACCTTCTCCCGCCACTCCCTGTTGGATGCAGCCTTGTCGGCCCACTTGATCGAGCATCCGAAGACCTTTGTTTCCTTCACTTCCAGCTCACGGCCGGCAAGCAGCGCCTCGAGCGCGTTGCGGGTATCTCTGTTTTTTACCAGGTCTTCGCGCTCGGAATCGTCGATCCGTCCGCTAAAGCGAAGGCGGCGGGCCGAGTCGAAAACAAAAACATGCGGCGTGGCGGCGGGAGCGTATTTCCGGGCAACCGTTTCGGTCGGGCCGTCGTCCAGATAGGGAAGATTGAAGTGCCGGTCCGCCGCGCGGATCTTCATCGAATGGAATGTGTCGTCGAGGTCGGTATAGCCAAGCTCGTCGAGTCTGACGGATTCGGCATGATTCGGATTGATGGCGACGAACGCCACCCCCCGCGGCCGGTATTCCGCGACAAGCTGCCTGATCCGTCCTTCGTACGCCTGGGCGGTGGGACAGTGGTTGCACGTGAAGATCACAGCAAGGACCTTAGCGCGGGCGAACTCTTTGAGCGAATGGGTCCGGCCGTCAACCCCGGGCAGCCTGAAATCAGGCGCCTCGGAGCCCAGGGTCAGCATGGGATGGTCCACAGTCTGTGCCGGAAGGAGCGCCGCCGAGAGCGCAAGAACACACAGGGAGATCAAAATCCGTCGCATGGGTCTCTTGGATTGTCATGTGGAAGGAAGAAGGATACAGAAGAGCTACGAGTTCGAACAACTGGGAGCCGTTACTCCTGTTACCGAGTGTTTGAATTGTAGGGAAACTATTCTCCGGAAGCAATCCCCTGCCGGCCACGTTGGAGGCCGCATTGGAGGGCTCCGTAAGAGGGCTCATGGCGGGTGACAGGAGTCTGTGAAGCCGGGGCATTCGGCCGGACCTCGGTCTCGTCATCCTTTACATTGTGAACAATCCCCCCCCAAGAAAGTGCACGAGGGTTCGCACTATTCGACCTCCCGGATTATTTTCCAGCTGCTTTTAAGAACCTGATGCAGATGCGTCCGAAGCGCATTAGTTGTCCATCCTGAGCATTTTTGTGGGGTTGGGTCTTGATCATGCGAAAGCCCTGGAGAACAGGAATTCCGTTATCGATGGTCCCCAATTGGAACAAATATGTTCGTTTCATCGAAACGGAAGCCGGGAATACCCCTATGCCGGGTCCAGCGGCGGCAGAACGGCAACTTCGGACGCGATTCCACGTAAACGGTCTGTAGTACCAGGCGGTATCCAGTCCTTTCACAGTGGCAAGGCTTCGGCAGTGCGGAGGTAGCGCACCCGGGATGCCTTGCTTTTTTTTTGCCGCTGTTCTGTTCCTCAGCCCTCACGTGCACGAATGGAGAGCATATGAAACCAACAATTGTTCGGACCACCCGCTGCGCGACCGTCCTGTACCTGACCGCCCTGCTTTCGGCTTTCACGGGCTTCTCGCAGGTGAACAGGCTGGACGAGAAGAATCTCGAAGAGACCATGCGCAATCCATGGAAGGCCGAACGCTCGGCGTTCGTGACCGACTGGCTCATTCTCGGTCCATTCCCCGCAAGCAGCATGCAGGAGATCGACAGGGACTTCTTGGCCGAAACCGGCGGTGAAGCGAATGTTCATCCCGTCCAGGGGCAAGACGTCAAAGTGTCGGGGGCCGGGCTGAAGTGGGCTCCGACAACATGCAAGGATATTGTCGACCTCCAGAGATTCTTCGCAGGGGGGAAGACAGAAAACGTCGTCGCGTATGCCTACGCAAAGATCGTCAGGAAGAGAGCAGGAAGCGTCTGGCTGACGGTCGGGAGCGACGACGGGGTGAAAATCTGGGTCAACGGCAAAGAGGTCCATCGGGTCGCCAGGCAGAGAGAGGTCAGGCTTGATGAGGACAGGGTGGACGCAGAGATGAGGGCGGGCGAGAACCACCTGCTGCTCAAGATCCAGCAGGGACTGGGAGGGTGGGGATTTGCGGTGCGAATGCTGGATGATCCGAACCAGCTGACACTGCTCACCGGCAATATCGAGTTCACCGTCGCCGACGCCGATCGGAAGGCGGGGACCGTCAGCGTCGCCTCAAGCAGCAATCTGAGTCAGGGCTTTCTCAGGCAGGTTGTGCGGATGGAGGTCTACGCCGCCGGAGGTAGGACGGTCGCATCGAAGGCGTTCAACTCCTCCGAACCGGTCGTCCTGGCCGCAAAGCGGTGGCCGGATGGACCGTACGAGTTCAGATTCACCTACCGGGATATCCGCGGTTTGACCTCGGTGAAGTATGCATCCTGGTACAAAGGAGATATTCTCGGGGCGGCCCGCGCTGCGGTGAAGAGCGCGCCAGAAAAGAACGCCAGGACTCCAGAAGAGGCCACCCACAGGATGCTTGCCGATATGATCCTCGACCGGCTTGGCAACGACCTGGACCACCTGGATTCCGCGAAGTTCGCTGCACTCCAGCTTCCGATGATGGAATATGCCGAATTCAAGGCGAAGAATCAGGTGCACCCCGGCGGGTTCCTCAGAATGGCGTACATCGATGAGATCGACAACTCACCGCAATTCTGCAAGGTCTACCTCCCGGCCGGCTACGACCCGTCCAAGAAATGGCCGATGGTGGTATTTCTGCACGGGCACTACGACAATGACCCGGAGTACATCAACGTGTGGGATGTCAACACCAGACACGAGAGCGCGAGCGACAAACTGAATGTCATCTATATCACACCACACGGCAGATTGAACACCGGCTACCTGGGAATCGGAGACCGTGACGTCATGAAATGCATGGAGATGGCGAAACAACGCTTCAACGTCGATGAGGAGAAGGTCTACCTTATGGGCGCCTCGATGGGCGGCTTCGGCACGTGGAGCGTGGCCACCAGGCATCCGGAGTTGTTTGCGGCGATCGCTCCCATCTATGGCGGTGGGGATTATCACGTCAACATGTCGCGGGAAAATGTCGCGAAACTCAGCAGCTGGGAAGTCTTCCTGAGCGAAAAGTCGAGCTCGACCGCCCAAATGGAAGCGCTGGTGAACATGCCGATCCTCGTCTCCCACGGCGACCAGGATCAGCTCGTCGACGTCAACCTCTCGCGGTATCTTGTGCGGATGCTCCAACGCTGGAACTACAATGTGCGCTACATGGAGGTGCCGGGCAAGGGTCATCAGGACCTCGGCCTGGGGGACCAGATCGTCGAGTGGCTCCTGCAGCACAAGAGGGTCGTCTCCCCGGCACACGTCCGCGTCAGGGCGGCGGATCTGCGGTCGGCATCCGCGTACTGGGTGGAGGTGTCGCAGAGAAAGAGCCCGTCGGAGTTCATGGAGGTGGATGCGGAAGCTCTTGAAGGCAATGTGCTCCGCGTCGACTCGAAAAACGTCCTGGAGGCCTCCCTGACGCCCGGCAAGGTGCTCGTGGACTACAGCAAGCCTGTCACGGTCGTGTGGAACGGCAGGAAGCGTGAATTCCAGGGCCTGACGGCGAAGGGGATTGTCCTCAGGGATGAGAACTACAAGGCCCTCTCGATACCCAAGACCCGGAAGATCGCAGGGCCCGTGGCGGACTACCAGAATACGCCGTACCTGATCGTCATCGGCACCACTTCGGCGGAGCCTGCGTTGAAAGCACTCATCGCGCGCAAGGCGGGGGATATGGTCAACGCCTGGAGGAGTGCTCAGAAATATGAACCGCGGGTGAAGGATGACGTGGACGTGACTGAAGCCGAAATGAAGACATACTCCCTGTATCTCCTGGGAGGGGCGTCGGAGAACAAAGTCTCGAAGCTGGTTCTTGGCAGAATTCCCATCCAGGTGAACGCGGATGAAATCCTCATCGATGGGAAATCCATCAAGGCCAAGGACGCCGTGCTCAATGCCGTGTATCCGAATCCCTTCAACAACGAACGGTACGTCGTGCTAGCCGTCGGGACGTCGGCTGCGGGGCTGGCGCTCTTCGATCCGCACCGGAACGATCTCGCCCAGTTCGATTTCACTGTCACAGACGGCGTCATCCCTCACTACTCCGTCGGGGCCACCAACGAGAAAATCATGATCGGCTCGGGCTTCTTCGACTGCAACTGGAAGGCGGACGATGCCCTCTTCAGCCGCGGAGACGAAGCCTTGAGATCGAAGTGCGCATTCGCAGCTCTGAACGGGGATGGCTCGATGAGGATCGTCAGCAAGGCCAGGCCGTCAGCCGAGGTGATGAAGGCGCACATGGGGATGTATCAGATACAGGGGGGACCCCTGCTCAGGATCTATCTTGACCATGACACCCTGAAGGTTGCGCAGGGGCCGCAGTTCTCGGCAATCATGCACCCGGTTTCCGACAATGAGTACTACGTCCAGGAGGTGCAGGGCTCTCTCGGCTTCGGGAAAAATGAGGAAACGAACGCCTATGAGATGTCCATCAATCTGAGCGGTCAACACTACACGGCGAGAAGAATGCCGTAAGACTGAAGCCCCGCTCATGGGCCTCCTCAAATCCGCCAAGAGGAAGGGGCATCACCACGGGGGCGACAAGAGGGCAATGGGGCCGAAGCGGTGGGACATGCGAAGGATGTCCCGTCGTGCCGGATCGACCAACCACTCAGGAGGAAAAGCGCAACGGGGCTGAAATGCGCAGAAGCAGCTGCCGCGAACGCTGGTTCGCGCCGGTCCGCCACCGGGACTCGCTGCTCATCAGACCTCGGGTTTTCCTTTCAGGCATTACCCTCATCTTCCACCGCGTCCTGCCGATTCTCGCTAGCCAGTAGAGTTGAGGGTTTTGGTCACGCATCAGGATCCGGAGATCTATGTGAGACATGAGTGGATTGGCCAAAAGGGTCGGTTTTTGAGTCGTAACTAAGGCCATCGGGAACTTTTTCGGTCCAATCGTAGTTATATAAGTATTCGCAAACATCTTTGTGCCTTCTGGGGGGAGGGTTTCAGGGGCTATAAGGCGGGGGTGGCGGCGCTCCTTGTGGACCGCGCTTGGGTCAGTCTCTCGAAAGGCCGACCGGACAACCGGACAACAGGAGAACAGAGAGTGCGCTGGGAACCAGTCTGAAATGTTCGAAAGTGTTTTCAGCGAGAGTACCACAACGAAATGAGGAGCATCAATGGTCAAAATTATCGGTATCCTGGCATTCCTGGCGCTCGTTGCGGCAGGATGCAGCAACGCCAACAGGGAGCAAGAGCTCCAGCGACAACTGAGTCAGGTTCAGGCAGCAGACTCGACAATGCGGGAGGGAATTGCCGACCGGGACAAGTACATGGAACAGGTCATGACCGCTGTCAATGAGTCTTATGCAAGCCTTGAAAAGGCACGGGTCCGGGAAGGGGGAGTAGCCGAGCGCGCAACGGGTGTTGAGGGATCGGCAAAGAAAACCAACGTTGTTACGCGGGAAGATCTGCTGAAAGACCTTCGCGAAATCTCCTCGACCCTGCAAGAGAACCGGAAAAGGATCGGCACTTTGCAATCGAAAAACCGATCAAATGGCAGGCAGCTCGCAGGCCTTGATACGCTGATTGAGAACCTGAAAGTCTCTCTGAAAGAACGCGAGGAATCGATCGCACAGTTGCAAGGGAGGATCCAGGGACTGGAAGCCAACGTGGCTGAAAACACACGGACGATTGCCGGCAAGGACAGCCTGCTCGATTTGCGGCTGAAGGCGATAAACACAGCCTATTACGTGATAGGCACAAGGGATGAGCTGAAGCGGAAAGGCATCATCTCCGATGCAGGGGGTTTCCTGTGGGGTTTGTTGGGCTCCACTACGGTGCTGGCCGACAGTCTCGACGAATCGAGGTTCTCTCCGGTTGATAGAACGAAGGGGCAGTTGATACAGGTGGATGGAAAGATAGACCAGATCCTTCCGAAGAGGATCGCGGGCACATTCGCCATGGCTGGAAGTGATTCGGCGCTTACGATCATCAGCCCGGAAAAATTCTGGCAACAGAGATACCTCGTCATCGTTGTGGAAGGTCGTGAACGAAGGAGTGATGTGGTGCAGGGAGGGTGAACGTGCAGAGTAGTTCGCCGGGGGGCGGCACCGCACGAGGCGGTTTCCTCGACCCCCGACGTTCATGAGACCACACTCCCGGTGTCGTGGACCGAACATCATAGATCGGATCTCATGTGCCGGGATGTACATGGCATGTCCGAGGCTTGACCTGAAGGCCGGGGGCGTCCCGTTCTGCCTCCCCTGTGAGAGGCGGGTGCGGTTCGCCAAGGCTTCGTTCGATGTTAAGATCAGTTTCCGGCGAGGCAGGATAAGCCGGGACGATTTCCTGCAATTCGTCTGCGGTCAGCCTCTTGCCGTTGATGCGTCTGTATCGCCTTCTCGTGCCCCCCACAGGGGGCTGTCGTCGCAACGGCTGCAACCGATTATCTGGAATTGCTCGATGAGACGCTTGAAAGCAACTGGAAAGCGCTAGACCTGCACCGCAATTCCCGGATCTCCTTCGTCATACAACCTCAATCTCACGCTTCGCCAGATCTTCGAGTTCGCCGGGAACGGGGCCACCCGTCCTGACGCTGCAAAACGTCACTCTCACGCCTCGGGAGACTGCGAGTTCCATGAGAACGGAGCTCCCCTTCAGCGATCGGGCAATGTGTCAAGTCTCCCCCCCCGAATACTCAAATGTAATGGAGATCGAGAGGTTGCACAGCGGGCCTCTGCGCACCCCAGGGTGATCAGATCGGCCGTTGAGAACTTGTGCAAGCGAATCCTGATCCTTATCTTGCACGTGCCCGGGAATAGCCGGCAGGATATCATGCCTTTGCGCCGCCGGCCGGCCTACTGCAACGAACCGGTGGGCCGGCTCCGGAGTAGACTTGCTTAGGCCGCGACAGAGGCAATGGCACCCGCACCCGCCGGCGTTGCTGGCCTCGATGATTGGCTGCGGCAGGGGAAATGGAGCGGGTCGCTGTGTTCCCTGCAATCCCGTGCATCAACCATTCTGGCTCTCAAGGAAGGAAAGGAATAGTCTTGCCGACCACAACGGTAGGCGGCGTGGTCTCCCGACTGTCGGCTCCGCTGAAAAAGGGGGGGAATGCGATTCGGGTCTCCCCGCTGCTGGTAGAGGCGGGCAGGGCGGAGGTGAGCGAAGTCCTGGAAAAGCTGGGTACCTCGCCAGCAGGTCTCACAGAGGCGGAAGCGGAGGAACGCCGGGAAACCCATGGTCCGAACGAGGTGGCTCAAGAGACCCAGCACGGGTGGCCGTGGAGGCTGATGCTCGCGTTGAGAAACCCGCTCGTAATCCTTCTGGGCGCTCTGGCCGTGGTCTCTTATGCCACCGGGGATGCGCGGGCGGGAACGGTGATGTGTCTTATGGTAGTGCTTGGCGTGCTGCTGAAGTTCATCCAGGAAAACCGTGCCGACACCGCGGCGGCGAAGCTCAAGGCAATGATCAAGGTGACGGCAACGGTGGTCCGTGAAGGCGCCGCGAAGGAGGTTCCGCTTAAGGAACTCGTGCCGGGAGACATTGTCAAGCTCTCTGCCGGCGACATGATCCCCGCCGATCTCCGCGTCGTCTCCTCAAAAGACCTGTTCGTCATTCAAGCAAGCCTTACCGGCGAATCACTCCCGATCGAGAAATACGACGCGCGTGAGACACGTGAAAACGTTCCGCCGCTTGAGTTCTCGAACATCTGCCTTCTCGGTACCAGCGTAGAGAGCGGAACCGCGACTGCGGTCGCTGTCGCAACGGGCCGGCACACGTATTTCGGCACCATGGCGGGAAGCCTTGCGGGCCAGCAGGTGGAGACGAGCTTTGACAAGGGGATCAAACGCTTCACCTGGATGATGATCCGGTTCATGATGGTGATGGTGCCGTTGGTGTTCCTCATCAACGGGTTCACCAAGGGCAACTGGGGCGAGGCGTTCTTCTTCGCGCTTGCCGTTGCCGTCGGGCTCACTCCCGAAATGCTTCCCATGATCGTCTCGGTGAGTCTGTCCCGCGGCGCCATCCTCATGTCCCGGAAGAAAGTCATCGTCAAGCGGCTGAATTCCATTCAGAACTTCGGCGCGATGGACGTGCTCTGCACGGACAAGACCGGTACCCTCACGCTGGACCGCGTCATCCTGGAGCGGCATTGCGATGTTGTGCGCGAGGAAAACGATCTCGTGCTGCGCGATGCCTATCTGGTCAGCTACTTCCAGACGGGGCTGAAAAACGTGCTGGATCGCGCCATCCTCGACCACCGGGAAGTCCACGAACAGGTGAACATCGACCGGTACAGGAAAGTGGATGAGATCCCCTTCGATTTTTTCCGGCGCATGATGTCGGTGGTGGTTGAGCTGCCCGATGGCACCCATCGCCTGGTGACCAAGGGGGCGCCGGAAGAAGTCTTCCGCCGGTGTACACGGTTTGAGCTGGAGGGAGATGTCCTGTCCATGGACCAAATTCTCATCCAGGACCTGCGGGACGAGCATGAGCGGCTGAGCTCCGATGGATTCAGGGTTCTCGCCGTTGCCTACCGTGACCTCGATCGGCGTGCGGCATACTCCAGGGAGGACGAGCAGGACCTTGTCCTGAGGGGCTACGTGGCCTTCCTGGATCCGCCAAAGGAGAGCGCCGGTCCGGCGATTGCCGCACTCCAGAAGCACGGCGTGACGGTCAAGATTCTCACCGGGGATAATGATCTCGTCACCAGAAAGGTGTGCCACGATGTGGGGCTCTCCACCGAGCGCATGCTCCTGGGAGCAGACGTCGAAGCCATGTCGGATGAGCAGCTTGCTGAGGCTTCGGAAACGACGCACATCTTCGCCCGCCTGTCCCCCGCCCACAAACAGCGGATCGTCTTTGCGCTCCGGACAAAAGGGCATGCCGTCGGATTCATGGGGGACGGGATCAACGATGCCCCGGCGCTCCGCGCGGCCGATGTGGGGATCTCCGTCGACACGGCCGTGGACATCGCCAAGGAATCCGCCGACGTCATCCTTCTGGAAAAGAGCCTCCTGGTTCTTGAAGAAGGCGTGCTCGAAGGCCGGAAGGTTTTCGCGAATATCATCAAATACGTGCGCATGGGCGCAAGCTCCAACTTCGGCAACATGTTCAGCGTCCTCGGGGCGAGCGCATTCCTCCCGTTCGTGCCCATGCTGCCCATCCAGGTCCTGACCAACAACCTCCTGTACGATTTCTCTCAGGTCCCGATCCCCACGGACAACGTGGATCCGGAACAGATCGCAAAGCCCCGTCCCTGGTCCATGGATGAGATCAGGAGGTTCATCATCTTCATCGGTCCCATCAGCTCGATCTTCGACTATACGACGTATTTCGTGATGCTGTACGTCTTCGGCTGCTGGGATCCCGCCCGCTCCTCATTGTTCCAGACGGGCTGGTTTGTGGAATCACTCATGACGCAGACGCTCATCATTCATGTTATTCGCACCAACAAGATTCCGTTCCTGCAGAGCATGCCCAGCGTGCCTCTCATCCTCACATCGGGCATCATCATGGCCGTAGGCATGTGGCTGCCGCATTCGTCTCTTGCATCGTCGCTCGGTTTCTCGGAGCTTCCGCTCCTTTACTGGCCCATCCTCGCCCTGACGCTGCTGTGCTACGTTGTCCTGACGCAGACCGTAAAGGCGGCGCTCCTTCGTGCACACTGGCTTGATGCGCCGAGGCGCATTACGGCATCCTGACCCTTCGTCTGCCCGGGTCGGTGTGGACGGAGCACTCAGGGAGAAGTGCCTCAGGAGAAAGGAGACAAGGGCAACAGGAGTCAAGGCTGAAAGAAGGCAAGGTTGAGGGTCCGCTGCATTCACAGGCCGGTGGAACCGGGCAGCGCATCCTCGTGTTACACACATGTCGGGATGATTCTATTCGGGTTGCGGATTGTCTGGATCTCATTCCTCGAATCACAAAGCTCAGTTGACAAAGACCGGCAGGCTTGCTATCTTTTACCCACGTATGAAGACACAGGGGTTACACGGGAAGACGAGTCTCTCCATGTGCGCGTGTTGGTGTCCGCGCACGAGCGGACATGTCCGTTTTCCTGAAGGTCTGGATCCTTGAGCCGAAACAACAGGCTGCGCGTATCGAAGCCCTTCATTTGTGAAAACGGATGAGGGGCTTTTGCATTTTTCATGATGGGAAGCGAGGCCACGCGTGCACCGCTTCCACAACCCTTCACAAAAGAGAGGAAAGCCGTCCATGGGGACCAACGGAAAGAAACGTGCCTACCACTTCGAAACGCTGCAGCTGCACGCCGGACAGGTGGTCGATCCGACCACCAATTCGCGAGCAGTACCCATCTACCAGACAACCTCCTACAAGTTTAACAACGCCGAACACGCTGCGACCCTCTTTGCGCTGAAGGATTTCGGGAACATCTACACGCGCATTATGAACCCCACCACCGCTGTGTTCGAGGAGCGCATCGCGGCCCTGGAAGGCGGTGCCGGCGCCCTGGCAGTCTCTTCCGGCCAGGCCGCCCAATTCGTGGCGATCACGACCATCGCGCAGGCAGGGGAGAACATCGTGTCGACCAGCCTTCTGTACGGAGGGACGTACAACCAGTTCAAAGTCACGTTTCCGCGGCTTGGGATCGACGTGAAATTCGTGGACGGGGACAGGCCGGAGGATTTCCGGAAACTGATCGACGCGAAGACGAAGGCCCTCTATATCGAGAGCATCGGCAACCCGCGGCTCAACGTCCCCGACATCGCCGCCCTGGCGGCCCTCGCTCATGAACACAGGATTCCGCTGATCGTCGACAACACCTTCGGCACGGGCGGGTATCTCGTCCGCCCGATAGATCATGGGGCCGATATCGTGGTTCACTCAGCCACAAAGTGGATAGGGGGCCATGGGACCTCGATCGGCGGGGTGATCGTGGATTCGGGCAAGTTCGACTGGAGCAGCGGCAAATTCCCCGTCTTTACGGAGCCGAGCCCCGGCTACCATGGATTGAAGTTCTGGGAGGTCTTCGGCACGGACGGTCCGTTCGGCAACATCGCCTTCATCATCCGGGCCCGCGTTGAGCAGCTGCGCGATCTCGGACCCGCGCTCAGCCCCTTCAACTCCTTCCTGTTCCTCCAGGGGCTTGAAACCCTGTCGCTCCGTGTGGAACGGCACAGCCAGAACGCCCTCGCCCTTGCGCGTTGGCTGAAGAAACATCCCCTTGTGACCTGGGTGGCGTACCCGGGGCTCGAAGACCATCCGTATCACGCGCTGGCAAAGAAATACCTCCGCCCGGGACTCTTCGGCGGGATTGTCGTGTTCGGGGTCAAGGGAGGTGTCGAAGCGGGGAGGAAGCTGATCGATAACCTCCAGCTCTCAAGCCTCCTTGCGAATGTCGGCGACGCCAAGACGCTTGTGATTCATCCCGCCTCCACCACGCACCAGCAGCTGAGTGAAAAGGAGCAGATCGAATCAGGCGTGACGCCCGACCTGGTCCGCGTCTCAGTGGGTCTCGAGCACATCGACGACATCATCGAGGATTTCGACATCGCCTTGAAGTCGGTTGAGGTGCCCGCGAACGCCGGACATTAGCCTGCAGCTCCCGGGTACGGGGTTGAACCTGCGTTGATCTGAACGGATGCCGGCAGGCATCCGGCCTCCGACCGGCTCCCGCAGCGAAGGATAGTTCGAGGGGCCTGCCCCCTCTCCCCATCCAAGGGGAGAGGGGGGTGCTGGCGTTCCTGGCAGAGGCTCGGCCAGCGCCTCCTTCTCCACTCAGAGAGGATGACCATCAGCGCTCGGCGATGCCCGGGTATGCCTGGATTCCCCTCAGGAGCACTTGTTTCTCTCTCCTTTTTTGCGGAAACTCATGTCTTGGGTTTTCCCCCTCTGGAATTCCGATCACCCTTGACGAACATGGCAAACACGACTGAAAACGCAGACCTCTCCGGCCTCCGCATAAACCGGTCGCCGGAGGAAGGGCCCCCGAGCCGGTCCTTCAATTGGAAAATCCTCCTGGCGTCCGTGCTTGTGGTCCTGATCGTGGGGGCATTCTTCGCGGTGCAGGGAAACTTCTCACCCGCTCACGAAGTTGATCTTGCGACCGCCACGTTGACCTTCCCGTCACAGGCCAGCGCCGTCCTCACTGCGAGCGGGTATGTTGTGGCCCAGCAGAAGGCTGCCGTCGCTTCGAAGGGGACGGGACGTCTCGTCTACCTGGGCGTTGAAGAGGGTGACCACGTCACCACGGGGCAGGTCATCGCCCGCCTGGAGGATCAGGACATGATGGCCGCACTGGACAAGGCGAACGCCGATCTGAGAGTGGCGCTCGCGGATTCCTTCGACGCGCAGCAGAGTCTTGACCGCCAGGTGCAGCTGTTCAAGGCATCCCTGTCTGCGAAGTCGGACCTCGATGCGGCACAGGCCCGTTATCACCGGGTCGTCGCCACCATCCAGTCCGCACGGGCGGCTGTCACCGGGGCGGAGGTGGGGGTCGAGAACACCCGGATCCGCGCCCCCTTCAACGGAACGGTGCTCACCAAGGATGCAAACGTCGGAGAGGTCGTCTCCCCCTTCGCTGCCTCCGTAAATTCGCGGGCGGCCGTGGTCAGCATTGCGGACATGTCGTCCCTGCAGGTTGAAGCCGACGTGTCGGAATCGAACATTCCCAGGGTGAGCGTGGATCAGGCCTGCGAAATCGTCCTGGACGCATACCCCGAGAAGCGGTACAGGGGAGTTGTGCACAAGATCGTGCCCACGGCCGACCGCGCGAAAGCCACGGTGCTGACGAAGGTCGCCTTCACGAATCGGGACGACCATGTGCTTCCGGAGATGAGCGCCAAGGTGACGTTTCTTTCGAAGGAGGCCGATAGCGCCACGATTGCGGCTCCTGCCAGTCTCACGGTCCCCGCCTCGTGTGTCGTGACCAGGGGGGGGGCGCCGGCGGTCCTCCTCGTGCGCGATTCCCGCGTCGTGGAAACACCAGTGCGGACCGGCGCTGCGGCAGGAGACAGGATCGAAGTCCACGAAGGACTTACGCAGGGGGACAAGCTGGTACTCCGGCCCGACCCGGGCCTCACGACGGGCTCCCGGATCAAGGTCCGGGGCAACTGAACCGCATCAACAACGGAGATTCGCCATGGCTGGCACAAACGGACAGAGCATGATCACCGCCAAGAACATTTCCAAGTCGTACAGGCGCGACCGCCTGGAGATCCCCGTTCTTGTCAATCTCACGCTCACAGTGCCCGAAGGGGAGTTCCTTGCGCTGATGGGCCCTTCGGGGTCCGGGAAAACCACGCTGCTGAATCTGATCGCAGGCATCGACCGGCCTGACTCGGGACAGGTGCTCGTCAACGGGGTGGACATCGGCAGCCTGAACGAATCCGCGCTGGCCCGATGGCGCTCCGGCAATGTGGGGTTCATTTTTCAGTTCTACAACCTCCTTCCCGTCCTCACCGCCTATGAGAACGTAGAGCTCCCTCTCCTCCTGACGCGTCTGCCCAGAAAGGAGAAGCGTGAGCACGTGGAGGCGGCTCTCAAGCTCGTCGGACTCGGCGACAGGATGCGCCACTATCCCCGGCAGCTGTCCGGCGGGCAGGAGCAGCGGGTTGCGATCGCGAGGGCGATCGTGACCGATCCGACTGTGCTTGTGGCGGACGAGCCGACCGGAGACCTCGACAAGGTCTCTGCGCACGACATCATGGTCCTGCTGGAGCGGCTCAACCGTGAATATAAGAAGACGATCGTCATGGTCACCCACGACCCCCGTGCCGCGGAGAAGGCACACAAAGTCATGCACCTGGACAAGGGGGAGCTGACGACATGAGAGTCATGAAGCTGGTGCTGAAGAACATGCTGCGGCACAAGCTGCGCACGCTGCTGACCATCGCGGGCATTGCCATCGCCGTGACGGCCTTCGGCCTTCTGCGCACGGTGGTAACAGCCTGGAATGCCGGGGTTGAGGCTTCCGCGGCGGACCGCCTGATCACTCGCGACGCCGTTTCCTTTATCTTCCCGCTGCCGCTGGCGTACAAGGACCAGATCGCAAAGGTGCCGGGCGTGGTGGATGTGACGTTCGCGAACTGGTTCGGCGGCGTCTACATCGACAAGAACCAGTTCTTCGCGCGGCTGGCTGTCGAGGCGGAAAACTATCTGGAAGTCTATCCCGAGTGCCTCGTCCCGCCCGATCAGCTTGCGACATTCAAAAAGGAGCGCAACTCCTGCATCATCGGAGAACAGCTCGCCTCCCGGTTTCATCTGAAAATCGGCGATATCATGCCTGTGGAGGGTGACATCTACCCGGGGCACTGGGAGTTCGTCGTGCGCGCGATCTATCGTCCGAAGGACAAGGTCACCGATCCGTCGAACATGTTCTTTCACTGGCAGTATATCAACGAGCGGATGAAGCAGGAAGCCCCTGGCCGGGCGGACAACGTGGGGTGGTACGTGGTCAAGGTGAAGAACCCTGCCGCGGCGGCGCGCATATCGGAGGAGATCGACGTGCTCTTCCAGAATTCACGCGCAGAAACGAAAACGGAGACCGAACGCGCATTCCAGCAGGATTTCCTTGCTTCGGCCGACGCCATCCTGACCGCCATGAACTTCATTTCCTTCGTGATCATCGGCATCATCATGCTCGTGCTGGGAAACACGATGATCATGGCCGCTCGGGAGCGGATCCGGGAATTTGCGGTGTTCAAGACGCTGGGCTTCTCCGCGCGGCACCTCATCGGCCTGATCGCCGGGGAATCGCTCCTCATTTCGTTCCTGGGCGCAGCCATAGGCCTGGCGTTCACCTTCCCCATCACCGAGGGTTTTTCGGCGGTGCTGCCGAAGGGATGGTTTCCGGTCTTCAACGTCGAGCCGGTCACCCTGATCCTCGCCGGGTGTTCGGCCCTGCTGGTGGGTGTCATCGCAAGTATCTTCCCGGTCCAGCGGGCGCTCGGGACCAGCATCGTCGACGGCCTCAGAGAAATCGGGTAACCATCAGCCGGAGAGTCGCAGATGAAGATTCCCGTCAAATATACCGTCAGGAATATCGGAACACGCCGGCTGACAACGGCTCTCACGGTCTCGGGCATTGCCCTGGTGGTGTTCGTCTTCTCGGCCGTCCTGATGATGGCCTACGGACTCCAGAAGGCTCTGGTCTCCACAGGCTCCGACAACAATGTCATCGTCCTGCGCAAGTCGGCAAACGCGGAGATTACCAGCATCATTTCGCGCGACCAGGGGAATATTATCATGTCCATGGCCCAGGTTGCCAGGGCTGCCGACGGCAAGCCCCTTGCCTCGGGTGAGATCGTGGTCATTATCAACCTGCATTACGCCAATACCGAAGGATGGGGGAACCTCACCGTCCGGGGTGTATCGCCGGAGGCGATGACGATCCGCCCCCAGGTGAAGCTCCGCGAGGGACGCATGTTTCGCTGGGGATCGCGGGAAATCATTGCCGGTAAGGCAACGACCAAGAGGTGGCAGAATGTCTCCGTGGGCGACAGAGTGAAATTCGGCGGGGACCAGTGGACCATCGTCGGCGTCTTCGAGTCTGAGGGGAACGGGTTCGAATCGGAGTTCTGGGGGGATGTCGACCAGCTCGGCCAGGCGTTCCAGAGACCGGTCTACTCCACGGTGACACTCAGGCTGGACCGTCCAGAGGCGCTCGGCGAGTTCACCTCGGCCTTCGAGAAGGACAACCGGCTCCAGGAGCTCGAGGCGAAGCGCGAGAAGCAGTTCTACGAGGAGCAGTCAGAGGCGATGTCGATGTTCATCAGGATCCTCGGGATAGCGGTCACGGTGATTTTCAGCCTTGGCGCGATCATCGGGGCGATGATCACGATGTATGCGGCCGTGGCGAACAGGACCGTGGAGATAGGGACCTTGCGAGCCCTCGGGTTCCAGAGGCGCAGCATCCTGGGAGCTTTCCTGGTTGAGTCGCTCCTGCTGGCGCTGGTGGGAGGGGGCGCAGGATTGCTGCTTGCCTCGTTCCTTCAGTTTTTCTCCGTCTCGATGATGAATTTCTCCTCCTTCTCGGAGCTTGCATTCAGCTTCTCCCTTTCCCCTTCGATCATCGTCTGGTCGCTCGCGTTTTCGGTCATCATGGGATTTGTGGGAGGCTTCCTTCCAGCCATCCGAGCCGCTCGGATGAACATCCTTGCCGCCTTGCGGGCGTCGTGAACCCCGGGGAATGACATTGCGTAGGAAGACCCAACTCCCTATAAGTGAATATGTTAAGCGTTCCAGGACAAAGTAACTTCACGTATAGATCGATGGGAGTCTGCAGAGCCCAAGCTCTTGGATGGAACGGAAACGAAGCGCCGGCAGTCAAAGGCCTCTATGCCTTTAGAGACGAAGATCCTTGTGGGTTTCAGGCTGGGCATTGTTGCCGTTCTAGCTGCGAGCCTCCTGTTCTTCCGGGCCAAACTCCAGCTCGTCGAATCGACACAACGGCTTTCCCGGACGGACGAAGTGCCCGCGGAGCTGGAGGGCACATTTCCCTCCCTGTAAGGACATCGAGGCCGGCACGGGGGGCTTCGATGTCGTCAACCAACCTCCTCCAGGAAGCGCCAAGAAGCGCGGTCCCTGACTCCGGTGCGGCCGCGGCGCGTGCCGGACGGGCGCCCCTGGCGGCGGAAGTCAATCCTTTGCGAGGGGGCGGAGGATCGCGTCGAGAATGTCAGGCTTCAAGGGCACGCGCTCCAGAAAGGGGTACTTCTCTCCACCGTGGTAGGTGACGCTGTATGTCCGGTAGTAATCCCCCTCCGACATCTCCAGCTCGATGGGAGACGAGTTGTGCGCCGCCTCTCTCACTGCCGCCCGAAGCATTTCGGGCGTATACCCCCTGCCGTTGACCGCGATCAGAACCATCATGGGAATAATGCCGGCCGCAGCAGCCGGTGTGCCCGGAATGACATCCCTGACCGTGCCAGCTTCGCCGATGCTCATGCCTAGCGAGAACCTCATGTCGATGAATTTTCGCGCCTTCTCCTCACTCATCAGCATGTTGCTGAGTGTGTCACGATACACGAGCCTCCAGCCGCCGCTCTCGATGCCTTCCAGGGGCGCCCGGGGGGTGAGAGCCTGAAGCCGGGCTGTGAAAAACGACCGCCAGTCAAACGGAACCACCTGACCGAGCGCCGCAACAACATCGTCAAACGTGTATGGCACAAGGAGCGGCCCCGTGTCTGGGGGTCCGTAGAAAAGCCTGCAGAAATCTCCGAGCGACTTCCGGCCGTGCGTTTGCTCCCTGATGGTCACGTCCGCTTCCAGCCAGATCAGGTCCCCTTCGTCGTAGAAGTCCACGGAGCGGCGATACGAACTCCATTCGTCGGGGGCATCATAGAGAACGGACGCCTCGTCAGCGGCGTCCTGTAGCGTGCGCCATTCCCTTCCCGGACGGTGATCGAGCCCTGCCGCAACGAGGGCGAGGTGCTCCCGGTAGTCGGCCTCCGACCAAAGTCCCGACCGCGCGGTGAGGACGAGCCCCAGGTACTGCGTGAGTCCCTCGTAGACCCAGAGCAGGTCGTCTTTCATCGGGGTCGAATAGTCCCCGGTTGCCAGGTCGGCCGGCCTTCTGTATTTGCCGTTCCAGGAATGGACGAATTCGTGAGGGAGGAGGCCGGCTCCGTTTTTCTGCAGTTCCTCGTCCAGGAGCGTGCGCCCGCCGAGTCTGTCATCACTCGACTGGTGATGTTCAAGCCCGAAATGCGCCACCATGTCGCTCAGCGTGTAGAGGAAATCGTAGTGGTTGCAGTGGCGTGCGCCGAAAAGCGCGTGCGCTTCCCTGACCAGGCGACGGTACTTCTCCACAAGCGGCTCGGGCATCTCCACCGATTCCTGGTCTTCACCTGCGATGTCGATCGCAAAAGGGACGGGCATCCCCGCCGTGATATCGACGCGGTTAAAATGCCGCGACGCCTGGACGGGTGAATCGATCAGCATGGTCAGCGGAACGGGCTTGAAGCGGATCGTATTCTGCTCACGGCCGTTGACTTCCAGCGCCGTTGCGAATTTCCACTCCTCAGGGAGCTTCAGCGAAGACGTCACCTCGATGCTGTCGGGCTGTTCGCCCCCGGGATACAGCGTCACTTCGTTCCAGTTCAGCACCAGGAGTCCGGGCGAGCTGCTCGCACCGGACGAAAACCCCCTCCGCGCTACAGGGAGGATGAAATCAAACGAGACCTCGATGGACCGGCAGCCTGCCGGGACCTCGCAATGGATGGCATACATTTCCACCAGGTCCCGCCGCCAGGGAAGGGTTTTTCCCCCGCCGGTGATCTTCACAGCGACGACATCCGTGATGGGCCCGGTTGGCCCATGTTCCCCGGGGATCCACTTGGGATACAGGAGGGTCAAAGGACCGGGAGAAACGACAATCGTCTCGCGGGAGTGAAGCAGGTTTCTCGGCGCATCAGTGGCATCGACGGCGAGCGTTATTGCTGCCCGGGCGTGCGCCACGGACGGGGCAACCAAAAAGTACAGAGCGAGGATACTGCACAGCGGGAGCGATCGAGACTGGGTCATGGCCGGCTTTCTGAACGTTTCGGGAGTCTGCCTGTACCATGATCTAACAACTGAGGCGCCTGCTCTGTTCTTCCTGCCGGCCGAACTCCCCGGTTTATTCTCGACTTCCATGTGCTCCGGCAGTCTGGCGGGGTTCCCAGCTGGTCTGAAGCGGAGAGGGGGGAAGGGGGGGCGAGCAGCACAGTTTGAGCCAGCGCACGGCTCGATGCAGGTTACGGTCGTTCCTCATCCGGGCGCCCCCCCCCGATCCGGCAAATCCGGATTGATGAACCCCGGCGGAAGGAGGCCTGGCCGGCGACGGGCAATGTCCCGTTCCCGCCCGAGCAGGATCAGTGTCCTTGCCCCGGAGAGACACTGCCCGAGTCCCGCGGCCAGCAAAAGGGCGGTGACGTTCTGTCCCACCGCGCCGGTTTCTTCCCCGGTCAGAATAATCCTCCAGAGGATTGCAGATCCCACGGCCAGGAACAGCAGACCCAGAACGAGTGTCAGGAGCGATTCAAGGAGGGGCAGCTTCGGACGGTGTTGGGGAATCGGCATGCCGGCTCGCCGGTATCTGATCCGCAACGAAAGTGCATGCCTGGCTCGCTGGTGCTCGAGGATGAATGCCACGACCAGAGACGTGAGATAGATTATCAGGCTGCTCATCGTTTTCCCCGCTCCACGTGCAGGCCGGAGAGGAGCGTCCGGGCGCGGCGTCCGCGTATCTCACGCAGGAGGATGAGCGCTGCCAGTGTGAGCAAGAGGATGGCGAGCCCACCCATCGCAAGAAACAGGACGCCGGCGGCGTGGCTTTTGAGCTCGTCGGCCATGAAGACCATGCCCAGGAGCATGAAGAAGCCAAGCACTGCCCCACAGGTCGTAACCCAAGGCGAGCACTCCGGACCTCTGATGATCTCGGGCGGATACGCATGTTCTCTTGCGTAGAGAAACTCCCGCTTCAAGAGTCTCTCTCGCCGGTAGTATTGCACCACTCCATAGACGATGATACCCGTCATGATGACGATCGTCGATACGTCCATCGTTTCCCCCTCTCATCTGTGCTTCTCGAATCGCACTGTTTTCTTAAGGCCGCCGCAAACACTCGCCTTCCCTTCTTCTCTGTTAGTTGCGCAACAGCTCCGTTTTATTTCAAGGCGGCGAGGAGAATTTTCAGGGACAATCCTCACAATAGCAGGTTTTCTCGTCCGTCTCAAGAAAAAAAAGTCCATCACCATGAAATAAAGCGGCATGAAACTGCGACTATATACTCAGGGGGCCTTTCCACATCGTATCAGGAGTCATGGAGCCTCGGCAAACACCCACGGAGGTCGACCGCCGGGATCTGGAGTTCCGCAGATTCTGGTTGAAGCATAACAGGGCGCTCTACCGGATTGCCCTGCACTTCACCGGTAGCAGGGAGTCGGCGGAGGATGCGCTCCAGGAGATCCTGATGGCTGTTCACAGGTCGCTTCCAACGTTTCGTGGCGAGGCCGGCCTCGAGACCTGGCTTCACGCAGTTGCTATCAACACATGCAAGTCGCTCCGGAGGATGGAGCCCCCCGCAATGCTCTCGTTCGATGAAGCGTCGAAGTCCGATGCGTTCGCAGATGAATGCCGGGACCCTGAAGACGTGTGTGCCGGGGTTGAAGCGAAGATCGATCTGGCAAGGCTCCTGTCGACGCTGACGCGCGAACAGGCGACGGTGACCGCCCTCTTCCATCTGGAAGGACGCGACTACAGAGAGATCGCCACCATTCTCAAGGTACCCGTCGGCTCTGTGTGCACATTGCTCTACAGGGCCCGTAGACGGCTGCGGAAACAGATACAACGTCCTGAAGGAAACGAGCCATGAAGTGCCGGGCATTCGAACGCAGCTTCAGCGCCTGGATGGACACACGAAAGTCCGCGCCGCTGGGAGAGGATATGCAGCGTCATCTGGTGTCGTGCCCAGGGTGCGCCTCGTTCGTCCATGCCATGGAACGGCTGGAGGAGATGTTCGGGAAGGAGGGGATGGAACCGCCCCCTGAAATACCGGATCCGGCCTTCAGCATTGGTGAGATCGTTCTCCAGGAAACCCGCGACGAGGGTTCCCTTACCTCCGTCAGAGGTTTTCTCTTCCGTCTGGCAGGCTGCTCGCTTCCCGGCATGCTCATGCTCCTCCCCGGCATTGCCCCCGGCTGGATCTCATCCCTGGGTACGTTCCTCGTCTTTCCGGGTCTTGCAGTCCTCACTCTGGATTATTGTTTTCATAACGAGTCCCGGCAGAAGCGGATGGCCGGCTCGCCGGGGGGAAGAGGGGACGATGCGGGAGGAAACCTCCGGCGCCTGCTCCCCACACTATCCTCGCTCGCTCGAAGGATGCTGCGCGCCATGGGTGCGAGCTGACCCATGCTGCCTGAACTCGTCTCCTGCAGCCCTTCGCTCAGGAAAATAAAAACTGAACTCAGCACGCTGGCGGACTCCGCCGTTCCCCTTGTGATCGTGGGGGAGCGGGGAGTGGGAAAGACGCTGCTTGCAAAGCACATTCATGCCATGGGCCCCCGGCGGAAACGACGGGCAAGGGTGGTGAACCTGCATACGCTCCGGGAACGGGACCAGAGGCTGCTCCTGCTGGGAGGCGGCCCTCCCGAATTGACCTGCAGCCGCCGGAGCGTCCTGGAAGAGCCCACAACCGTCCTAATCAAGCGGATCGACGAAGCCGCAAGGTACATTCAGGAATCCGTTACAGATTCCGTCGGGACCGGCACCCTCATGCGTCCAGGAATGAGAACCGGCCGGCCTGTCCGTTCCAGGGTGATCTTCACACTGGAGGACCGCCCCGGAAAACTCGAAATGCCTCCCACGTTGATGAGCCTGCTGGAGCGGTGTCCAACGGTCTCGCTGCCGCCGCTCAGAGAGAGAAGGCCGGATCTTGTGTGGCTCGTGAGGAAAAGCCGGATATCGGCTGCGGGTTCATCCGTCCTTCTGCGCCACACATGGCCGGGAAACATCACGGAGCTCAAAGGGCATCTTCGCAGCATGGTCAACCTCTCCCACGAAGAGGCCTTGAGGGAACACGAACGAAGGGAGCTCTCGATGATCATCAACAAGATCGAAGAGGGTTCGGAGTTTTCCCTTCGCGAAGCTCTCAAGGGAATCGAGCACCACATCCTGGCGCGGACGCTGCGATCGACGGGTGGGAGGTGTGTGGAGGCGGCCAGGCTGCTTGGACTCACCGAGCGAGACATCCGGCGAAAGGTTTCGGGGCTGCGCTGACAAGAGCGGCTGTGCGCCGCTTGGTGCCGCATGTTCCTGCACGTACCTTCCTGCATGCGAGGCTCGGACTCCGTTGGCGCTACACGGGCCCCCTTCCGGCGGCGAGTCACCTTGTGCACGCACAGGGGGGGGGGCGGCAGTCGACTCGAAAATGATTCATGGAGGTCTCACCATGAGATGGAGCGAGCACCCCACCACGGCCAGGCACGAATTGAAGTGCCAGGAGTTGTGTTCAGCGCTCAGGTCATCCGGGTATGGCGTCTACTGGATGATCATGGAGGCGATCGGCGAATACTCCAACAGCCTTCACTTGAAGGTGTATGGGATATCAGCCGAGGTCGATGGGTGTTACAGGGAACTGCTCATGAAAAGCAGCGGGGGTTTGCTGTTTTCCGGGAAGCGAGATGTCACGTATATGGTGCCCGAGCTCTCTCACCGCGTTCTGGCCAGACAATGTTTCCTGAATGAGGCAGAGCTTCTCGCCGTCATCGAGAAATGCGTTGCGGTTGGGCTGTTCCATGAACGGAAGTGGACGACGTATCATGTCCTCTACAGCGACGAGCTGGAAGCCAGGGCTGGGTACTATACGAAGCGGCTTACGCGTAGCCTGGAGGCCCCTTCCGCGCATCGGATGCCGCCGTCTCCCGGGCGGGAAGCCAGATCCCGGCAGGTGGGCGAACCTCCGGATGAACAACCGGGCAACCCAGGCGGATCCCCGGCGGTTGAGGCAGCAGGAGACCCCGGAGATGCCTCTTCCGCGGAAAAGAATGAAGCCGATGGCGGTTCTCAGGTCGAGCGGTCCGACGTATGCCTTGAAAAGGGGCTGGCCTCAGGCGGCGAGACGGCGGGCCGGGAGGGCTTCCGGGTCAGAGAAGGAGCATGTGGAGCAGTCGACGCTAAGGGCAGCCGCAGCGATGAGGGAATCCGGAGATTTCACGAATCGCTGCGCATGACGGTCGCGGGCTTGAATGAGAGGCACGGGACAGACTTCAAGCTGGAGATAACCTTCGAAGAGCTCCGCGCGCTCAGGTCCGGGTTTCCCGGGACTTCCATACGGTGTCGCGGGGAACAGGGATGGCGGACGCGAAGTTGGATCTACCCCCAGGAGGCTCAAGTCGTGGTCGCGGTTGCATCCCTCAGTTCGGAGGATTGTCCAAGGGATAAGCAGTTCCAGTGGCTCCAGACATTCATCTACAACGCATTCCGCACAGGGTTTTTCAGCTGTGGCATCGATCCCTGAATGCTTCTGGCGTCCAGGCCGGGTCTTTGTTTCTCCCTTCTCATTTCCTTACTTTTCTCCGCGACTACGCATCCGGAACTACCGAGGCACATCCATGCATCATGCGGTTCTTATCCCCGGCGATGGCATCGGGCCGAGCATCAGCGAAGTGGCGTTGAGGGTCATCGAGGCCGCCGGCGTGAAGATCGAGTGGGAAACAGTGGAAGCCGGTCTCCCGGCGATCGACAAGTACAAGGATCCCCTCCCCGAACACGTGCTGGAGGCCATCCGCAGGACCCGCGTTGCGCTGAAGGGTCCCATCACCACCCCCGTCGGCTCCGGCTTCAGGAGCGTGAATGTGGCGCTTCGAAAGGAATTCGACCTCTATGCAAATGTCCGGCCCTCGCGCTCCATCAAGGGGGTCAAATCACGCTACGCGGACGTGGACCTGGTCATCGTCCGGGAGAATACAGAGGAATTCTACGCGGGCATCGAGCACTACATCGACCCGGCCCGGAGCGCTGCCGAGACCATAGGCGTGGTCACGCGCACGGGCTCGGAACGCATCCTTCGGTATGCGTATGAGTACGCTCGCGCGCACGGCCGCAAGAAAGTGACCACGGTCCACAAGGCAAATATTCTGAAGTACACGAGCGGGCTCTTCCTGGAGGTCTCGCGCAAGATCGGAGCTGAATACCCCGATATCATCACGGATGACAAGATCATCGATAACATGGCGATGCAGATGGTGATGAATCCTCTCCAGTTCGACGTCATCGTGACCACGAATCTGTTCGGCGACATCCTCTCTGATCTTGCTTCGGGGCTGGTGGGGGGACTGGGTCTTGCGCCTGGCGCGAATATCGGCTACACCGCCGCGCTTTTTGAGGCGGTGCATGGCAGTGCACCCGACATCGCCGGCAAGAACCTGGCAAACCCGGCGGCAATCATCCTTGCAGGGGTCATGTTGCTGCGCCATCTGAAGGAGAGTGCCGCGGCGGATCGGATCGAAAAGGCAGTGGAAGAGACCGTGGGCGAGGGGAAGGCCGTGACCCGGGATCTTAATCCGGGGCATCCGGTGGGAACGACGGAGATGGGTGAAGAAATCATCCGGAACATGCGATAGGGCCAGCATCGCTGGGCGGGGGCCGTCGCGAAGTCCCCAGGGCGCAGGCAGTGCGAACGCCCCTTCACTCCCCCGGAAGGGCGTTCGCGCGCAATGGGCGGAAGACGTTTGCCCGCGGCAAAAATTACTGGCTGAGCGGGTTCCCCTGCGAGTCGCACTCGACGACATCGCCGAGTCCGAGCGATTCGATGCCGGGACGAATCGCCTTCACATCCCCCACCACCACGACGGCCATTCGGGCCGGGTCGAGATACATCTCCGAGACTCGCTTCACCTCTCCGAGGCTCACGTGCTCGATGTTCTTCAGAAAGTTCTGGTAGTAGTCGTCGGGGAGTCCGTACAAGAGAAGGCTCTGAAGGGCGAAGGCAATCTGGCCTGCCGTCTCGAAGGTCTGGGCGAATGAGCCGGTCAGACCGTTCTTGGAAAACCTCAGCTCGTCCGGCGTCAGCCCATCCCGCTGCATGGAGCCGAGCTCGTGCATGAGTTCGAGCAGGGCGCTGTCGGTCTTCGCCGTGAAAAAGCCTCCCCCTGCGAAGAACGGACCGGGTTGACGCGAGAAGGAGAACGAGGAACGGGCGCCGTAGGTGAAACCGCGCCGCTCGCGGAGATTCATGTTGATGCGGCTGGAGAACTGTCCCCCCAGGATCCGGTTCATCACCACGACGGGAAAGTAATCGGGGGTGCTCCGGGCCAGAGCCGGGTACCCGATTCGGATTTCCGATTGGGGGGCGCCGGGCTTGTCGATGAGGTAGACCTTTCTCTTCCCCGGTTTCGGCACGGCGGGAAGATCGATCGCGGGGATCCCGGCTTTCTGCCAGGCACTGAATGCCTTCTCCAGCCGGGGGACCAGCGATGCGAGCGTCACGTCGCCTACCACGATCAGCGTGGCGTTGTTAGGCCGGTATAGCGCGCGATAGAACTCCGCAAGGTCTTCCCGCTTCATCCCCTTGAGAGAGACCTCCGTGCCCGACGGATCACTGCCGTAGGGATGCCCCGGTCCGTAAATAATCCTGTTGAATGCGAGGTTCGCGATCACGGCCGCCCGGTCCTTCTGCTGCATCAGGGCGGTGATCCGCTGGCTCCTGAGCCTCTCCACCTCCTGAGCCGGGAAGGACGGGGCGGTGACCACGTCGGCGTACACGGAAAGGGCTTCGTCGAGATGCTTCGACAGCGCGTTCAACGTCGCAAACGAGGCATCAATGCCGGCACGCACCGACATCGAGGCACCGATGAACTCGATACGCTCGGCAATCTGGAGAGCCGATTGGGAGGTGGTGCCTGCCTCCATCACCTCTGCAGTGAGGGCGGCTGTGCCTGGAGAACCGGCCGGATCGTGATCGGACCCCGCGCCGATCACCATGTTCATGGCCACCTGGGGGAGCTTATGGCTTTCCACCAGCCAGACTCCGAGACCGTTGGTCAGTGTTGCCTTCTGAATGGCGGGCAGGACGACCTCGGGGGCTGGCCCGGGAGAAGGCCGTGCGGAACGATCGAGGGATTGACCCGCTGCGTCTGTCTGTGTCATGGTCAGGCCAAGCAATAGTGCGATGGAGATTTCTGCGGGTCCGTTCATGGGCGAATCTCCGCTCCGGACGGCTCTCCGGCGGCAAGCTCGCGCTTCCCCCTGGGCACCACGCTCAGGACGACCTTGTGCCCGGTGCAGACCTTCCGTCCCGCTGCGAGCACCTCGGCCGGAGTGATGCCCTGGAAGCGCTCGAATTCCTTGTTGAAGAGCCCGGCGTTCCCCGCAAGCGTGTGGAAGGTGGCCAGGCTGCTCGCCTTGCCGAGCACCGTGGCAAGCCGGCCGACAAGCTGCGCTTCTTTGCTGTTGAGCGCAGTCTGAATCTCATGCTCGGTCACTCCCTTTTCCAGCATCCCGTTCAACACCGCGTTCACGGCGCTCTCCATCTGGGCAAGGGTCTTGCCGGGTTTCGCGGTGACCTGGATTCCCAGGATGCCGTCGAGCTCGGAACCTTCCTGCGACGCGGACACTGATTGGGCCACCTGCTGGTCGTACACCAGTGCCCTGTAGAGCCGCGAGTTCTTGCCGGAGCTCAGGATATCCGTGAAGACGTCAAGGACGGCGTCCTGGCGTGTAAAGCCTTTCCCGCTGGGCCAGTACATGTACAATCGGGGGAGCTGCACATTATCCTCGGCGGTCAGCAGGACGTCCCCGGTCAGGTGAGCGGGAACGGGTGCCGGTCGTTCGGGTGACTTGCCGCGCGGGATATCCCCGAAATACTTCCGGATCCAGCCCTTCACCTGGGCGGGATCGAAATTGCCGGTCACGACCAGGCAGGCATTGTTGGGCGCATAGTAGAGCCTGAAGAACTCTGTCACGTCCCCGAGCGTCGCCGCGGAGAGGTCTTCCATGTAGCCAATGACCGGCCAGGAATACGGGTGGCCGGCCGGGTAGAGGGCCTTGGCGATCTTTTCCTCCGCCGTTCCGTACGGCTGGTTGTCGTAGTTCTGGCGGCGCTCGTTCTTTACCACGTCGCGCTGGTTGTCCAGCTTCTGCTGAGTCAGCGCGGGGAGGAGGAACCCCATCCGGTCGGACTCCATGAAGAGGGCGAGCTCCAAGGAGTTTGCAGGCACCACTTCGAAATAGTTCGTCCGGTCCTCGGTGGTGGAGCCGTTGATGTTGGCGCCGATCTCCTGCAGGAGCTTGAAGTGTTCCCCGTCGCCGATATGCTCGGAACCTTTGAACATGACATGTTCAAAGAGGTGGGCGAACCCCGTGCGCCCCGGTTTCTCGTTTTTTGACCCGACATGATACATGACCATCACCGCGGCCACGGGGACGGTGGCATCCCGGTGGAGGATCACCATGAGGCCGTTCGGCAACGTATCCTGTTCGATGGGGATGCTGATCTGCGCGCTCAGCATGCCCGTCCCCGCGAGTGAGCATGTGAGGATCCGCGCCATGAAGCGAATGAGGCGGGGGAGATGCCGCCCATCGGGTTCTTGCATGCGAGATTTCCCTTGTGTACCATTGAGCCAGGAGTGGAGATGACACCGGCGTGATCGCCGGGTGATGTCCACCAATATGACAATCGGCAGGTGAAAAGTCCAGCCTCTGGTCCGTTTTGTTTGGCCCTCGCGTTCCTGCTCTGGGGCTGCTACGCACAACCCAGCCTGAACCTGGGTCAGCCGGGCAAGAGCCTCTCCTACAGTTCCGGTCTACCCTCCTTCGACATGGAAGCCGTGCCCGGGGCAGGGGGCGTCGAGGTCTTCCTCTCCATCCCCTGCCTCTCCCTGACGTTCCTCAAACAGGGAAACGAATTCCAGGCGCAGACGCAGGTCTCGGTGTGCCTGTATGATCCCGGGACGTCGGCCCTCATTGTGGATGTCGCCTGGGCGGAGAGCACGGTCGTCTCCTCCTATGAGGAATCCCGGAGCGCCGATCCCATCGTGATCACCCGCATCGTGCATGTCTCCCCCGGGGAACACCTCCTGGTTGCGACCCTTGAAGACCGCGCCACCGGCCGCTCAGAATCCCGTTCTCAGCTCTTGAATGTCCATGACCCCTCCGACACGAGGCCGTCGATCGGACGGGTGGTTCTCCAGTCGCGCAACGCCAAGGGCGCGCTCGCACCTGTGGTTCCATTCCACATTCCCGCCGGAACCCCGGGCCTCCGGGTGCTGACCTGCTTCTATGGGCTTATCGGCGCCAGAAGGGCCGTCATCACCACCATGCTGGAACGGTTCAGGATCGAGCAGCAGCCGGCGGTAGCACCGAACGCAATGGTATTCACCCCGGGCATAGGCGACCCGCGAAGGATTCTGTTTGACACTCCCGACACGGTGTGGGTCAGGAAGCAGACGCTGAACCATGCATCCCCCGACACCGGCGTGGTCCAACAATTGGATTCCCTCCGCCCAGGGCTCTATAAGATTATCATCGAAGCGGCCGTCCCGATGGAGAAGGGCGGGGCCGACACCGTGCTGGCCGCGTCGCGGGTCATCTCGATCAAACCGGCCGGCTTCCCCAAGCCGGTAACCCTCACGCAGCTCATGGAGGCGATGGTCTACATCCTCAAGCCCTTGGAGATTCGCCATCTTGCCTCCGCAAAGAGTCCGGACCGGGAGCGCGTGCTGTTTGATTCATTGTGGCTGTCGTTCTGCCCGAACGCGACCGAGGCATCCGGACTCATCCGCCGGTACTATTCGAGGGTGGAGGAGGCCAACCGCCAGTTCACGGACCTGAAGGAAGGATGGAAGACGGACCGCGGGATGGTGTTCGTCTTGCTCGGACCTCCGTCGGAGATATCGAACAACCTGGATCGCCAGGTCTGGTACTACGATCTCCCCGGCTCCCAGGGGATAGGATCGTTCATATTCAGACGGATGGTCATCGGCGAAGGGGAGACGTCCGTCATGACGTTCGTCCTCTATCGCGACGCCCAGTACGAGCAGCTCTGGCTGGCGATCGTCGCTCGGTGGCGGCGCTGCGAGGGCTGGTGACCGCTCGTTGCTTCTGCCGGCCAATGTCGGTATCTTTCTTCCATGAAGATCGGCCCCATTGACATCGATCGGCCCATCCTCCTTGCTCCCATGGAGGATGTGACGGATCTCCCGTTCCGGCTTCTCTGCAAGCGTCTCGGTGCGGACATCGTGTTCACGGAGTTCGTCAACTCCGACGGACTGGTGCGGGGTTCGATGAAGACCCGGAACAAGATGTCCTTTCTCGCCGAGGAGCGGCCGATCGGAATCCAGGTATACGGGGGGGATGTCGGTGCGATGGAGGGGGCCGCACGGATGGTGGAGGAGATGGATCCCGACATCATCGATATCAATTGCGGCTGCTGGGTCCGCGACGTTGCCATGCGCGGAGCGGGAGCCGGGCTTCTGCGCGACCTTTCGAAAATGGAGAAACTCGCCTCGGCCGTAGTCAGGGCGGTGCGCAAGCCGGTGACGCTGAAAACACGCCTCGGATGGGATGCCGCGAGCATCAAGATCGTCGACGTCGCCCGGATGTGCGAAGCCTCAGGGATCAGTGCACTGACCATCCACTGCCGCACGCGCGACCAGGGACACAAGGGGGACGTGGACTACAGCTGGATTCCCAGGGTGAAAGAAGCCGTCTCCATTCCGATCATTGTCAACGGCGACATCGTCACGCCGCAGGATGTCCGGAGGGTTTTTGACGACACGGGCTGCGATGCGGTGATGATCGGCAGGGGCGCGATCATCAATCCCTGGATCTTCCGCCAGGCGCGGCACTACATGGCCGCGGGCCAGCTGCTTCCCGAACCTTCGCTCCAGGAGCGCGTCGACCTGCTCAAGGAGCACCTCCGCCTTGCGGTCATGTACAAGGGGGAGCGGACGGGTGTGATCGAGCTCCGCAAGCACTACGCCGGCTTTCTCAGGGGCATGCCTCACGTCTCAAGGATCCGGATGGAGCTCATGCAGTTCACCGAGGCTGCGCCCATACTGGATCACCTCTCCCGCTGGTTGGCTGTCTATGCTCCTGCCGGTGACCCGCTGCCACGCTCTTTTCAAGGAGATGCACTGCTGGCAGGCAACGAAACGGTCCTCGCCGTCCGGCCGGACTGATCTGTCTGATCGCCGGCTCTCTTCCCCTTCCAACCCCAGGAAACGTGTGAGGGGCGCGTCCGGCGCCGCAGGAAGACTCCGGCGCTGCGGGGCACGTCAGGCTCTCCGCGAAGAACTGCCGCGGAGCGGGACAGATGGCGGCTGAGGCAGCGATGGAATTATTTGGGAAGGCTGCTCGTTTCTGTGATAGAACAATCGGAAGGCCTGATGCCCGGCACACCAAGAATACTCGGCCTCGGAACGGCAAACCCCGCCCAGCGCTATACCCAGCGGGAAATCTACGATCAATCGGTCCGGCATTTTCCGCGGTATGCACACCCCCGGATCGAACAGATCTTCATGAACAGCGACATCGACTACCGGCATTTCTGTCTCGACCTTTCCACATTCGTTCCTGATGAATCGGCCGACGACCTTCACTCCCGGTTCGAGGAGCACTCCGTGGTCCTTGGGTGCCTTGCAGCGGAGCGCTGCCTGGCGGACAGCGGCCTGGGAATTGCGGATGTCGACTACATCGTGGCCGTCACCTGCACGGGATACCTCTGTCCGGGCCTCTCGGCCCTGTTCGTCAAAGCCCTCGGCATGCGGACGGACGTGCAGCGCGCCGACCTGGTCGGGATGGGTTGCGCCGGGGCAATGCCCGGACTTCAGCGGGCCTTCGAGTACGTGAAAGCCTACCCCGAGCGCCGCGCGCTCGTGGTGACCGTGGAAATCTGCTCGGCCTGCTACTATGTGGACGATTCTCTGGAGACGGTTGTCGGCAATGCCATATGTGCCGATGGCGCCGCCGCAGCCGTTGTGGGGGAAGGGGAAGCTGGTCCCTCGCTGCTCAGGTTCGAGACACTTCTCGAACCCGGCTACATCGACACGGTCGGCTTTCAGTTCCGGGAAGGCAAGCTCCGGATCGTCCTGTCCAAGGACATCCGCAAGGTGGCCGGGGACCTTGCAGAGTCGCTGATTTCCAGGATCCTCCGCCGGGAGGGTCTCGGCAAGGACGATGTGCGGCACTGGATCATCCATTCGGGCGGGCGAAAGGTCATCGACAGCATCAAGGAGAAATCGGGCCTGCGGGAAGAACAGCTCTTGAGCAGTCGATGCGTGCTTCGCAACTTTGGCAACATGTCCTCGCCGACCGTTCTCTTCGTCCTCGCGGACGTCATCCGGCGGGGGCCGCCCTCTCCGGGGGATCTCGGCCTCCTGCTTGCCATGGGCCCGGGACTCGCCGTGGAAACCGCACTCATCCGATGGTAGCAGCGTCATGGAAACCCACATCACGCGACTTGCCAATGCGAGCCTCGCGCTCGGCATCCTCCACCTCGCAGCAGGAACCCTCATGGTCTACCTTCTCGGGGGATCGACATTCCGTTTCGGTTCCGCCGAGGAGCTGACCTTCCTGACGGCAATGGCGTCACTGCTTTCCCTTCTCCTCCTTGTCACAGGTGCGGCCTCAATACTTGCGGGTGTATGGCTCCGGCAGCGGATCCCGCGCGCGCGCATCACGGCTCTCAGCGCGGCATTCTTCCTCCTTCTCGTCGTGCCTCTTGGAACGACGCTGGGCGCATACGCGATTTGGGTGCTGTTCCAGGACGGGATCGAATCGCATTTCCACCCTCGCGCCTGACGCCTGTGAAGCCTGTTCCCGACCTGTGGACCTTCTGCAGTCCGCCATCGGCAATTGACACGCCGCCGCGCGCGCCTTCTACAGGCTTGGCCCGCCGGACGCCGGTCGACGGATACGGAGAGCGGTCCGTCCCTCGTTGTTGAATCTCAAACGTGATGTTGTTACCTTTGGCTCATCACGAGCCAATTCCCCGGGGACTCCCATGAATCGTTCAAGCGGCTTCTGGTGGGGCATCATCCTGATCGTTCTTGGTGCCCTCTTCCTCCTGGAGAACCTCGACGTGATCAGCGTCGACATCGCAGTTCGCGACTACTGGCCCCTGCTCCTCGTCCTCTGGGGAATCTGGATGCTGACGCGGGGGGGGCCGGGCCAGCGGCGCGCCCAGCGGGATTCCCGGTCCGCCGCCGAACCGCCGGGATCCCAACGCCCTCCGCCCTCCGGCACGACGGGCGCTGCACAGGCGGGGGCTTCGTCAGGAGCCTCACGAGGCGCGCGGCAGGGAACATCGTCCGGCACCGGGACCAACGTGTTCGGGGACCTGCGCGAGCGGACCTCCGCTGACACGGCAACGTATGCGACGGTCTTCGGTGACCTGGACATCGACATGGAGACCCCGGCATTCCAGGGGGGAAGTCTCTCTACCGTATTCGGGGACGCCAGGCTCGATCTCAGCCACTCGACTCCCGCTGAGGGAGAACATCGCGTGCGCATCTCAGGAGTTTTCGGCGACACTACCGTCTGGCTTCCCGCGGGAACTCCGTTTGCTCTATCTGCACATACGCTCTTCGGCGGCATCGAGGCGAACGGACAACACCGGGACGGCATCGCACCCTCTCTCAGCTACAGGATGCCCGGATTCGAAACCGCTGTCCGGAGGATCACGCTAGAGATCTCGGCCGTGTTCGGCGACATTACCGTGCGGGCCTGAAATGGAAACGGCGAGGGTCAACTTTCATCCGCTGAACAAGACCAAGGAAATCAGGGCTGGAGCCACGATCCTCGCGGCCGCGAACCAGTGTTCCGTTCCGATCGGGCAGTCCTGCAGCGGCGATGGGATCTGCGGTTGGTGCAGGGTCACGGTGCTGCGCGGGGCAGACCATGTTGCCCCTCCGTCAGAACTGGAGCAGCGCCTCATGGAAGAGATGAACTTTGCGGGGAATGAAAGGGCGGCATGCCTTGCCAGGGTGAAGGGCGAGGTGACCGTCACGACATCGTACTGGTGACTATGAGCCGCTACCTCCGACATATCTTCATCTGCATCAACGAACGTCCGCCACAGCACCCGAAAGGGTGCTGTCACGAAAAGGGCTCCGAGGAGATTCGAGAGCTCGTGAAAGCCGAACTGGGGAAACACGGTCTCTCGGGGATCGTCCGCGCGAACAACTCCGGCTGTCTCGATGCCTGCGCTCATGGTCCGAGCATGGTCATCTACCCCGAGGGAGTCTGGTACGGCGGAGTGAAAAAGGAAGATGTCGCCGAGATTGTGGATCGCACGATTGTGCATGGCGAGGTGATCCAGCGGCTGCTGATCAAGGATCCGCGCTATGCGCCGGGTGCCCTCCAGTACCCGCCGCTCGACCTGCCCGATCCGAAGAGGTGATGCCATGAGTCCCGCCGGTCTTCCGGGTGTTGCGTCGACCGTCATCGGTTACGCGATCATGCACCAGTCGCGGGGCGACCTTGCCCGGGAGGAGTACCTCGCGGCGATGATCGGCCTCCATGACAGGGTCGGGCGGGAGGCAGGCGCGGTCTCCGCTGCCCGGCAAAGGAACCGCCGCGAAGTGCTGGCCCGCGAAGCGGAGGTTCTCTTCGGCGCCTTGAATCAGTTCCTCGAAACACCGCTCAGGACCGACACTGCCGCAGTGCACGGGATCCTGAATGAAACCCTGAATCGCATCGGCGAACATCTCCTCGAGGCGCCGCCGCGCGTGCGGGCCTCGAGCGAAGGCCGCATCCGCATCCCCGGGTTCCGGACGGCCGCGCCCCGCCATGCGGCCGACCGCGCGACACCCTACCTGAGAGAGATCGGATTCTCGCCCGAGAGCCCGGGGGATCTGTTTGAGTCACAATTCATTGTCGACGGTGGGGCTGGCCTGGATCTCCTGGAACACATTGTCCGCGACAGGATCGGCATCTACGAGGACCCGCACGGCACCCACCTCGGACAAGCGAGCTCATGGATCTTCTCCGCGTACAATCTGGTATTTTGGGGCGGGGACCAGCAGACCGGGAAGCCCCTTGAGCTCTGCCTTCACATGAGCAAACCTGCGGGGATGGAGTATACAGCATACCGGGCAGGGCTGACGGGCGCCCTGGAGCGCGCCCTCGGCGGGGAAGGGGCCCGGAGGGCAGAACTGTGGCAGCGGAAATTGGGTCTCGGCCGAGGGAGGGAGTTTATCGCGAGAATCAGGTGCGATGACCCGGAAGCAGCCGAGAGGGCTGCGGAAGTCCTGCTGGCGGACAGCTCGCTGCAGGGGGACAGTCCCGGCGCCAGGCCGGCCGCACTCCTCAGGGAAATTCAATACCCCTGAGTCCGCAGCAACACCTCTGAGATTGCGAGCTTGATTGCCTCCCCCCTCTACCGGCTCACTTCCCTTTCCCTTCCTGTGCGCTGGTATGCTGGATTCCCTCAATCTGCCTGTTCGCGCGTGGAGTATCCCGGAGCGGCATGACACTCATATCCTCTCCCGGGAGAGAGCCGCCCCCCCCGAGCCCGGTCGGCTTGTCTACAGGGGCCGCCGGCGGGGCGCATCGATACAGGAGGGGATGCAGGGTCTGGGAGCGGCGTAGGGGAGCAGAGTCCTGGGGCGTTGAGGTAGAGCCTGGCTGCAGAGCATGGTTGTAGACGCTACATTGTTGACATTCGGAACCGTATCGAGTATATTCCGTCACGTTTTTTGCGGATCGTCTTTTGTCCTTCTTGCCAGTTCACCAGTCTCGCACTACATCAGGAGGAGCGTATGAATCGGCGTTGGATTACCGTTGGCATGATGATCGCATTGGCGGCGGGGATGGCCCTCTCACAGGGAGCCAAGGTGGGCGGGGAAGCACGTCAGCTCGCGATGGGCGCCGGGACGTCGTCGTTGGGCGTGGCGGTAAACCCGTTCATCACGCAGGATCCGGTTTTCATTCTCATCAATCCGGCGTACCAGTCGTACTACGGCAGCTACGTCTGGTGGAACATTGGCGGCGGGGGGTTGGTGAACTCCAACTTCATCGAGGATGGCTACGGGAAGCAGAACGTCGGCGTGTCGTTCAACCTGAGCCGCGATCTGGTGATCGGCGGCATCTTCAGTTACGACCCCTCGGCGGTCAATGTTGTCTCGGGGCTCTTGAAGGGTGGCACCGCACTCACGGGCCTGCCGTTCGCCTTCCCGGCATTCATCCCGGCCGGACTCCGCGCTCCTGCTATCGGCACCGAGGCTGCCATCAATGGCGGTCAGACCATCCCTGGAGTGGCGAATGTGTGGGAGGTTCTGGCGGCGTACAAAACCGGGACGCTGGATTTCGGGTTCGGCGTCACATACGGTCGTTCGAACTCCGACGCGACGATCAGCAACCCGGGGACATCCTATTCCCGGGAGGCCTCCTCGAGCATGTTCGGCGTCCGGGCCGGAATCCTGATGGACTTCGGCGGCGGATCGAATTTTGACGGGCACGCTGCCATCAGGTTCGACAAGGCGACCGACAATGTGAAATTCAACCCCGTGGTGGCGACCCAGGGGGGCGAGTACTCCGTCTCCGGCACGGAGATCGAGGTCGGCGCCCGCTTGAAGCTCCGCGTTTCCAACAGGTTCAATTTCGTGCCGTACGGATCGTTCACCTCCGTGAGCGCGACGCCGAAGGAAGACGCTCCGCGGAACACGATTGCTGCGATCAAGACCACTGAGACCTCAACCACCACCGCCCTCGCCTTCGGCGCAGGGGGAGAATACAAACTCTCCACGTTTTACCTTGCAGGCGGATTGAGCTTCCAGATGCTGCGCGCAAAGGTTGAGGTCACCAACCCGGCCGCCGGCGCCGCGCCGGCCTCCAGCTCCACGATGACCAACAGCTTCACCTCCGTTCCCACCATCAACCTGGGCGCGGAGTGGTGGCTCACCGACTGGCTGGCCGCACGGGGAGGCTACTACAGAGCCATCGGAAACGTGAACAGCAAGCTCGAAACGAGCGCTGGCACCGCGGGTTCGTCCAGTGAGACCAATCTGACCTTCCCGGAGAGCTTCATCCTGCTCGGGGGCCTCAACCCCGCCACCTGGGACGGCGTTGTCACGCTCGGCCTGGGCCTCCGGTTCGGGAATTTCTCGCTGGACGGCACAATCAGCGACGAAGCGCTCCGTCGCGGTCTCGGGCTCCTCGGCTCGGCCGACAACATCAACACGTTCGGCTACCTGACCGCAAGCTATAACTTCGAATAAACCTTCCGTCACATTCGGAAGCAGCTCGACGGGCGGCCCTGAACCAAGGGTCGCCCCTTTTTGTTATTCCAGAACAGCGACCATGAACGATCGATGATCCACCGTTTTGACATCCTTGTGATCGGCAGCGGGATTGCCGGCCTCTCGTACGCGCTCAAGATGTCGCAGTACGGCAGCGTGGCGGTCATCACAAAAAAAGACAAGGCGGAATCCAACACGAATTACGCCCAGGGCGGCGTCGCGGCCGTCATGTCGATCGTGGATTCCTTCGACTTGCATGTCAGGGATACGCTGGCGACGGGCCAGGGGATTTCACACCGCGATGCGGTGGAGATCATGGTCCGCGAGGGACCGGTGCGTCTCCGGGAGCTGATCTCGGTTGGGGCGCGGTTCACGCAGAAGGACGGCAGCCTGGATCTGGGGAGGGAGGGGGGCCACTCCGCCAACCGGATCGTCCACGCGGATGACCTCACGGGCCGGGAGATCGAACGCGCTCTTCTGGACGCGGTGGCCGAGCGGGGGAATGTGCGGATCTTTGAGAACCACGTCGCCGTGGAGCTCATTACCCAGCATCATGTCTCACGGTTCAGGGAGATCCCGAGGGATGAGCTCCAGTGCTGGGGGGCTTACGTGTTCAACACGCGCGAGCAGCGGGTCGATGCGTTTCTCGCCCGCGCGGTGATGCTCTGCACCGGAGGAGCTGGACAGGTCTATCTGCACACCACGAATCCCCTCATCGCCACGGGTGACGGCGTTGCCATGGCGTACCGCGCCGGCGCCAGGATCGCCAACATGGAGTTCATACAGTTCCACCCCACCACGCTGTTAGACTCCGGTTCCCCGTCCTTTCTCATCTGGGAGGCAGTCCGCGGCTTCGGAGTGATTCTGAAACTGCAGAACGGCCAGGAGTTCATGGATCACTACGATGCGCGCAAGTCCCT
>Ga0182021_10000496_pt1 | contig 41967 bp, 35 predicted proteins | sample 612E3MmetaG_FD_120493 | JGI IMG/M metagenome (GOLD analysis project Ga0182021, IMG submission 120493) | Permafrost microbial communities from Stordalen Mire, Sweden - 612E3M metaG (Illumina Assembly) | ecosystem: Environmental > Terrestrial > Soil > Wetlands > Permafrost | place: Sweden... | reverse complement strand
TCCATGGTTTTTATCTTATCAACCACCATATCCGCATCTTTAAGGACAATCATTCCCAGGATCAGCGGACTGATCACCCCGGCAACCTTGTTACAGATCCCCATGATACTGATCCGCCTGGCTGCGCTTTCCTTTGGCCCGAGAATGGTGATGTAGGGATTTGAGGCTGTCTGCAGGATTGCAAGCCCCGTTCCGAGGACGAATAAACCTGTCAGGAACAATCCGTACGTTCTTGTCAGTGCAGCAGGGACAAAGATCAGGGCGCCAACGGCCATGACGTATAAACCGACCGCCATTCCCTGCTTAAACCCAGTGCGTTTTAATAACCAGGCAGAAGGGATTGCCATCACAAAATAAGAGATATAGAATGCAAAAGCGACGAAATATGATTCAAAGTTATTCAGTTCGCATGCTATCCGTAAATAAGGAATCAGGACTCCGTTGAGCCACGTGACAAATCCGAAGATAAAGAAAAATATTCCGATGATCGTCAGAGAGATGATGTAATTATATTTGGCATTATTTGCAGAAGGGGAAAGGGAATCGCTGGTCATAGCCTGGAAATTGAAATGATTTTGGCAAAAATAAGAAAATAAGCGGACGGGCGGATGCTGGATGCCGGATGTAAAATTTAAGGTTTTAGAAAAAAATCGTAAATCGTAAATCGTAAATCATAAATTATTCAGTATCGAGTGTGATCTTTAATTTCCCTGTAAAGAGGATCATCGCCTTAACAGATTCACGCGTTATCAGGATGTCACCGATCTCCGGTTTATCAATGGTTCCCGATATTCCAAAGTACTGAACTTTTTTATTCCCGTCAAGGTATGCTTGAAGCTGGGTACGTGCAGACTGCAGCTGGTCGCCGATGGGGAATGCCAGGTGTTGTGAAAGGGTCTGCAGCAGGTTTTGGTGAAAAATCCAGGAAGCCGAACGGATCAGTACATTTTTTGTGCGGATGTCAAAATCCAGTTCTTTGACTTTCAGTGATGATGAATCCCTGTCATAATAAGGTTTTCCTGAAAGGTAGATGGTTCCTTTAACGGTACCGTCGATGTTCAGTGCAACCACGATCTTGTCGCCACTTCCGAAAAGAAAAATATCTTTCACATCCACCACATATTTTCCCTGGCGATATTGAAAGCCCCCCAGTTGCTGTTTGGCAATTTCATTGATATGAATAAAAGGGATATCGAGGCCAAGGCTGATGTTGAAGTCATTGTCAAGACGGCTGGTGATCTTCAGATCGGGAAGTTGTTCATTGACCTGGTAAGCAGGTTCATCACCATAAAAAAGTTCGGTATATGCCTTCATCCCGATTGTATGATTGATCATGTTTGATGAACCTTGTAAAGGAACCGTACTGATCTCCAGTGGCGTGATCTTTACCCACAGGGGATATTCACCGGAAAGTTTTATGGGTACCTGGATATTTTTCCATACCGGGGTGAAATAGGCTTTCAGGTCGAAAGCGGATTGGAAGGCTTTATCGATCTGGGTATTGATATCCTTCTGGTTTGCTCCCAGGAGGAGGTCCGAAATAAATGGCAGCGGGATGCTGATGCCCGGGGCCAGCTGAAGCACCGGAGTGGTCACCCATTCATATCCGTCAGAAAAAGTCATTGCCGAAATGGTCCAGTCTTTCTGGATTGCAATCCGTGTCCGGAATTTCAGAATTACATTGCCGGTCACTTCACGGGTATCGGAAACGCCGATGCCAAATGCCCCGAGGATAAATCTTTTCTTGATCCAGACACTGAGGGGAACCTGATATATGACCTGGTTACCTTCCATGACCAGTTTGATATCTGCCATTTTCCAGGCCTTGACCATAAGGTTGTCCTGATCATTGTCGTCAAAACTGGAATCGGCATAAATGAGCCCGTGGAACTGCTGGTTGACCAGCCGTTCCATCTTTTTCAGATCTGCTTCGAAAGGGATGCTGAGGTAAGATACCGGCGGCTGAATTTTAATTTCCTCGTAGGTTTCGGGGGGGCGTTCTATTTTCAGGACTGAACATCCGGAAAAGCAAAAAAAGAGGAAAAGGAGAAAGGAAAGGAGCGTTTGTTTTTTCATTTTTTCTTTCTGATAGTTCATGAACCCTCTGTGCCCTTTGTGAATCCTTTGTGTCCTTTGTGGTAAAATATTGTTACACGAAGGTCGCGAAGAATACTCGAAGGTCCAAGAAGGAAAAAGTTCTGGTAACGAAATTAGGAACAAATACTTAATCAAAAGAAAACAGGATCAAATTTTCACTCTTTTCAGCCTCAGACTATTACTGACAACAGAAACGGAACTTAGCGCCATCCCCGCGCCTGCAATCATGGGGTTGAGGAGGAAACCGGTAAACGGGTAAAGAATACCCGCTGCAATGGGGATACTGATGATGTTGTAAAAGAAAGCCCAGAAGAGGTTCTGACGAATGGTTTTCACGGTCTTCCTGGAAAGCCGGATTGCGGAGATGATCTTTTCCAGGTCGCCGCCGATCAGCGTGATCTGAGCACTTTCCATAGCAATGTCGGTACCCGTTCCCAGGGCTATGCCGATATCAGCCAGTGCCAGCGCAGGAGAATCGTTGATCCCGTCACCTACCATGGCCACATGTCTTCCTTTTTCTTTCAACAGCCTCACGTAATCTGATTTCCCTTCAGGAGTTACCTCGCCTTTAAAACGATCGATCCCTGCTTTGGCCGCCATGTGTGAGGTGATGGCAACCGTGTCCCCGCTCAGCATATGTACTTCGATGCCCATTTTTCGAAGTTCAGCAACTGCTGATGCCGAGGAAGGTTTAATCGTATCGGTAACCGAAAAAAGGCATGTGACAATCCGATTTTTGGTAACATAGATCAGTGACTGTGCCTGTCTGCGTAATTCGGCATCCTTCTCCAGGAAAGTTTTTGAAAACTGCCCTGCATTTTCGAGGATGTAGCTTTTACTTCCGATATGATATACATCGCTTCCGACAAATGCGGAAACTCCTTTTCCTGTTGTACTTTCAAAGCCCACGATTTCGAGGGGAATGAAGCCGGGTTTCTTCAGGTGGTTGACCAGTGCCGCTGCAAAAGGATGTTCCGACCGTGATTCGATGGATACAATAGCATTCTCGACCGTTGATTGATCAGCATTATTTTCATTCCAAACGATCTCGGCTACCATGGGTTTTCCAATGGTGATGGTTCCCGTTTTGTCAAGGACGATCGTATCAATGTTGCAGGCGGTTTCCAGACTTTCGGCATCACGGATCAGGATGCCATGTTCGGCGGCCTTTCCCAATCCCACCATCAGGGCTGTTGGAGTTGCAAGCCCGAGCGCACAGGGGCAGGCAATGACCAGGACGGTGATGGCACAAATGAGGGCAATGGGGCTCCCGGATGCAGGATGCCAGACCGACCAGGCGACAAAGGTGAGAAGCGCTATCCCGATGACAACAGGTACAAAAATAGCTGCAACCCGGTCAACCAGTTTCTGCACAGGTGCCCTGCTTCCCTGTGCTTCCTGTACAAGTTTTATGATCTGTGCCAGCATGGTTTCATTGCCGATTTTTTCGGCCGAGATCTTCAGGCTGCCTGTCTGGTTGATGGTGGCGCCGATCACAGCATCACCGGTTTTCTTCTGCACAGGCACCGATTCGCCGGTGATCATGCTTTCGTCGATGAAAGAATCTCCTTCTGTCACTTTCCCATCTGTAGGAATTTTTTCTCCGGGCCGGATCACAAGAATGTCACCCACAATGATTTTCGAGATCAGCATTTCTTTTTCAATACCGTTTCGGATCACTATTGCTGTTTTCACGCCCAGTCCCATCAGTTTCCGGATGGCTCCGGAAGTCCGTTGTTTGGCTCTTTCCTCAAAATATCTTCCCAAAAGGATGAACGAAATGATCACCACGGAGGCTTCAAAGTAAACAAGGGGCTCGAAACCTCTTGACTGCAGGAATTTCGGGAATATGGTATTGAATGTACTGTAGAGAAAAGCGGTTCCCGTTCCCATTGCTACCAACGTATCCATATTTGAAGAAAAATGGATCGCCCTTTTCCAGGCAATGATAAAAAACTCTCTTCCGAAGATCGCCAGCACGGGGACTGCCAGCACCAGCATAATCCAGTTGGAATAGGGCAAATGGTGGAACACCATCGAGATCAGGACAACCGGGAGGGTGAATGCAACAGACATCAGGGTATTGAACTTCAGGTGCTTTAACCGCCGGTTTTGGGTTTGCTCCTGATCCGCAGCATCCACTGATTTATCCGTAATAAGTTTAAATCCGATCCCATCGACAACTTTTCCCATTTTACCGGGATCGATGAGCTGGGGTTCGTATTCTATAACAACCTGTTCCATGGCAAGGTTCACCACGGCCGACTTCACACCTTCCTGGGCCGAAAGTTTGGTTTGTATGCTCAGGGCGCAGGAAGCGCACGACATTCCTTCAACAGGATATATTTCTTTTACAACGGTCACTTGTCAAATTTTGTGCAAAGTTAAGACAAATCCACCCTCAGGACATTTCCTGAATTTATTATACTTTTACATTGTATGATTATCGGCAACACTTGATATCATGGAATATCAGGGAAGCAAATTCTTCAGGAAATTAATTGAGCCTTTCCGGTCAGGCGAAAAATTCAACATTCCGCTGATTGTGATCTTCGCCCTCATGAACGGTTTTGTACTGGTCAATAGCCGGCTTCATGCACCCTGGGTAGGATATGACGCAAATGCACATCTCAGCTATATCAGGGCCTTATCCGGTTTTCACCTTGTGACTCCATCCGACTCCAGTGAATTTTTCTCACCGCCGCTTCCATATTTTCTTCCGGCATTATTTTATGCCGTGACAGGGAAACTCATCCTTGCTGCGAAATTTGCCCAGTTGCTGAATTTTTTTGCTTCTGTCGGGCTGACCTACCTTTTATTGAAATCCTGTCACCTTTTACGTTCAACCCCATATTTAAAGACCGGAACACTCACATTCCTGGCGATCCTCCCGGTATATTATAAAACGTTTTCATTCATTCGCGGAGAGCCATATGTTGCATTTTTCGCGATGATGATTTTTTATTTTTCCCTAAAGATCCTGGTCAGGAATCGGTTTACATTTCGCAATATTTTTTTCCTGGGATTTGCCATGGGGTGTGCGGCATTGTCGCGGCAATGGGGAATTTTACTGATCCCGGCCGTTCTCCTGTTCGGGTTTTGGCAGCTGATCCTCTACCGGAACAACCGTAAACAGATCCTGAAGTCCTTGTCAATCGGACTCCTGATCAGTTTTATCATCTCCGGCTGGTTTTATTTTTATCTGAAATACCAATACGGATCATTCAGGGCATTCAGCGGCAAACCTGCAGCAACATTTTCATTTCACAACCAACCTTCCGGTTTCTATTTTGGAACGGGTGACGGGAAACTGTTTTCCGCACCAGCAGATTCGGCTTTTCCCAACCAGTTCCTCCCGGTATTTCATTCGGAAGTATGGGGAGACTACTGGGAGGTTTTTGTCAATTATGGAAAAGAAACCAATGTGACCCGGTTTGTCAATGGGTATGACCTTCACCCGATTTATGTACGGGGGGAAAAATTACCCTGGATTGATCAATCATTTTTCAGGGGACCGAATTATCTTGGCCGGGTAAATTTCATTTCGTTGTTCCCGGCCGGACTGGCATTGGCAGCGTTGCTTTTCAGCCTGGCACAAGCACTTCGACTGGGGTACCCGGGATTATTCAGGAACCGGCGGAAGGAGGTGCAAAGGCTGTTGATTCTTTCCATCTTTTTCACCTTTTGCGGATATTTCTGGTTCCTCATCATGTATCCCAGTCCCGCCGACGGAAACACCATAAAAGCCTCCTATGTTTTGCAGGTTTTTCCTTTTATCGCACTCCTGGTTGGGAATTTTCTGGATGTGGTAAAAAGCCGCACACGTTATGGATATCAGCTTCTGATGTCAGGTTTGCTGCTGGTCTTTCTGCATAATATTTTTGCAATTCTGACGCACTACTGGTTTTTCCGCATGGTTTGAGCGAAACCAGATAATCATGCTTATTAGTCACCTGTTAAAGTTATTTTCTTCCAATCAGATCCAGTACTCCATTAATGAAGGTCAGCGGGTGCACCGGGTTTCCGGGAACATAAAGATCAACGGGATATTTTTCAAGGAAGCTGCGATTGAGTGCCGGGCTGCCGACAAAAATGCCTCCGCTGATGGCATCGGTACCGGCAAGGATCACGATCTTCGGATCGGGAATGGCATCATAACAGATTTGCAGGGCTGCAGCCATATTTTCAGTAATCGGACCAGTAAGGACGATCCCGTCGGCATGGCGGGGTGATGCCACAAACTCGATCCCGTATCGCCCCATATCAAAATTCACATTCCCTGCAGCATTCAGCTCCATCTCGCAGGAATTATCTCCGCCTGATGAAACCTGTCTTAATTTCAGTGCATGTTTGAAGAAGGACCGGATTTCCTTTCGTATTTTCTCCGGATCCAACAGTACAGGATTATTCTGACCTGCCCGGATGATCAATGATTCTCTTGAATTTACAGCTATCTTGTAATCGTTGGTGAATGTGATCTTCTCCGGCAGGGCAAACTGGCATTCTTTGCAGAAAACACACTTGCAAAGGTCAATGCTGCAGGAAGAATCAATCGCGCCGGTTGGACAAAGCTTCACAACCCTGGCAATTTCTTCTGAAGTACCTTCACCCGATATCACCGGCCTGCCACGGAACATATCTGTCAGTCTAGCAGATCTCAGATCCGGAACGAATTGCCGGCCGTGTTTTCTAAAAATACTGAATTCCTTTAGGGGCATTTTTTTATTTTTTCCTTGTGTTACTTTGTGATGTCCTTTGTGCGCCTTTGTGGTTAAATTTTTACCACAAAGAAACACAAAGGAAGGCACTAAGGCGCTCGAAGGAAGCCTTTACAAGTCATTGCCGCAGTATGACAAATTAAAACTTTTGTTGCACAGCGGGAAATCCGATATTTCCTGTCCCCTCACCGCCAGTGCCAGTGCCATCCAGTTGTGCAGGGAAGGATCTTTTATTTTATAATGAAGGATCTTCCCTTTTTCATCCGTAACGGCAGTATGACAGATCTCCCCTCTCCATCCTTCGGCAAGGGATATTGCAAATGCATCCGGTTCAGGTTTTATGTCATAGCCCGGTGCCGTATTTTCACTTTTCACATTCATAAGATCCAGCAGATGAAAAACCATTTCTATCGATTTTTCAACTTCAAGTGTTCTCATCATGGCCCTTGCCCAGACATCACCCCGCGGAATGACCACCGGATCATAGTTCAATTGGCTGTATGCAAGTGAAGGATGTGACCACCGGACATCCCGCTTCAACCCGGAGCTTCTTGCTGCCATTCCCACGGCCCCGATCAGCGATGCCTGACGCAAGGTGACTTTTCCTGTTCCCTCGAACCGGCTCAGAATACTTGACATTGAGAATATGCGCCCGGTGATTTGCCGGTACCGTTCTCTGATTTCTTTCAGATTCTTCCGGATCTCTTCTGCAACCAGGGGAGTCAAAGGATAATGGGTTCCTCCTGTCCGGATCAATCCCTTCCCGAATCGGTTACCGCACCAAAACTGAATGGTATTTATCACGATGGTTCGCAGGGCTTCATTCACCACCTGTCCGAACTGATAAGCTATGTCGGTGCAAATCGCAGCTGTATCTCCAATGTGAATGGCGATCCGCTCCAACTCCAGGGCTATGGTCCGTTCTAAAGAGAGGGTATCAGAAATAGTCAGCCCACCGAGCGCTTCCACCAAACCGGCATGACAAACTGAATGTCCAATTGCAGTGTCACCTGCTATGCTTTCTGCAAGGACCGCATTTTTCAGTCCGTTACTGTTTTTTATAATGCAGTCCTCGGCTCCACGGTGCTGGTATCCAAGCTGGATCTCGAGATGAAGCACTTTTTCCCCGTTGCAGATGAACCGGAAATGTCCGGGTTCAATGATACCGGCATGGATCGGTCCGACACCAACTTCATGCAACTCTTCTCCGCCAATGGAATAAAAAGGGTAGTGATCCATTATATCATCCCGGTCGTGACGGTTGAACGGATACCGCACTGGCTTCAGCCAGGGATGATCCGGAAAGTCAATACCGTAATTCTCATGGATCTCACGTTCGAAGATATGGAACTGAAAATGCATGCGGGTAAGGGAAGGCAAACTGATGGTTTCTTTTTTATCCTGTTCATGAGAAAAGACAAGAATCGATTTTTTCTCATCTGCGCCGATGCAACAGATGAATTTGTACTTATCCGGAAAAGGAACGACGAAATAATTCAGGCAATGGTTCGTTTCTTCGCGCATCAACTCAGCTATCAGCACACAAAAACCGGTGTAGTGAAGAACCGGTATTGCGTCCAGCTTTACCATTGCCGGTTGCCCCGTGAGCTCGATATATTTTTCGTTTTTCATCTTATTTCGGTAATCCTCCGATAATCCCTTCAATCAGCTCCCTGAAAGAAGCAGGTTGAACAAAACAGATAAAGATAACCATCCCGAAAAGGATGAACTGGGAAACCGTTTGCCAGGGATTTACCCGTTCATGCAGTTCGCTTTTGATTCCTCTTGGCTGCGAATAAACAATGTGCAAAACCCTTGTTAAAAGTGCATACATTACAAAACAAAGCAGTGCGGCAGTCAGCACAAGGTAAAGGTAATCTCCCCGGGCCACCATGGCTTTTAATACCAGGATCTCAGAGATGAACATACCCGAAGGAGGAATGGCTGTGATGCAGAGCAGCCCCAGAAGCAAAACTGTTGCCCCGGCAGGATAAAGGTTCATGTAATTACCGGATTCATCCAGCTGGTAGGTTCCCATCACCTTGTACGACTGCCCGATCTGGTAAAAAAGGCCCGCCTTGGTGAAAGAATGAAGAATGATATGAAGGATGGCTGCATAATAACCTATGCCGCCTATACCAAGAGCGATGGCCACAATTCCCATATTCTCCATGCTTGAATAAGCCAGCATCCGTTTGTTGTGCTTCGCTTTGAGCATATACCCGGAAGATACCAGCAGGGAAAGCATCCCTGATAAAATCAGGACATGATTCATGAAGGGAAGAATGGAAGTCGCGGAGAACAGGGCATAGATCCGGAAGATCGCCAGGAACCCAACGTTCATCAGGGTAGTCGAGATGAATGCGCTGATCGGCGGAGGTGCAACAGTGTGCGCATCCACAGTAACCGTATGCATGGGAAACAACCCCATCTTTGTGCTGTAGCCAACCAAAACGAAAACAAAAGCAATTTTAAGATACAGGGGATCGGCCAGCCTGGCGATTTCGGAAACAGATGCAAAGGAAAGATGAAGCAGCCGGGCATCTCTCACGGTAAACCCCAGGAAAAGAATCCCGATATAGGCCAGGGCGATCCCGACAGAGCAAACGAAAACATATTTCCAGGTGGCTTCCAGCGCGAGTGCCGTACGGTCGTGATAGATCAGGGCAGCCACGGCCAGGGTAGTGGCCTCCACAAAGATCCAGACGATGGTCATCCCGTTTGCAAGATACGCGCCCGACATGGCAGTGACCAGGGCGATCAGCGCAGTATGATAGATCGCAAATATTTTGGGAGAATCATCTTTAACATAGATGAATCCATGAAAGACAGTGGTTATCGTGAGGATGGAAAGGATGCTCAACAATAACACCCCGATCCTGTCAAAGGTGAAATACCCCAGCGCAGTTTCATCCAGGTGGTACCAGCAGAACATGGTAAATCCCACATGCACGGCAACGAAGAAAAGAGTAACCGATTTTATCAGCGACTTGTTCCTGAACAACATCACCATCGACCCGGCCAGGAAGGAGAGCACGAAAAAAAAGATCAATATGTAGCCGGGATCATTCATCTTTCAGCATGGTAAGTTCGTGGGTATGTTGTTTCAGGCGCATGACAAAGATCCCCAGGATCAATACGCTGACGAAGATATCAAGCAGGATCCCCATGTTGATCAGCATCGGGATCTGGCTTCCGATGGCCAGAGAGAGCAACAATACGGCATTTTCAATCACGAGGAACCCGATGAGGTGTGCAAAGATCTTTTTGTGGGAGATGATCATGAACAGCCCGGTGTAAACGGCAAAGAATGAAACGATGAAGTAGATCATGTTCACCGGGGTGGTATTCATGGAAAAAGAAACAATGATGCTTAGAAGTAACCCTCCGGATACGAAAAGGATGGAATAAAACCCAGGCAAGGCTTTCTCATGAACACGTTCAATTCCTGTCTTCCGGATGATGCGGAGCAGGAGGAACGGGACAACGATCACTTTGAAGACCAGGGTTTCAATGGCAACAAACAGCAAGGTGCCCAGGGTGATGGTCTCCAGTTCAAGGAACGACAAGGCAAAAAGCAAAAGTCCCTGCATCCCGATCAGGGTTGCATAAGTCCTGAACCGCTCGGTAATGCTGAGGTAGATCAGGGTGATGGCAAACAATATGACGAGCAGGACATTCATTCTACCGGATCAGTTGATACATCATTAAAAGTGAAAGTATGAATCCGACCAGTGCGATGGAACTCAGGGTTACAATGAACTGGGGATTTTTCATCATCTTTTTTCTTGCCCGGAACGATTCCATCAACCCGATCGATGCTGCGAAAGCTGTCTGGATTCCGAAAAACAAGGCGATCCTGTATGGGAGGGCCCAGGTCACCGGGATGAGAATGTTTGCAATCAGAATGCCGTACAGGGCAAATTTCAGGTTGGTTCCGATCTGGATCAGGGCAAGATCGAAACCGCTGTGGTCAAGAATCATCACCTCATGGATCATGGTCAGTTCCAGGTGCGTCTTCGGATCATCCACCGGCATGCGGCTGTTTTCGATCATGGCGATCTGGATCAGGACATATACTGCGATAATCCCGCCGATCATTGAATTATATCCCGACAAGTGAAACTGCTCAAAGATGGATTGCATGGAAAGATGACCGGTTAACAATGCCAGGGTACCAAACAGGATGAAGAATGCCGGCTCGGCCAGCATTGAATAGAGGGCTTCGCGGTTTGCACCCATACCTTCAAAACTGCTTCCGGTATCCAGCGCACCGATGATAAAGAAGAACTTTCCCAGGGCCAGCAGGTAAGCAAGAAGCACAAAATCGGCCCCGAAGCCGAACCGGGAAGGTATTCCCGGGACAGGCAACAGGATAAGGGCACAGACCAGGGATGCGAGGTAAATGACCGGTGCAATCTGAAAAATAAAGCTTGTAGTGGTACTGAAAACACTGCTTTTTCTCAACAGGACGAAAATGTTTTTCCAGGGCTGAAAGATGCCCGGGCCTTTCCGTCCACTGACAAGACTCTTCACCCGGATAATAATCCCGGGAAAAAAGAGGGCGGTAATAATGGCCAGCAGCAATGCGATCATAATATCTTCAGGTATAAAAGGACAAAGATCAGGATCATAAATATAAAGGCATACAGAATGTAATGCTGGATATTCCCGGTTTGTAACCGCGCCAGCTTTTTCAATATCAGCATCAGGAAATCCACAAGGCGATTCAACCCTAAACGGAAAACATCCGCCGGATGTGTTGCAAAACTTCTTTCAGCAGGAAAGATCTCTTCTTCAGAAATCGGCCGATCTTCTTTTTGTGTTTTGAGAATGGGTTCCGCCAGGCCGGCCACTGCATCCGCAAAAGAAGTTCCTGTATACTGCTGACGGGCAGTTCCTGTGGTATAACCACATCCCCAGGTCGGGCCCTGACGGATATTTCTTGTCTTCAACACCCAATACCGTGTTAAGAACAGGAGAAATGTCAAACCGATCAAAAAAAATCCCATCTTACCAACCAGTGAGATGCTTCTTATTATGGTTATCCATGACAGATCCATGTTAATTTGAAACAGGAACACCAGAATACGTGCCAGCGGTTGCAGGAATAGCAGGGGAAACATACCAATCAGAAACATCAGCGTCCCGGCCAGGAATTGCGGGAAAAGCATGCCAGTATTGACTTCGGAGGTTGCCGTGTGAGTTTCCGACCTTGGAACTCCGAGGAAAACTACCCCGAATGCTTTGGTGAAACAGTAAATGGCCAGTCCCCCGATCAGGGCCAGCGAGATGATTGCCATCAACATGTATATCGATTGGTATACCGTTCCGGTTGACAATCCCTGAAAAAGTCCCAGGTAGATCAGGATCTCGGAGATAAAGCCGTTCAATGGCGGCAACCCGCAAATAGCAAGGGAACCGGTAAGAAATAATCCTGCTGTAACCGGCATTTTGTGGATCACACCTCCAAGTTGTTCGATATTCCTGGTATGACAGGCCTGGTAAACGGATCCTGCACTGAAAAAAAGCAATGATTTGAAAAGGGAATGGTTCAGCACATGAAGCAGTCCACCACTGAATCCGAGCAAGGCAAGCAAAGGGTTATGGATCCCCAACCCGATCGCTCCAAGCCCGATCCCGATGCCGATGATGCCGATGTTCTCGATGCTGTGATAGGCAAGAAGCTTCTTCAGGTCATGCTGCACAATGGCCATCATCACACCCAGTATCCCCGAAATCGCCGATACAGCCAGTACGATCAACCCGATGGTGACCAGGTCAGACTGGACATTGGTCATCACCCTGACGATGCCGTAGATTCCCATTTTTATCATTACACCTGACATTACGCCTGAAACATGGGAAGGCGCGGCAGGATGTGCCTCCGGGAGCCAGGTATGAAAAGGGATGAACCCGGCCTTGATGGCAAACCCGGCAAAAAACAGCAGGAAAAGCCCAATGTTAGAATGGTGCGAAAAATAGAACTTCAGGGCATCAAAACTCATGCTGCCGGTATCGGCTTCACAGAGAAGAAACGCGATCACCAGCAAAACAAGGCCGATGTGCATCTGGATAAGATAATTCACGGCTGTTTTCAAGGTCGCCCGCTTCTCTGCTTCAAACAGGATCAGCATGAAAGACGATACCGCCATCAGTTCCCAGGCGATGAGAAAGGGAATCCCATCGCGAAGCATCAGTACGCCCAGCATCGACAAATGAAGCCAGGTGTAACTGAAATTATGGATGGATAACTGGGCAGGACTTTTCAGGGACCGGTAGGGTTCCAGGTACCCCTTGGAATATAACAACCCGGTTATCGCCGTGAAATTGGTCACCAGGATAAAAAAGGCGCTGAGCCCGTCAATCGAAAGTGTGACAGATCCTAAACCTGTAGCAATATGAAAGATCTCTGGTAGCACACCCTTGCTGAAGATGACGTTCACTGCAGGAACAGAGGTGATCAAAACAATACCCAGCGAAATAAAGAGCGTGGTGTAATACCTTCCCTTTGAAGGAACGAACAGGATCACAAATGACAGGAAAACCGGAAGGGTGATCAGAATATTTTCCAATGGATACGGTGATTGACCTTAGACTGAATTACTGATACAAATAGCGTTTGATGCTTCTCTTCGGTGTTTTCTCGAATTCCGATTCCGTAATCTCAAATCCTGTGACAAGCATGTATTTTGGCAAACGGTGGTTCAGGTCGTGCAGATATCCTTTGAAAATCTCTGGTAGTCTTTCTTTGGTAACCCCTGCTTTTTCCATTGCATCAGCGTCAGGGTAAATCACTGCAGTCAGCAAGTGGTCACGTTCTATGATCAAGGATTCCATGACCAGGAAACGGTTGTTCAGGATGGATTCGATCTCTTCGGGATAGATGTTTTTCCCCGAAGGGCCAAGGATCATGCTCTTACTCCGCCCTTTGATATAAATGTTTCCTTTTGAATCCATCACACCCAGGTCGCCGGTATGAAGCCATCCGTTTTCATCCAGGACCGCCCGGGTTGCCTCTTCGTTTTTATAATATCCCAACATCACATGATTTCCCTTTACGAGGATCTCTCCAGCTTTTTTGGCAGGTTCCGGTGAATCAATCCGGATCTCCAGCTCATCCACCGCCCGTCCTGAAGCGCCAAGCTGTGTTGTTTTCCAGGATGCATAGGAGATCAGCGGACCGCATTCGGTCATGCCATAACCCACCGTAAAAGGAAAATTGATCTTGTGGAAAAAAGTTTCTGCCTGTTTGTTGAAGGGAGCACCGCCTATGACCAGTTCCCGGAAATTTCCACCGAACACGTCCACCATTTTTTTCCGGATCTTTTGGTATATCATCAGATTTAACAAGGGTATTTTCGACAGGATGTTAACCGCTGGTTTGCGTAAAGCCGGGATCAGCTGCGACTTGTATATTTTTTCAATAACCAGCGGCACGGAGAGGATAAGTTCCGGCCGGATTTCCTGGAAAGCCTGCATGATGATCTTGGGAGAAGGGGTTTTGGTCAGGAAAGTGATATCGCAGCCAAGGGTAAATGGGAAGAGAAATTCGAATGCACATCCGTAGGTATGCGCCAAAGGAAGAAATGAAAGGATCCGGTTTTTGGCATTTAACGGCATATTCCGGTGTGCGTAAAGGATGTTGCCAAGAAGGCTCTTGTGTTGTATCACCACTCCTTTTGAGAATCCCGTGGTTCCCGACGTATAACTGATTACCGCGATGTCTTCACCATCAGAAGGTCCGAACCGGATCATACCCGGAGTTATATTTTCCGGGTTTTCAGTAACGGGTTTTGAAGGTTTTTCTTCTGCGGGAGAATGTCCGCGTTCAAAGAGAACCGACAGATCCTGTATCTTCAGAATCTTCTGGACCTGGGGCATGGCTTTCGGATCCAGTCCGCTGAAAAGGGAATCTTCAGCAAACAGTAAAACGGAATCGGAATGGGTGACGATGTGGTGAACATCCGCCGGTTTAAAATCCGGTAAGATGGGAACGATTACCGCGCCATAGGTCACGGTTGAAAGATAAATCATTCCCCAGTTGGCGGAATTTTTCCCAAACAGCGCGATCTTATCCCCTTTCCGGATCCCTGATTTTTCGAATAACGCATGTATCTTAAGGATTTTCTCCCCTACTTCCCGGTAGGTGAAACTGCTGCCGCCAAAATCGGAGAGCGCCCTGGACTCCCAGTTATCCCGGATGGCATTGGCGAACAAAGAAATTAAATCGGTAGATGTTGTGCTCATTCAGACTGGTATTCGTCCATAATCAATGAAAAGCAGGAAATGAAAAATGTTTTTTACGCCTGTTGTCAAACAAAGGTATAAAAGTTCCGGAAATAATGAATGATAACCTTGCTGACTTGATTACCAATTGGATTTTTCTGCAGATTTCCGCAAATTTTCGCAGATGAGATTATATCTTTGTTAAATAACACAAAGCGACAGGAACAGTCAAACAGACTTCTGCGGAAATCTGCGTTTAATTTGCGAAAAAAATTTTAACAGTATTCAAAAGACGATGGACAATTACAATGCAATTGCAGATAATTATGATGAATTTGAGCAGCATGCAATTACGCTCTGGCGCCTTGGATACCCGGTGGTAACTGATTTGCTGGGTGAAATCGCAGGAAAACAGGTACTGGACTATGGTTGCGGAACGGGGACGTTCAGCAGGCTTCTGGAATCGAAAGGAGCTCATGTAACGGGGGTGGATGTTTCCGAAAACATGATCGGGGTTGCGAAAAAGAAAGGGCCTGATACGATTGCATATCATACGATCCCAAGCGGAGGACTTGATTTTCTTGCCGATAATAAATTTGATTTCGTGGTATCGAATTTTGTTTTGTGCACGGTTCCTTCCCGCAAGGATATTTCATTGATCCTCGACCAGGTCTATTGCGTTATGAAGAAAGGAGGCCTTTTCCTTTTCATGAACTCCAACTGGGATAAATCCAACGGAAAGGAATTCATCTCTTTCAAACTTGATTATTGCAAAGAACTTCTTTCCGGACATCCTATTACAGCCGTCATAAAATCGGATCCTCCCATCCTGCTCCATGATTATTTCTGGTCGAAGGAAGATTATTTTTCCATGTTATCCAAATCAGGGTTTAAAATTGTGGATCTGAAGGAGGTCCTGGCAAAGAGCATGGATGTTGGCTGGCTGGATGAAAAGGATTTCCCGCCCTATTATGTTGTTTCAGCTGAGAAATAGACTTCCTGTTCTCTGTGTTTCTGTGGTTAAAAATTTTTCACCACAATAGACACATTGTTCACAATAGAAGTACAGATCTTCCCTTCGCGCGCCTTCGTGTTGAACTTTGTGCGCCTTTGTGGTAAATTTTTTTTCCACGAAATATCACGAAGGTCTTCCCTAAGTAACACAAAGAAATTCCATGAGTTATTCCATGTAAAATTTTTTATCTTAATTTGATCTAAATAAGCTAAATTCTTTGTATTTTCGCAATCTGTTTGACAATGAAACATATTATCACAAAATGCCACATTATTTTTCTCTCGGGAAAATCCCTCCAAAACGGCATACCATTTTCCGGAAACCCGACGGGGGGCTCTATGCGGAACAACTGGTTTCGACCGAAGGATTTTCAGAAATCTATTCCCTGGTCTACCATTGCCATCCTCCTACAAGGGTATTGAAAATCGAAGACGATTATTCTGTCGTACCTGATATTGCCATAGAGCAAAATATGCAACACCGGAGTTTTTTCGGGTTACAGGTTAAATCCCGGGATGATTATCTTGATAGCCGTGTTCCGGTCCTGGTGAATAAAGATGTTTACCTGAGCCTGGCTGCACCTCGGAAATCGATGACGGATTATTTCTTTAAAAATTCCGGGGCCGATGAGATGATCTTCATCCACAGGGGAACAGGAACATTGAAAACGATGTACGGGCGAATTCCGTTTTCCTATGGCGACCATCTGATCATCCCGCGGGGAATACCTTATCAGCTTGAATTTGATGGTGAAGACAACCGGCTGTTTATTGCAGAGTCCTTTACACCCATCCGGTTCCCGAAAAGGTACCTCAACAATTCAGGACAACTGCTGGAACATGCTCCCTATTGCGAGCGCGATATACGCAAACCGCAGGACATGGAAACCCATGAAGAAACGGGTGATTTCCTTGTGAAGATAAAACGGAATGACCGGATCTGGCCTTACCATTATGAAACCCATCCTTTCGACCTGGTTGGCTGGGATGGTTATCATTATCCCTTTGCTTTTTCGATCCGCGATTTTGAGCCGATCACGGGGCGGATCCATCAGCCGCCTCCGGTTCACCAGGTTTTTGAAACTTCCACTTTTGTGATCTGTGACTTTGTGCCGAGGATGTTTGACTATCACCCGGAAGCCATCCCTGTTCCCTATAATCACAGCAATGTGGACTCGGATGAAGTGATCTATTATGTGGACGGGGAATTCATGAGCAGAAAGAATATCGGACCCGGGCAGATCACCCTTCACCCGAAAGGGATCGTGCATGGCCCGCACCCCGGAACTGTTGAAAAGGGGATTGGCGCGAAGTCGACAAATGAACTGGCGGTGATGGTCGACACCTTCCGGCCGCTAAGCCTGACAAAACAGGCATTAACAATTGAAGACAAAGAGTATTTTAAATCATGGCTAGAATAACATCCTCTGCCCCTTTCCTTCAGGAGAGGGGTCGGGGGTTGAGGTGGAAAGTATCAAATAAGAACATTAGCATGGATAAGAAGAACAAAACAGCAGAAGATTTCCTCCCCATCAACGGGACGGATTATGTTGAATTTTATGTAGGCAATGCCAAACAGGCTGCACATTATTACCAGGCTGCCTTCGGATTTCAACCGCTCGCCTATGCCGGACTTGAAACAGGGTTAAAGGACCGGACCTCTTTTGTGGTGGTACAGGACAAGATCCGCTTCATTTTCACCTCCTCCCTGGTGCCGGATTCTCCCATTGCAGAACATGTGAGGCAACATGGCGACGGGGTAAAGGTGATTGCACTATGGGTGGATGATGCCCGGAAATCGTATGAAGAAACGACAAAACGTGGGGCGCTATCCTACCTGCAGCCACAGGCCTTTACCGACAAATCAGGGGAAGTTGTGGTTTCGGGCATTCATATTTATGGCGAAACCATCCATTTATTTGTGGAAAGAAAGAATTATGACGGCATATTCCTCCCCGGGTTTGTGAAATGGGAACCCCGTTACCACCCGGCTCCTACAGGGCTGAAGTATGTCGACCATATGGTGGGGAATGTAGGCTGGGGAGAGATGAATACCTGGGTGAATTTCTATGCGAAAGTGATGGGTTTCTCGCAGTTGATTTCTTTCGACGACAAGGATATCTCAACGGAATACACGGCCCTGATGAGCAAGGTGATGGCCAACAGCAATATGAGGATTAAATTCCCGATCAATGAACCGGCCGCCGGGAAGAAGAAATCACAGATCGAAGAATACATTGACTTTTACCGTGGCCCCGGCGTTCAGCATTTAGCCATGGCTACTGACAACATCGTGGAAACCGTTACCGCCCTTCGCGACCGGGGCGTGGAATTCCTGCAGGTCCCCGAATCCTATTACCAAACGCTTACCGACAGGATCGGCAAGATCGACGAAAACCTTGTACCGCTGAAGGAACTTGGCGTTCTCGTTGACCGGGATGAAGACGGGTACCTGTTGCAGATCTTTTCCCGGCCTGTGGAAGACCGGCCCACCGTGTTTTTCGAGATCATTCAGCGGAAAGGAGCCAAATCATTCGGAAAAGGAAATTTTAAAGCGCTGTTTGAAGCCATTGAACTCGAACAATCGAAAAGAGGAACACTTTAATACAATGCGGGAATGCAGAAATGCAGAAATGCGGGAATAAATAAAAATGAAGAATTAATTCCTTTGTGCGCCTTTGTGGTTAAAAACAAGAATGAACAATGGATAAGACCAATAACCCCGATCTGAAATCCTGGATACAGGTTGAAAAAGGAAGTAACTTTCCGATTCAGAACCTGCCTTTCGGAATCTTCAGAAGGCATGGCAAACCTCCTTCTGCAGCAACCCGGATCGGGGATACCATAATCGATCTTCATGCACTTGCATCGCATTCCTGTTTCAAAGATAATGGGTTTGATCCCGGTGTTTTTAACCGCCCTGTGCTGAATGATTTCATTGCACTTGGAAAACCTTCCTGGCACAGGTTGCGGGTATGTCTTTCAAACCTGTTTAACATTGAAAGCTCTAATTTGAGGGATAACCTGAAAGCAAAGGGAGACATTCTTTTTTCCGTTCAGGATGTTGAAATGATGATGCCGGTGAAGGTGGGGGATTATACCGATTTTTATTCCAGCGAGCAGCATGCAACGAATCTGGGAACCATCTTCAGGGATGCGGCCAATGCGCTGAACCCAAACTGGAAATATCTTCCGGTAGGCTATCATGGCCGGAGTTCATCGATCGTGATCTCAGGAACCCCTATTCACCGGCCAAAAGGACAGACAAAACCGGATTCATCTCCCTTCCCGGAGTTTGGGCCTACGAAACAACTGGACTATGAGCTGGAAGTCGCTTTTGTTGCCGGAAAATCAAGCCTGCTGGGAGAGCCGGTCACTATCGCAGAAGCTGAGGATCATATTTTCGGACTCGTTTTATTCAATGATCTTTCTGCAAGGGATATCCAGAAATGGGAATACACTCCGCTCGGGCCTTTCCTGGGGAAAGATTTCGGTTCCATAATTTCCCCATGGGTTATCACACTGGATGCACTGGAACCCTTTCGCGTTCCCGGACCCGAACAGCAACCGCCTGTCATGCCTTATCTTTCATTTACGGGGAATCACCATTTTGATATTCAACTTGAAGTTTATCTTAAGACAAAAGGACATAAGGAAGTCCGCGTTTGCAGCACCAATTATAAAAGTATTTACTGGAACATGATTCAGCAACTGGCTCACCAGACCGTGAATGGCTGCAATATCAGCGTCGGGGATATTTATTCCTCCGGAACCATCAGCGGATCGGATCCGGGTTCGCTCGGGTCGATGATTGAACTTACCAGGAATGGCACCCTGCCTTTTAAATTGCCGGATGGTTCGGAGAGGAGTTTCGTTAAAGATCATGATACGATTATCCTCCGCGGGCATGCAGAGAAAAATGGTTTGCGGATCGGGTTTGGGGAAGCATCGGTTACGATACTTCCCGCTGTGGATTAAACAAGTACAAAGATGGAACTCAATGAAGTGCTGGAGAAGGTGCCAAAACACCTGATGAGCCTGGTGATCGATCAGCCTTATAACTCCTATACGTCGCAGGATCATGCCCTCTGGCGTTATGTGATGCGTCAAAATGTGCGCTACCTGAGCAAGGTAGCACATGGGTCTTACCTCGGGGGTTTGCAGAAAACAGGGATCAGCCTTGACCGGATCCCGATGATGTACGGGATGAACCGGATCCTTCGTGAGATCGGATGGGCTGCGGTGGCTGTTGATGGCTTTATCCCTCCTTCCGCATTCATGGAATTCCAGGCTTATAAGGTCCTGGTCATTGCTGCGGATATCCGGCCGATCGACCAGATCGGGTACACTTCCGCCCCCGATATCATTCATGAAGCTGCCGGTCATGCCCCGATCATAGCAACCCCGTCTTATTCCTCTTACCTGCAACGCTTCGGGGAGATCGGCGCCAAAGCATTCTCTTCTGCCAGCGATTACAGGATGTACGAAGCCATCCGCCATCTTTCCATCCTGAAAGCAGATCCATATACAGAAAAACACCTGATCGCTGATGCCGAGAACGCTATCACCCTTCTGGAGAAAGACCTCGGGGAACCATCGGAACTGGCGGAGATACGGAACCTTCACTGGTGGACCGTGGAGTATGGACTGATAGGGGAACTGGATCACCCTAAGATCTATGGTGCAGGATTATTGTCCTCCATCGCCGAAAGTTATTATTGCATGCAGCCGCAAGTGAAGAAGATCCCTTATACCCTTGATGCGGTTCGCTTCAGTTTTGACATCACAGAACCACAACCCCAACTTTTTGTGACCCCTGATTTTGAAACCCTGACCCATGTCCTGGAGGAATATGCTGACACCATGAGCCTCCGGAAAGGCGGATTGGAAGGGATACGAAAGGCCATCCGGTCGGAAGCAACCGCCACCTGTGTCTACAGTTCCGGATTGCAGGTATCGGGTACCTTCACCGAAGTGATTGATAAAAAAGGGGAACCGGTGTATCTGAAAACAACGGGTCCGACAAACCTCAGCTATAAGGATAAAGAACTCCCCGGACAGGATAAAAAATACCATCAGCATGGCTTCAGCTCGCCGGTCGGCAAGTTTAAAAATCTTCCGGTTTCCCCCGAAGATGCTTCCGATGATCAATTGAGAGCATCCGGGTTCATGGAAGGAGAAAAAGCAGAATTTGAATATGAGTCGGGATTGAAGGTGAAAGGAATTCTGCTGGAAAAGATCCGCAGGGAAGGAAAACTGATCCTTCTCCGGTTTACCGAATGTGAGGTCAGCTATAAGGGTAAGATTCTTTATCAACCTTCCTGGGGAATGTTTGATATGGCTGTCGGAAGCAGGATCGTTTCCTGTTTTTCCGGTCCGGTCGACCCAATTGCATTTGGACTGAATTATCCGGTACCCGCCGAAAAAACCCACAAGCTTCAGCATACTGAAAAAGCCATACAACTTTTTGCACTCTACCAAAAAGTACGGGAAGCCCGGGAGAACAAGAACCCGCTTCAAAACCTGGCTGAAATCTGGGACGAGCTGAAAACGTATCATCCCGATGATTGGCTCTGCGCCCTGGAGATCCTGGAATTACTAAACGAAAAGAAAGAAGATCCGCTTTATCAGGAAATTAAACTCTTCCTGGATACCCGGAAGTCGGAAAATGAAAACCTTAGAAAACTGATTGAAGACGGCTTTCTGCTTATTTCATAATTTGTACATCTGCCACCTGCCGGGTGCTTATGAAGAATTTCTTTGGCAATTAAATTCTGAATGGAACGCAGGGCAGTATCCGCTGAACACCTAGCTGTTTTTGCCCATTTCGATGATGTCATGTTCCCGGCAAAGACAAATAATATCCGCAATTTATGCGGCGATTAATGAGGTTAATCTCCGCATTAGCGCGTACTCTTAAAAATGCCCTTTTCGTAAGGGGATTGAATAAGCCCTTCCGGGTAGTACAGATTCCGGATCTGTTTCAGACTCTGACCCGGCCGGCCAGGCGGTCAGTGGGCTTCGATATAGGCATTCAATTCCTGATGCCATTCATCCGGCTCAAACGTTTTGGGAACCGTTTCCTCCGCGAAAAGCAAGTCAACCAAATAGCGGGGCTTTTTTCCCCCGATATAAACCGATTTAACACAGGATATGCAATAAACAACAACCTCATCAACGGGCATTTCCGAAGCCCGTTTCACCATCAGCTGTTTGACTTGTTCTGTCGGGATAAGACCAAAGAAACTATCCCCGCAACAAGTCCCCCTGGTGCGGGTTTTCTTTGGTTCCACCAGTGAAATATTCATTTTGCGAAGGAGGATCCTGATCGCTTTGTGAACCCTTTCCTGGTCACGTGTTGGACAAGCATCCAGAATCGACATGCGCCGGCCCTTGTAATCAGGAAAAGAAAAAAAATCGCTTTCTGCTAAAATTTCCCACAATGAAATTGTGGAAGTATCCGGATAATCATTTCCAAACCGTTTATCACAGCCCGGACAAACGTTTATTACTTTCGTCTTTGCTTTAAACTGAGGATCATGCTTGCAACAAATAAGCAACGTATCCATTTCCCCTAAATTTTCATTCAGGATTAAATTTAGTTTTTCTGCCAGTTCCGGTTTATATAACATTAATGCACAACCGGGGGCAAATACTGTTTTTTCTGTTTCTTCTTTGTTTCTGGCAGTCATACAAGTTTCTTTTTTTACTGGGATTCACGATGACCCGGCTATCGGTGAGGCGGAATTGAATTGATCTATCAAATGTAATTGTTTTCCGAACTGCTAAGATGCAAAATATTATCTTAGCGTTTTTATTAGCGTTTTCGGGCCTTCGCGGTAAAAAATAATTAACCGGCAGGTATGAACCCCAGAGCAAGATCTGGACTCAAATTCCGTAGCAAGCTGCTTGGAATTAACCAAAATACCTCAACCCCCGTGGGGCTGACTAAAAAGTACTTAAACACCTTTGTGTGTACTTAGGCGCCTTTGTGGTTAACTTATAACTTATTGAACCACAAAGGCACACAAAGGATACACAAAGTCGCACAAAGAAAACATGAATCAAATTCATACTTATAGGTCATCCCCTGCAGGGGATGAGGTGAATATAGTAAAGAACATTCCTATGAAAAAACTGAAGATCGTTTTGTTTCGGATTATCCCGTTTACATTCGTACTATTATCCTGTTTCCAAGGCTGGTCCTCCAACCCGGATCTGCAAAACAAGAAGGATACAATAGAAGAAAAGATCTGGTCGCTTGAAGAAGCTTACTTTTCAAACCTCTATAAAGCAAACTACGAGGGGGTGCTTGCCCTTGTACACGATCAGTTCCTGGGTTGGCCGGGGGGACTGCCACAACCGATAGGCCGGGAAGAAAGTGCCCGTTTCATGAAGCAGTTAATCCCTAAACCCACATCCTGCAAAATCAGTATTGAACGTGCCGGAATCCGGTTGCAGGGAACCGTCGCACTGACACATTACACCCTTCACGTCAATTGCAGCGACGCTGCCGGCGTAACGAAAACACAATCCTCCCGGATAACCCATACGTGGGTGAAAGAGGGTGGTAACTGGAAATTGCTGGGCGGTACGAGTTACGATCTATGACCGCCGGAACCAACTTTTTCATCTTGGGAATAAAAATCATATCCGAAATAATTAACTTTACTAAAAAATCCAGTCTGAGGACTTCCAATGCCGGGTCAACAACATAAGAAAACCTTTCTGAATCTGCCAAAATATGCAGGTGGAAGCAAGACATTCAAGGAATTTATTACCCATAACCTTCAGTACCCAAAAGAGGCATTGGAAGCAGGGGTTGAAGGCAGTGTGATCGTCGAATACGGGATCAACGACAAAGGAACCGTGGTTTCACCACATGTTGTGAAAGGAATTGGTTTTGGATGCGATGAAGAAGCCATGCGCCTGGTAAGCATGCTTTCCTATGAAAAAGTGAAGAACAGGGGCGTAAGAGTCCAGGTGACAACCAAAACAAAAATAATGTTCACACTACCCAGGGTGAACATCAACTATTCCGTTCCCGAGAAAAAGGAACCCGAAAAGAAAGACAGCGGGCCAGGCCCTTATGAGTACACCATCAATTTCTGAGATTGTGATCTATGCGCCCCTGCCTGCCGGTTTACCTGCAAAAGGCATGGCAGGCAGGTATTGTGGTGAAGAAGATGTTGATAACAATATTATTTTCTTGTGAATAGCATTGACAGTAGGCTTTTCTTTGTGGAGATATTTGATATTCCCAAAAGAAGATTTCCGTAATTCATAACACGTTGATTATCCTCACTGATGAATGAATGGATTTCCGGGATAATGAATCGCACGACAAGGAATCACATGTTATTATGAATGGCTGTTTCATAAATCATTTTATTATAAAAAGAAAAGTAATATGAAGAATACTGAAAGTTTCATTCCTGATTTAAAAGAGCTTGGACTTCTGATGCTGGGTTTTCTCCCATGGATGCTTTTTCTCTTTCTTTCCGGTCATACCATGTGGAGCCTGAAGATCGCTATTGTCATCAGTCTGGTCGCTACGGTTACACTTGGTTTTGGCGATTTAAAACGAGGTTTTATCCTTTCGTGGGGCACCTGTATCTTTTTCTTTGTCTGTCTTATCCTGGTTGATTTCCTGAATAATATATGGATGGCCAAGGAAATGGATTTAGTGTCAAATTTGGCACTTTCAAGTATTATGTGGTTTACAGTGATAATCGGTCAGCCCTTTGCTTTGCAATACGCCAAAAGAGGGATGCCGAAAGAAAAATGGAATGATGTAAATTTCATCCGCGGTTGCCGGTACATCACCGTGGTATGGGCCTGCCTGATGACCTTCGCGGTTCTGGTTTCGATCCTCAAGAGAACCACCTGGCTACCCTTTCCCGATTGGGTTTATTTTGATTTGACCCTCTTAAATATTGTGGTTGGACTTACATTCACTACCATCTTTAAAAGGAAAAAACGGTTGCAGCGCGAACTTGCCAATACAAATTCCGTAGGGGCGTAAAGAGGTCACTTCCATCTCCCATTCGTATATCATTCCAAAGGGCAGGGCATTATTCTTTTTTAGGGAGCATTAATCTGATTGCTGCAATTCTCCACTGATTTTTAACCTTCTTACCTATGCAGGTAAAGAGGACACTAAGATAAGGTTTCTCATTCTCTGCAACTCCTTCCCGGGCTATCACAACAGTACCATCTCCAATTACTAAACCGGGTCCCAAAAACCGGATGCGCTGAAATGTAGTAATATGTCGGTAATCGGCTGGCATATATTTGAATGCATTTTTGAAGTACTGTTCGATCGCCTCCCGGTTCTTTAATAACTCACCAGTGTGCCACTGAAAGTCTGCATCCTCCAGGAATAATTCACCAAACGCTAACGCATCGCGTCGGTTGTAAGCTGCATCCAGGTTTGCACTGGCTTGTTTGATTGCAGCAATATCAGCAGATTGTTTTTTGTCTGGATTTTGAGCGGCGCCAGGGGTGGAAACTGCCAGGGTAAATCCAAGGAAAACCGCAGCGATCCAATGTGTTCTCATCTTTATAAATATTTACTTATTATCATCGAATATTACAGTAAAATTATTCATTTACTTTGAGTTTAATATTTTGATTCTTGATTTTTTTATTCATTTTTATCCGTGGTAAGGTTCGTCCCAGTAAGTTCATATGTGGCTATCTATTGAGGGCTCACATGATAATGAAATATTACCTGTATTTGGGGCTGAGAAGACAATGAATACGATGAGTTGGTTATACCTGTTTAACGGATCCACCAATTCAAAAGCACGCAATTACTATGGCAATGCCGGCATTTTACCCTGGACGGAATCGTTCACACGCATGTGCGTGCGCAATTGTTCCACAAACGTATTTAATTATGGCCTGCCAGTGGCCAAACCGCCAAGGAAGAATCCAAATCCCAATATCGAGTCACAATGGGGACAAGAATACATGATTTCTTTCTTTATCAATCCTTTCACTTCTTTGTGAACTGTCTCAACGGATTCGGCTAACTCTTTCTTTGTTTCGTTAAGCGTAATTTCCTGTTTGCAATACGGACACTTTGCCATTTGTATCTCCTTTCAATTTGGTTAATGTGTGGTTAGAAATAGATTTAATATACTAATGTCATAATGAGTGCCGTCGAATAATGCCCCGCCGCTAAGACCAGTGCATTGAATTAAACTATCGCGTTGACCATATTGGTGCGTTAACATTGGTTGTAGTGGCATGTCAGGTCACGTTTTTATTTTTTCTGACCAACTCTAATTGCTTTATTTGGAATCAGATTATAAGCAATCTCTTTGATAACAAAGAATTCGAGATGAAACCATCCATAGGTTTTATTATTATCGTTCCCTATGGACTGAAAACCAAAATAATCTGTAAATACCCCATAGGGCCAGCTTGTATCCCCCACGATATATGGAATTCCTCCTTCGTATCTTATTGTATCCAGCCATTCAAACTCATCAGAATTTGTTATAATATCATTTGTGTCTAATAAAGCATGGTCTGGTTTGATTTGCATATAGGTAAATTTTATTTTTTCATTTATGCTGTATATCCTTCCCGAATAATGAATGTTTCCACCCAAAGTGTCTATTTTTTTAGTAACTACAATTTCATTTTTGAAATCAGAATTAAAATCATAAAAAACTGTATCATTATTGATCTTTGAATGATCAATAAAATATTCCTGGTATTTTATGCTATTAAAAATTTCCCCTTGTTTCTCTTTGGTGCAGGCCAACAGAAGAATCAACAAATTTGTCAATAATAAAAATCTTGATAAACGCATAGAAAAACATTTAGAATAGCAGTTATTAAAAATTTGGCCTAACGCCCCGGCTTGCGGTTGCCGACTTGATATTTAAGGTTCAAACAAATCATTCAATTTTATTGACATAAACAATGTTTCCGCCATTATCTGTTAATGCTACAAGGCCGTTTATTTTGTTATAATAAACTTTATCATATTTAAAAGTAAGTGATATCGGATATCTCTCTTTAAGTTCATAAACTGAGTGAAAGATCTTTGATCCCAATGCTATTGAATCATAAAAATGAACTTCCTTATTATTTACGAAAATCGAATCGTTATTAAATAAAAATTTCTCGGCAAAAAAACAGCCAGGAGCGTACGTTGCTCCAATGCTGATACTAAAATATTTCTGTCCATAACTAAATACAGGATCCGTAAATTCTTCCGCTAATTCAATCAGCAAAGCAGATTTAATTGTCAACAAAGTAGGGTAATAATATCTGTTATACTCAAGGTTATAATAATCACTGCAATCCTTGATGGATGATGATTTATAAACATTGTAAAAGTCATTGAATTTCCTTGTTCCTTTTAAAGAATCAAAGTGTCCGTTGTTGTAATCTATCATCAAAATTTCATTACCCGTGTAGGGTATCAATTTTCTATCAAGAGATGAAAAGGAATAAGAGGCTAATTCATTTTCCACGCATTTCTTCTTACAGGCTGCTGAAGCAAGAAGTAAAAACGATAAAATTACTATAGCGATTCCATTCTTTTTCATGTGATCTTTTGTGTTTCACCTAACGTTTCCGGGCGTTCTGTTGTATTGCTTCTGTTCGATTTGTTTAAATCCTTTTGTTTTTAAATAATTATCCAGTGTTTTTACAATATGACCATCCGTATCAAAAACAGATAAAGTTTTATAAAAGTCATCGATCGTTGCATATTTATTTCTGAAATCAAAATAAAATCTCTTAATAAAACCCACCCAATTCTCGTCGCCTAACATTTTTCTTAATTCATGAACAATCAGAGGTCCTTTATAATAAATAACCACTGCTTCTTCCCAGCTTGAATACTGTTGGGGAATTTCAAACAAGTTTCTTTCGTTTGAGTCATTTACGTAAGTTTTATAATAGGAATCGGCAATTTTAAGACATTTTGCAAGGCTATCCGACCCCCAATAATGCTCAATAAACATAAAAGTCAGATATTCATTCATGGATTCTCTGAGAAACTGCAATCCACCGTCATTCGTTTTATCTTTATAATGAATATGCCCAACGCCCCACCATTCGTGTGCAACTTCATGGGCAGCAGGTTTCAAACAATATAACATTCCATAAGTGGTAAAATCCGAAACTGGTGTGGTTCCAAACATCTGAAGCGAACCTAGTGCAGAACCTGCAGGATAATCAGGGATTTCAATAAACGAATAGGTGTTATAAGGATAATCTTTATCAAATAAATTGTAAAAATATTGGAATGAACCACAAACTATCTTTGTATAATTATTCTGAATAAGAGTGTCGCAGGAGTAGAAATAAAAATCTATATTTTTATTCGCAGAAATTTTTTTAATGCCCTTTAATGAATCTGTTTTGAAAATGAATAACGGACAGGTGTAGTTATATTTATCACTCCATGACAATACTTTCCGCTTATTTTTTTCAACCTTTTTGATCATATCGCCCGTCGAAAGGGCAGAATAGTTTTCAGGTACAGAAACTGTAATGATATGGGTCGACAATTCGTTATAAAGAAGCGGATACCATTTTTCGGGTCTGGTGAGGGTATAAACACAGCTCTTAGAACCTGAAACCGAATCAACAGGAATAGAATAATCAAAAACAATAGTCGTCTGCTCTGAAAGATCTGTGTTATCCGGTAAAGTCAAACTAATAGAATCTGAACTGAAAGTGTGAAACGCAACATTCTTTTTGCTTTTACCAACTTGCAGATAAATTGCCTCAATCTTTGCATGGTGAGTAAATATAAAGTCAATTTTATTATCCGTTAACTTGCCGACTTTCATATTCAGATTAACTTTTAGTAATCCGGTAATATTGTCAAAGTCTGCCTTTAGGTCATAATCAATAATATCTGTCGCATGTTCATTAGCGACAAGAGAAAGTGAAGCAATTGTCATTAAAAGTGTAAAATAAATTCTTCCTGTCATTTTTTTCTATTATGGCTGGTAACGTGCCTTCAGCCGCAGTGCGGGCTTTAGAAGATTTTATATTTGAATTCCATTCTACGGTCTATCAGCCACAACCAGTTTGTTTTACCACGATGTCCCGCATTGTCGGCTGACGGCTCGTTGGGCTCAGTAATTCAATCAACGGGTATAAAAATATTTTCCAATGAATCATATTCCTTTATAGGTGTGAACTTGGGAACAATACCGGGAAGACAAATAATTCCACTAATTTCATTTTTTTCAATTTTAAATCTTCGTACTTCCCAGGCAATGGCAGTTTTCCTTCTAAGATTGAAAAAACCAATTTCTTTGAAATCACTGGTTTTCTTTAGACAAATCATGAATGATATATAACCGGTTACTTTGTGAAATGGCAGATATTTACTTCGGATCAACATTTTTTCCAATTTGTATCCAATTTGATTTGTATCACAAATAATTAAGATAGTTGTGTCATTATCGAAGTTATTTCTGAAATCAAGTATTGTGTCATATAAATATTTAGAATCACTAATTCGGAATTTTAATCTTATACAATTTGAATTCGTTACTTTTTTAAAAATTAAATTATTATTTGAATGCAAATTACTATTTGATTGCAAATTCGATATTGTGGAATCATTGGAACATCCAATTAAGAGAAATGAACAAAAAATAAATGAAGCTACCTGTTTCATACTTGAATTATTGAGCCCAAACTGTTTTTACTTTTTACACATCCATGCGTCCCCCTCTTCACCGCAGTAATAATGCGATAATTCATTACTGTGAACCGGATATTTGAAATCCAAGAACGCCTTCCCCGTAATCATACCCCTAACAAATTTAATTACTTTTCATACGAGAATGCCGTGTACGATAGAATAATGTTTGTTCTCATTGAATTGGCGTTATCAATCGAACAAGCGGACAAGTGGACGGGCGGAGGGGCGGACTTGCGATTGCTTTGTCGCTTCGCTCTTCGCAATGACAAAAGGCGAATAGCGAATAGCAAATTTTTGCTATTCTACGATGGTTTTCTATTGTGATCTATGTGCCTATGTGGTGAAAAGATACGTTTTTATCGCCTCCCAGTAGTATTGTTTCCAGCCTTTTTTGAGCTCAGCAGCCGAATCCTCGGGAACACCGGTCTGGATGAAACTGAGTTTTGTTTTATTGCCTACGGGTTCTAAAAGAAATGTGCACATGCTGTAATGGTCATCGGGCCATCCTCCCTCTGCAAAATGCCAGGCCTGAACGATCTTTTTACCTTCGATCAACCCGATATTATATCCATGGGCATAACCGTCAAAAACGCTGAACTTGCCATTTACTTTTGTACTCATTGTAACTTTGGAACCGGTAAAAGCCGCATGTTTTTTTGAGTCCATGAGAAGGTGATATATTTCCCCGGGAGTTGCGGCAAAGGTTGCCGTTTGTTTTATTGTCTTTGTTTTCATATTACAGGGTTTACGAATTGGTGAATAACGGGTGGTGAGTGGCAAAAAAAAATAACGTAAAGGATGTAAAGAAAATTTTAAATCGTTATTCGGAAATCGTAATTCGAATGACTTTGCCAGTTTACTTTTTTATTCCAGTGATTGCCTTTATCCTGTTCCTTGCATAATCCGGCATGGAGAACCGGACATCGGGGATCCCTCTTTTTTCAGCCGCCTTTTGATAGGATGCGTCCAGGGGATCATGTTCAGGCCCGGGTACAACGTTTTTCATGAACTCACGATACCAGGGCAAAGCTTCGTAAGGTTTCCGGAGATAATAATCATACTGGTAGGCAAGCTTGAATCTTATGATGTTGCTTTCAGGATTCACTTCCAGGGATTTTTTCAACAGGATGATGCCGGTATCAGGATGCGAGGTTAAGGTATAAGCGTTTGCAAGCTCGGCATAAAGTGTGGAAAGGAACTGCCCGGATGGCATCAGCAGTCTCATTGTTCTTTGCAGGTATACCAATCCGGTATCAATATCCTGTGAACGGGTTTCAGAAACGCCATAATAGAAGCATACTTCCGCATCGGTGGTATCGCTGCGGAAAGCGGCGCGGAAAAAGGGAACGGCGCTATCGTATATTTCCTGTTTATAGTACGATAACCCTAGGTACTTCCTGGTGAATTTTGACGAATCACCAAGACTGAGGCATTTACGGAACTGTTTCACAGAAGCCGGGTAATCCAGAATGAGATAATTGAGATAGGCGTTTTGTTTCAGGATTGGGATATAGGATGGATCCTGCTTCAGGTATAATGCAGTAATATAAAAGGCCGTGTTTATTTCGTTTTCACGGATCAGGAGGTTGGCGAGTTTACCTGTAACGATAGGATCGCAGGGAGTAATCTTCAATGCCTTCTTGTAGTAGAACATTGCCATGTCGGACCACTTCAGCTCATCATAACAATTTGCCAGCTGTTTTACCACGTAAAAGTCCAAAGTATCGGTGGAGAAAAGGGGCGCAAGCACCTTTACGGCTTCACGGTAATCCTTACCGGAATATAAAAGACTGGCAAGCTGAAGTATGAAGTAACGGTTGCCGGGATCCAGTCGAGTAATTTTCCGGCTAGTTTCAACGGCTTTCTCGGGATCCCCTGATTGACGGTAAACATCCACCAGTTCATTGAGGAGGATGGTGTTTGTACTGTCAGTCTGTTGTGCCTTCCGGAGTGTAACAATTGCCTCTTTGTACCGGAAAAGTGCCGCCAGGGCTCTTCCCTTGAGCAGGAGCAGGTCGGTGCGGGTGCTGTCTTTTGAAAGATAAAGTTCAGCAAGGGAGATGGCCTGGCTGAACCGGAAGGACTCCATTAAGGATCTCAGCTGGGTTGCTGGCTCCTGTTCCTGGGCCATGGTTAATTGCGGGACAAGTAGCAGGAGGGCAGCAAGGATTACAAGTGGTTTGCCCATGAGATCCTATTTTTTGGACTTCTCTTTTTTGTCGCCATCAAAAGCAAATTTGATAGGCAGATTGAACTGAACAGCCACATTCTCCCCCTTCACTTTGCCGGGAATCCAGTTGGGCATCATCTTTACCACACGGAAGGCCTCCTCATCACAACTTTTGCCTATGCCCCTCAGAATTTTAACATGTGTCACCTTCCCGTCTTTTTCAACAACGAAAGTAACAAAAACAGTCCCGTGTATACCGGCCTTAATAGCATCTTCGGGGTATTTTATATTCGACCGGAGAAAATTAATGCGGGCTTCATCGGCCCCCTTGTATTCAGGTTGCACATCGGGTCTGTTATAGACGAGCCTGTTATCCACCATAACCGGTGCAAACTTGTCATCGTTTGGCTTTCCGGGTGCATTCTTGACGGTAGTATCCGGAAGGATCTCCGATGGACCTGAACGTAGCGACGGACTATTTTCAATTTTTTCCTTTACAATATTGCTGAACGATTTGGCCGTTAACATAAACCATACGATCAGTAAAGCCGGCAATATAAATATCAGTTTACTTCTGGACCAATTTCCTGATTTTGATTTTGTCATCATGGTAATACGTTTTTTAATTAGTGAAACATTAAAATTATTGGCCAGGTTATTCATCTGGATGCCCATGGTTTCATCCAGGATCATTTGCTGGTATTGGGAGCGGCTGATGCCGGTTTGCAAAACCCCTTCATCGGCCAGGTATTCATGGATTGTTTTCATTTCGCGGCCGGCCAGCCATATTACGGGGTTAAACCACTGTAAAATGGTAGCCAGTTCGGCCAGGATCATATCCGCCGTATGGTATTGCCGGATATGGACACGTTCATGTTCAAGAATGGCAGGCAGGCTGCCGGCGGGAATTGCGTCTTCATTGATAAAAACCAGGTTAAAAAAGGAGAAAGGGGAATAACCACGGTCGACAAAAACCACCCGTTGACCATGACTTTCCCTGACCCCAAAACGGCGTGTGATCCTGTAAAGCTGTATCAGTTGCATTCCGAAACGCAGTAAAAAAATAAGGGCGCCTGTGAGGTACACGATTGCGGCTATTTCGATCCACTGCAGGTTCGCCGAAAGGGTATGCTCAACCTTTGCCGGTGTAATCAGCACCGGGTCAAGCAAGATCACGATGGAAGCCGTTGTACCGGTTGGAGTCCAGTGAATGGGCAGTAAGGGAACCAGCATTGAAAAGAGCACCATCGCCAGCAGGTAAAACCGGTTCACCTGGAAAAACGTATCCCGCCGGAGGAACAGCCAATAAACCGAATAAAGGACCAAAAGGCAGATGTTGGATTCGAGCAGGTACAGCAATATTGCGTTCATCGTTTCCCTCCTTTCTGTTTCCTGATCTCATTGTCGATGGTCTTCTGGATCTCCTCAAGATCCTTCACGCTCAACTTTCCTTCGGTGGCAAAAAACGATGCCAGCGATTTGTAAGAGTTCCCGAAGTAATTGGTCACGAAAGTCCGGAAATAGGATTTCGTATAGTTGCTTTTGCTGACCACCGGGAAATATTCATGGGTACGGCCATAGGCTTTATGTCCCACGAATCCTTTCTGCTCAAGGATCCTGACGATGGTCGAAACCGTGTTGTAGGCCGGCTTCGGCTCCGGAAACTTTTCCAGCAGGTCATGAACCATCCCCTTATCAATTTCCCAGAGGATCTGCATTACCTCCTCCTCGGCGCGTGTGAGCTGCAGAGGAGATTCTTCGGTATTTTTTCTGGTTGTCATGGATGAATGTTTTCAAAAGTTGACAAGATTTCATTTCTGAATACAAATATACAACTATATTTTTAGTTTGTCAACTAAATCCTTCTTTTTAATTAAGCGGATGAACCCAATGGCAAGTCCGGAACCCAATTCCGCCGCAGAGCAACAGAATATTATCACCTCTGATTTCATTTGGATTCCTGCCTGTTGGTAAGCAGAAACCGAAATAGTGTGTGATTGGTTGTAAAGTTTGAATAGGCTTCTCGTGAGCTCATCAGCTCACCAGCTCATCAGCTAATTAGTGACGAAACTGCATGTACACTAAAACCACGCCGGCAACAGTCATAAGGACCAGGGTTGCAAATCCGAAAATGTTAGACATTTTCCCGTTCGTGTTTTTCCCCATAATTTTCTTGTTATTGGAGATATGAAGGATAATGGCAATTAAAACCGGGGCTGTCAATCCATATAGAATCGCCGAATAGATCAGCGCCTTGATAGGCGAAAGGCCGATGTAATTCAGCGATAACCCCAGGATCAGTGAAATGGCAATAATGACATAAAACGTTTTTGCCTGGTGGAATTTTTTATCTAATCCTTCCCTTAAGCCAAATACTTCGGTGAATATATAAGACAGCGATCCACTCAAAACAGGAATGGCCAGGAGACCGGTGCCGATCACGCCCACCGCAAAAAGCAAATAGGCGAAATTCCCCGCCAATGGTTTCAATGCCTGAGCCGCTTGTTCAACAGTGTCAATCTTATGAATACCTCCATTAAATAAAACAGTTCCTGTAGTGAGAATGATAAAGAACATGGTAGTATTTGAAAACAACATTCCAAAATCCACATCCTGCTTCATTTCATGCAGGATCCTTTTGTTCACGATCAGTTTCTTTTTCTGTTGCTTAATATCTTCTGCTTCCATCGTTGCCTGCCAGAAGAAAAGATAGGGAGAGATGGTGGTTCCGAGGATGGCAACAAGGATGCTGATAAAGTCTTTGTCGAACTTTAGGGTGGGGACAAAAGTGGCTTTCAAAACTGCCAGCCAATCTTGTTTGTATAAAAACGGGACGATGAAATAAACCAAAAGAACGATGCACAGATATTTCAGAACAGCAGCAATTTTTTGGTACGGTAAAAAGATAATTAACCCCAGAAGCAGGAGGGTAAAAACGATGCTGAAAAAAATTGCATGAATTGAAGGGAACAACAGGTTACCCACGGCTCCCATCCCCGCGATGTCGGCACCAATGTTCATTACGATGGCAGGAAAACTAAACAGCAACATCAGGTATAAAACAGGTTTTGAATAATTTTTTTTTATTGTTCCTGCCAAACCATGCGAAGTGACCAGACCGATCCTTGCACACATTTCCTGGATGGCGGCCATGAGCGGAAATGTGATCAGCGCCGTCCAGAGCGTTGAAAGTCCGTATGCAGCTCCGGCCTGAGAGTAGGTCGCAATACCCGAAGGGTCATCATCACTTGCACCGGTTACGAGTCCGGGGCCGAGTATCTTCCAGAATCTTCCAAGCTTTGTTGAAGGTTGTTTATTGTTGTCCATATTTAACTTTTATGCCAGAATGGTTGGCAAAAGTACAAACATAATCAGGAAAAATGGCGAACCCTGCTTACCGGCAGGCATGTGGCGAAGCAGCGAAATTGTGTGGAATGTGATTAAATTTAATGCCTCAGCTTATCAACAATCCGGAACCTGATACTTGAATCAGGATACCCAATGAATAATTCCTCATTCCTCATTGCTCATTAATTTTTTGTACGTTTGTTACCCAAAAAACAAAAAAACCAACCCATGAAAACCTCTCTTTTTCGTTGCTTTTTCATTTTTATGCTTATCCTGTCGGGCTCAGTGCTGCTGCAGGGACAAACCTATGACTTAAAAAAAATGCCTCCTGTGGATCCGAAGGTCAGGACCGGCATACTCCCGAACGGCATGCATTATTATATCCGTGCAAACAAGATCCCGGAGAAGAGGGGTGAATTTTATATCGCCAATAATATTGGCGCCATCCTGGAAGACGACGATCAGAATGGGCTGGCACATTTTACCGAGCACATGTCGTTCAACGGAACGGATCATTTTCCCAAAAAAGGGATCCTGGATTACCTTGCAACGATCGGGGTCAAGTTCGGAACGAATGTGAATGCCTCAACCGGCCTGGAGCAAACGGTATTCAACCTGTCGAATGTTCCGCTCAAGCGCGAAGGGATTCTCGACAGCGCCCTGATAATCCTTCGCGACTGGTCCCATTATGTTTCTTTCGATGATCACGAAATCGACCTCGAGCGCGGTGTGATCGTGGAAGAATGGCGGATGTACGGTTCGGCTGAAGAACGCATGAGCAACAAACTGGCGCCCATCATTTACAAGGGATCAAAATATGCAAAACGGAATGTGATCGGCGACACTGCCATCCTGAAGCATTTCAAATACGAAACCATCAAAAACTTCTACCACAAATGGTACCGCCCCGACTTCCAGGCACTCATCATCGTAGGCGACTTTGACGAAAACATCGTTGAAGCAAAGATCAAAAAACTGTTCAGCAGCATTCCGAAAGCCGTAGATCCGGTTGCCAAAGAAGAATACCCGGTACCGGACAATAAGGAGCCCCTTATCGGAACGGCAACCGATAAGGAAGCAACTTCCACGCTGGTGGATGTAAGCTGCAAACATGATATCACAAAGGAGAGCGACAAGAATCTCGGTTATATACGGTTACAGCTGATCCGCAGCCTGATCAACAATATGTTCGGAAAACGCATGAGCGAGCTTTCCCGCAAAGCGGATCCCCCTTTCATTTCTGCATACAGCTATTATGGCGGGTTTACCCGAACCAAAGATGCCTTCACCGGCACTGCACAGGCAGCAAATAACGAAGGCATCAGGGCGCTTATGGCCCTTCTCATCGAGATGGAACGCATGAAACAGTTCGGATTCATCGAGGTTGAGTTTGAGCGCGCAAAAGCAGATCTCAAAAAAAACAATGAATCGCGGTATATGGATCGTGACAAACGTAAGAACCGTGAGCTGGTTTACTCCAATGTTTCCAACTTCCTTACCAATAACCCCAATCCCGGTATTGAATATGACTACGCTTTTACAAACACGGAGCTCCCCGGGATTACCCTCCAGGAATTGAACAATGAGGCCAAGACCTATTTTACCGATGAGAATATGGTGGTAACCGTCACAGGTCCTGATAAAGAAGGAATCACCATTCCAACGGAAGCAGAGATAACGAAGGTACTGGCGAAATACAAACACGCAGTTATTCAACCTTATGTTGATCAACTTGCCGGGAAAAAACTGATCGAAAAAGAACCGGTTCCCGGGAAAGTGGTGAAAGCCGCCGCTAACAAAGTTCTGGGAACCACAGAATGGACGCTTTCCAACGGAATGAAAATCGTTTTCCGGCCCAGTGAAATCAAGGAGGATGAACTTCTCGTCGTCGGATTCCGGGAAGGTGGAATTTCTTTATTGAAAAACGATGATATCCCATCGGCTATTTTATTGGGTGATGCCATTTCCCAGATGGGTGTTGGAAGTTTCTCCACCACCGACCTCGAAAAATTGATGTCGGGAAAGCGGGTTAATCTCAGGATCGGCATATCCGACGAACGGGATGGGGTTTCCGGAAGGGTATCGCCGAAGGACCTCGAAACCGCATTGCAGATGGTTTATCTTTACTTTACACAACCCCGGTGGGACGCTACCGATTATAAAACCTGGATGGAGAAGATGAAAGCCAATTACATCAATGCGGAGTCCGATCCCCGGAAGGCATTCAGGGATACCGTCTCCCTGATAGTGGCCAACCATAATCCCCGTGTTATTCCGATGAGCTACAAGACACTCGATAAGGTGAGCCTTGCAAAGATCCAGGCCATCTACAAAGACCGCTTCTCCGATCCCGGTAATTTCACGTTCGAGTTTGCCGGAAAGATTGATCCGGAGAAGGTAAAGCCGTTATTTGAAAAATACCTTGCTTCATTGCCTTCCGTTAAACGGACCCAGGCATACAAGGATAATGGCATCCGTCCACCGAAAGGCGAAGTAAAACAGGATTTCAAACATGAGGAGAAAACTCCGAGAACATCGGTGTATGTCAATTATAATGGCGTATCCTCCTTTTCTGCCGATGACCGTATTTTAGGCGCCGCCCTGAGGCATGTTCTCGAATTGCGTTACATCGAATCAATCCGTGAAGATGAAGGCGGTGCTTACAGTGTCAGGGTTTCATACAATGTAAATAAATTTCCTGTTCCCGGGTTCAGCATGATTGTCAGTTTTGAAACGGATCCCGTTAAGGCCGATAAACTGATCGGCATCGTTCACAGGGAGATAAAAAAGATGGTAGAGACTGGACCTACGGAAGCCGACCTTCAGAAAGCAAAGGAATATTTCCTGAAGCAACGCCAGGAAGACATGAAGGAAAACAGCTGGTGGGTGAGCCGTATGGATGATTACTATTTTTACAACCTGGATTTCCTCACGGGATATGACAACAAGGTTAAGGCCCTGAATATTCAGTCGGTTCATGACTATGCCAAGAAGGTTCTGACCCAGGGGAATGTTATTCAGGTGGTGATGCGACCGTAATTCAATGGATAATTGAAAATGGATAATGGATAATTATTTAGACTTGTCCGCTTTTCAATGAAAAAAAGCATCCGGGTATTTTTCATCATTATCCTGTCATCGACGCTCTCTTTTGGCCAACAATTGCCAAAAAAAGAGATCCGGCAATATTTTACCCGGGCAACGCAAAAAAGGACAAAGGGCGATGATGTTCCTTCTGCCTTCCTGAAACAAAATTCGGAAACCACAAATCCTTCCGGCGTTTTTGGTGTAATTGAAAAGTTAAAAGATCTCAGGAGGAAAAGAATCCCGGATAAGCCGGCAGGCGGCGATACCCTTGTGATCGGAGTTCCGCCATTGGATTCACTGACCATCACCGGTACGTATTCACATACCGGGCCGATCCTGGTAATCGGGAACGGCATACTCCGGTTCAAACATGCCAATGCCACCATTATTGGCGATCTCTTTGTATGGGGCGATCATGCCCTGGTAACTGCCGATTCCTCCTATCTCTACTTCCCGCAGCAGTATTTTTACCAGCGATCACTGGTCATCGCTGGAAAAGGAAATGTTGTTTACCGCAATACCACACTTGATCACAGCGGACTTTCACACAACCTGGTGCTGACCGATTCTGCAAGGATCGAACTTAACCATGTCACCAATATCGGTTTTACCACCTGCGGGATGAATCTTGCCTCGGAGATCGATGTCGACGGGATCAACCAGGCGGGTGAATTTGTTATCCTCGACCAGTCAAAGCTCAGTTTCAAACATGCAAAGACGGTTCTCCTTTGGTTCCATGTTCCGGGTTCCGGGGTCTTTCATTATTCTTTCCCTGACGGGGATACGGTTCAATCGTATACCCTGAACAATTCCACACCCGGTATTTCCGGCGTTGATTACAGTGTTCAGGTGGACACGAGCACAGACATCATGTGGGCATTGATGCCCGCCACAGGAAGCGATGTCAGCATCTCGGATTCTAAGATCCGCTCGATCGGACTCTGGTTCCTGGGGCATGATACGATTTCTGTAAGCGGGCTGGTCGACAATTCGGTGTATACAGATTACACGGCAAACCTCAACGACCGTTTTCTTCATCTCACCAATTCAGGTGTCCTCACCTGGAGTCTTTATCCGATGGATACCGTGAGCCTGAATGTCACCGGCTGCATTGTGGGAGAGATTGGTTCAGAGGCCCATTGCACGGTGATAACTACGGATGCTTTTGTGGATGGCTCGGGAGGATATTGGTGGGCGACAGATCATACTTTTATGGTTGGCGAGAATTGCATGGCTGTGAATGCCATCCGCAGTACACAGGATGCGATATTCATTTTTGCTTACAGCACGCTCAACCAGGGCGAGGCTTCTGCGCTGGGAACTTCGATCATGATGATCGTGCAGAGCCAGCTGCCTGACCTGCCGTTAATGTACGACGGTTCCTGCATCTGGTATTCCCGGATCGGAAACCCTTCTTCTGCTTTTGTGGATACCGTTGTTCCGATTTCCGGTTCTGCCTGGATCGATAAAACCCCGTTAAGCCCGCTTATGGATTTTGGATGGTACCGGATGTTCTATCAGAAATCAGGTGACTCAATATGGCATCCCATTGGCGGGAAAATTTACACTGAGAAGCGGGAAGAGATACTCGCTGAGTGGGATACCCATGGCCTGGCTCCGGGATTATATTATGAAAAGTTGGTGCTTGCGGATAATTCACCCGACTCCATTCTGGTTGAAGCCGTGAAAGGGATCAACCTCCTGCCCGGGATCTTTGGTATTCACGAGATTAGTTCAACGGGATTTAATTCCAGGATCTTCCCGGATCCCATAACTGAAAAATCAGTTATGGAATTCTTTCTCCCCGGTGAAGACCAGATTGAAATTTCTATTGTTGATCTTTGGGGCAAGATCGTCTTCCGGATGGAAAAACAATTTCCGGAAGGAGATAACTTTTTCAGCATTGGAAACACCAATCTTTCCCAGGGATACTATACCTGCATTCTGAAAAGCCCGAATCGTTATGAAGTGAGGAAATTTGTAAAAATGTAATTAATAGCGGTTGTAGGACAGGATCTCAGCGGTTTCTTTTCTCTTTTTTTTCCGGATCTCATGGGTTGGCGGATACCCTGCCAGGATGAGCAACTCCAGGCGCAGGGTTTTGGGAATATGCAGCAATTCCTTGATCTTCTTTTCATCGAACCAGCCAATGATACAGGTGCTGAGTCCTTCTGCAGTGGCTTGCAGGCAAAAATGGGCAGTGGCAATCCCGATATCGATCAACGGATAATTCTTGTCCTTCAGGACCCGTCCGACTGCCGTGGTTATATTGGTCTTCTCCCGCACTACCGCAATATGTACCGGAGCCTGTTTTGTAAAATGATTCATCGGGATCATCCGGGTACTGGTGAGCTCGGCAACGGCGTTTTTTAAATCAGGTTCATCGATGATGATGAATTTCCAGGGTTGAGAATTATTGGCCGACGGAGCCAGGCGTGCAGCTTCGATGCAGCGCAAGAGTTTTTCTTTTTCTACAGCCTGGTCTGTGTATGTTCTTTGGCTTTGACGGTGATGGATCAGGTCGAGTAATTCGTTTGATTTCATGGTGTTCATTTATCACGGCAAAGATAAGTTAATTGATGTTGGATGGCGGATACGGTTCGCTAATTCCACTTCAGAGACTGATAAATAAAGAAACCTTACCTTTGCCGCTGTAATGATCCATTCTATGAAACGTTTATCTTTTGCATCCGTTTTTTCCCTCTTTATCCTCCTGTTGTCAGGCTGTCATAATAAAGCGGATCTTTCCATTGCCCCTCCATTTCCTTCTCAGTCGCCCTGGTTGAAATGTTCAAGGGACACCATTTATTTTCAGAACAGTGTTTTGCCTTTGGTCATCAACAGTTGTGCAAAAACAGACTGTCACGGCCAGGGAAGCTCGGCTCATGGAATTATCCTCGACAGTTATTCCGGCATTTTCAGCATTGTATCACCCAATGATCCGGTTTCAAGCAAACTGTATACAGCTTTATTCAGTTTCGGAGACAAACGGATGCCTCCTGATTCGCATCTGTCCGTTAACCAGGAAGGACTTATTTACTATTGGATAAAACAGGGCGCATCGAACAACAAGTGTGAAACTCCATGTGATTCTTCACACGTCACCTACGATTCAGCAATCGTCATCATTACTCAATCATGGTGTACCACTTGTCACGGGGACTCGAACCCTGCTTACGGACTCAGTCTCACAACCTACGATAAGGTAAAAGCCTCCGTCAACGGCGGACGGCTTATGGGAGCGATACGGCAGGAAACAGGATTTTATCCCATGCCGAAAGGCGGCCATCTGTCGCCCTGCGATATCGCCATCTTCCAGAAATGGATCAACCTGGGAATGCCACAATAACAATGAAGAATGAACAATGAAAAGTAACTCTTGGGTTCACCTTCATCGGTAATTCGTTCAATAAAAAAAGCCCCGCCAAAAATGGAAGGGCTTTTTTTATTATTGTCTGTTGCTTTGTACCTACCTGTTTACAACGATCTTCCGGATAACCTGGTTTTCGCTGTTGCGGATGATCACTGAATAGATCCCCGGTGGAACCGGACGAAGATCGATCACCTTTTCAACCGTACCCGTTACCGTTACATCCTTCTGCAGGTAAATC
>Ga0182021_10000495_pt1 | contig 41978 bp, 31 predicted proteins | sample 612E3MmetaG_FD_120493 | JGI IMG/M metagenome (GOLD analysis project Ga0182021, IMG submission 120493) | Permafrost microbial communities from Stordalen Mire, Sweden - 612E3M metaG (Illumina Assembly) | ecosystem: Environmental > Terrestrial > Soil > Wetlands > Permafrost | place: Sweden... | reverse complement strand
CAGTCGGCGGCTCACCGCGAGCTCAGGGAGGCCTTCGCCTCGATTGTCGGCAGAATCAACACCTCCCGGTTCGTGCACGGCATCCCCCTGACGGTCTTCAATCCCCTCTCATGGGAAAGGAAGGATATCGCAACCGTGCCCCTGGCTGAAGACGACACTGCCTCGTACCGCGTCCTGGACGCGCTCGGAGGTGAGCTCCCTTCGCAGACCGTGAACAACGCGGGGGGGCAGCGCGCGATCATTTTCCTTGCGGGGCCAGTGCCCTCCATGGGGTACGCGACGTACGAGCTCCGGAAGACGGCGGCTGCCCGCGCGCCCGACACCTCTCTCTCCTCACCCTGGACCGTCGGAAACGAAGCCTTCACGGTCACCATCGATGAGACAACCGGCTGGATCGGGAGCATCGTGGACAGGCGATACAACCGTGAGCTGCTCAAGGGGTTCGGGAACCAACTACAGCTCCTGGAGGACACTCCCAGGGACTACGATGCATGGAACATCGGGTGGACCGGCAGGACCTTCTCCTCCTCGTTCAGACGTGCCGAGGTCGTGGAGCGCGGGCCGGTCCGGACGGTAGTCCGGCTCTTCAGGGATTACCTGAAGCCGGGGACGAAAAAATCGTTCCCGACCGAAGACTTTCCCACATCGTTCTTCGAGCAGGATATCATCCTGTATAGGGGGCTGGACCGTATCGAGTTTGTCACCCGTGCGGATTGGTGGGAAGACCACACGATGTTGAAGGTTGCCTTCCCGCTCGCGATCAGCGACACTGTTGCGACCTACGAGATTCCCTTCGGCTCGATCCAGCGGTCTACGCAGATGCGCACAAGCTGGGAAAAGGCCAAAGTCGAAGTGCCGGCGCAGCGTTGGGCAGATGTCTCTTCGGGCGGTTACGGGGTGAGCCTGGTGAACAGCGCGAAGTACGGCTACGATATCAAGGGAAATGTGATGCGTCTCTCCCTCCTCCGCTCACCCACGTCACCGGACCCGACTGCGGACCGTGGGAAAAATACCATGGCATACGCGCTCTATCCTCACGCGGGGCGGTGGGATGAGGCATCAACCGTTCAGCGGGGTTATGAATTTAACGCGCCCCTTATCCCGGTCATGACCACCGCACACCGGGGGGCACTGCCTCCTTCCCATTCATTTGCCGGCATCAGCCCTTCGAATTTTGTGCTGACCACCGTCAAGAAAGCGGAAAAGGACAATGGCTGGATATTCCAGTGGTACGATGCATTGGGCAGGGGGGACGAGGCGGTGCTGACCCTGCCCGCCCCTCCACGGAAGGCGGTCCTGTCCGATTTCCTTGAAGGGAGCGGCATCCCTGTGCCGGTAAGCGGCACGACGCTGCGCGTGCCGGGGAAGAAGAACGGGGTGACGACGGTGAAGGTATTCTTCTAGATCTTTTATGACAGGGTCCAGGGGGGAGAAGTCTGACAGAACGGTTACACCTCCAAGTCTGACAGAACGTTCAGACTTCAAATCCTTCAAGTCCGTGAACCATGAAAACCCTCCTCTCCGGCCGGAATCGGCGGCGGGGGTAGAGGAGCCTGGCCATAGGGTAAGACCCGAAACGAGATGTGTCTGACAATATCGTCAGAACCCCGGGTCCGGGTCAGAGTAGTCTGACACAAGAGTATGATCCCGGGGTCTGACAAGGTGTGAAGCTCGAAACTGGGAGACGCACGTGAACAAGTCAGTCGATCAGTTGAAGAAGTACCTGCTGTCCGGCGTATCCTATGCCATCCCGTTTGTTGCCTGCGGCGGTATCATGATTGCCGTGGCGATAGGGTTTGCTCCGATGACCCCTTCAGGACCCGATTTTTCCCATGCGCCGTTCCTGAAGCTGATTCTGGACATCGGTTCGGCGGCATTCTTCTTCCTTGTGCCCGTGCTGGCCGCGTATATCTCGTTCGGCATCGCGGACCGTCCGGGACTGGTTGCAGGGTTCGTCGGAGGGTATATTGCCAACCAGGTCGGAGCGGGGTTCCTCGGCGGATTGGTTGCCGGCCTTCTTGCCGGTTTTGTCGTCCTCTTTCTCAAGAAAATCAGGCTCCCCGTTTACCTGCGCCCGGTCATGCCCATCCTGGTCATCCCCGTCATTTCATCGTTCGTCGTCGGCCTGATCATGTACGCAGTGATCGGCACCCCCATCAGGGAGATCATGACGTTTCTGTCAGGGTGGCTGGCATCGATGGGGACGGGCAACAGTATCGTTCTTGGGATGATCCTCGGCGCGATGATTGCCTTTGACATGGGAGGGCCGGTGAACAAAGTGGCGTTCTTTTTCGGGGCCGCCATGATAAAGGAGGGAAACTTTGCGGTCATGGGGGCCTGTGCGGCGGCCATCTGCATCCCGCCGATCGGACTCGGGCTCGCAACGGTGCTCGGGCGGGGGCTCTGGTCCGAGGAGGAGCGGGAAGCCGGCTATGCGGGTCTTGCCATGGGGATGATTGGCATTACCGAGGGAGCGATCCCGTTTGCAGCGGCGGATCCCTTTCGGGTCATCCCGGCGATCATGGCCGGATCCATGGTGGGAGCCGTGACCGCGATGCTGGGCGGTGTCGGCGACCATGCGCCGCACGGCGGGCCCATCGTGCTGCCGGTGATCGACAACAAACTGATGTTTGCGGTGGCGATCGTGCTGGGCTCCCTGACCGTCGCTCTCATCATCAACGCTGTCAGGAAATGGTCGTCAAACCGGAGCGTGCACTCATGAAGATCGTTGCAGTCACAGCCTGCCCCACGGGTATCGCCCACACGTACATGGCGGCTGAGCAGCTTGAGAAAACGGCCAGGCGCCTGGGCCACACCATCAAGGTGGAAACGCAGGGATCGATGGGCATCGAGAATGAGCTGACCCCGGAGGACATCGTCGAAGCATCGTGTGCGATCTTCGCTGTGAGTCTTCCGGTCCGCAACGTCGAGCGTTTCGCCGGGATCAGGATCGTGGAGGTGCCGGTCCAGGAAGCGCTCAGGAACCCTGAGGCGATCTTCGCTCAACTCGACCGGTGAAGGAGGAGCGCTGTATCATGGAGCTCCAGTTCGTTTTCCCCCTTGCCGCCGGACTGCATGCGCGTCCCGCAGGGCTGTTGCAGGAACAGGTCTCCAGGTTCAGATCGGCGATCACGCTGGTGAACAATGCCAACGGGGCCGTTGCCGATGCCAGGAGCACGCTGGCGCTCGTCGCCACGATCACCGAGAAGGGGGATCCCTGCACGCTCAGGATCGAGGGGGAGGATGAAGGCCGGGCCTTCGCCGCGCTGAAGCGATTTGTCGAGGACGTCCTCCCGCATGCCGATGACGGGATCCCCTCCGCTCCGGTATTTGCACCCGAAGAGCGCTGTATCCCGCGGGTACTCAGGGGAGCTCCTGCGCTCACCGGGAACCCTGTCAGTTCCGGCCTCGCCCTCGGGCACGCCTGTGTTCTCTCCGCTCTCGATCCTTTCGCCGTGATCCCCGGTGGTCCGGCCGGCCCGCCAGCACAGGAGGAAGCCGTGTTCCAGCGCGCCGTCAACAGTATTGGCGGAGAGATCGAGCAGATGCTGCAGAAACGCCCGGGCGGCACCCGGTCCGCCATCCTCAAGGCTCACCTCTCAATCCTGCGAGACCATGGCTTTGCCGTGAAAGTAGGCGAGCTCCTTGCCGCCGGGAAGATTTCTGCCGGCAGGGCGACAGCCGAGGCGGCGCGGCATTTCGAAGAAATCTTCCGGCATGCCAGAAGCGCATATCTGCAGGAACGGGCGGGGGATATCAGGGATATCGCTGGCCGGCTGGTGACGGCTATGTATGGTGCGGGAACAGCCGGACAGATGCTTGGGGAGGAAGCCGTCTGCGTTGCCGATAATCTTTCCCCCTCCGAATATCTGAGTCTCGACAGGCGCTACCTGATGGGGCTCGTCCTGGCCCGGGGCGGGACAACTTCGCATACGGTCATCCTGGCAAGGGCAGAGGGGATCCCCTGCATCACAGGGGTGCAGGACGCTCACAGGCGCATCGGAGAGGGGGAGGAGATTATTCTTGATGCCCGGAGGGGGTTGGTGTTCCTCCGTCCGGTTCCCGAAGTCCGGCGCTTCTACGAGATTGAGTCGCTAACGATCGTCAGGCGCGAGGCTGCGGTGGCAGGGTTCATCTCCCTGCCCGGTGTCACGGCGGACGGGAAGAAGCTGGAGGTTGCCGCAAACGCCGCATCGCTCGGCGATGTGCAGGCGGCATTCCGCAACGGCGCCGAAGGGATAGGGTTGTTCCGCACCGAAATGCTCTTTGCGGACCGGGCTGAGCCGCCGGGGGAAGATGAGCAGACGGCCGTCTGCGCCGCCGCCGTCCTCGCGGCGAACGGCAAACCCGTCATCTTCCGTACGCTGGATGCCGGAGGGGACAAACCCCTGCGTTATCTTCCGCTGCTTGAAGAGGAGAATCCTTCGCTCGGATACCGCGCAATCCGGATGTATGAAGATTTCCCCGCCGTCATCGACACGCAGATCAGGGCGATCCTGCGCGCTTCCGCTCACGGTCCCGTCAAGATCATCCTTCCCATGATCAGCGGCATCTCGGAACTGCGAGCGCAGAAGATGCGGGTGCAACGATGCACAGCAGAACTGGTGAAACAGGGGATACCGTGCGATACGGCGATCCCCGTCGGCATCATGGTGGAGGTTCCTTCTGTCCTGTTTCAAATGGATCTTCTCAGCGCGGAGGCCGATTTCTTCAGCATCGGGTCGAACGATCTGACGCAATACCTCCTGGCCGTCGATCGCGGCAATGATAAAGTGGAGAAGCTGTACAGCTCATGGCACCCCTCCCTGCTCCGAAGCCTTCAGCTGGCCGTCCAGGGTGCTCACAGGCATGGACGCTGGGTGGGGATCTGCGGGGAGATGGCGGGCTGGGAACGTGCTCTCCCCATCTTCGTGGGGCTCGGCATCGATGAGATCAGCGTCACGCCACGGCGCATCCCGTGGCTGAAGGCCGCTCTTCGCGGGCTGACTTCGTCGGAATGTGTCGAGGTGACAGCCGCAGCGCTTGCCGCGGAGACTCCCGAAGATGTGGAGCGGCTCCTCGGATCCTACCTTCTGAAGCTGGCACGGTTCGGCCTCACGGACGCCGGCCTCGTGAGGCTTGATTCTCCGGCAGGGACGAAGGGGGAGGTCATCCGGGAACTCGTTTCCCTGCTTGAGGCCGCGGGAAGGGTCGATGATGCGGACCTGACGGAGGAGGATGTCTGGCAGCGCGAAGACACTGCCCCGACAGGAGTGGGGTACAGCATTGCTATTCCCCATTGCCGTTCCGGACACGTGCGAGCCGCCTCCATCGCAGTGCTGAGGACGGCGGCGCCCGTCCCATGGAACTCAGGCGGTGAGCCGGTTCTTCTTGCAATACTGATCGCAGTCCCCGAAGGAGGGAGGGACGACGACCATCTGAAGATCATCGCGCGGCTTGCACGAAGACTCGTGCATGAGGAATTCCGGGCCGGCTTGATGAGCGCGCAGGACCCGGAGGCCGTCATCCGCCTCCTCGAGCGCGAAACCGCAGTCTGAAGGAGTGCATCCGGATGTTCGGCATTCAATTCCAGGGCGGCATGTATCCATCGAACCGCCAGGGATCAAACGAGGCGGAATCGATGTTGGAAATGGAGGATATCAGGTATGCCATCCGGCAGGCCTGCTGTCTGGTGGGCGCCCGGCGAAGGGGGGGTGCCCCCGCGACCGGTGCGGGGATACCGTGCGAGACGTACTGGACCGCTATTTCCCGTTCTCTGGAGATGGAGTTTGCAGGTGAACCGTGCACGGTATCGTTGTTCGGTTCTCTGCGCGAGCAAATCCCGGATCTGACGGAAGAATGCTACAAACTGATGCACCGCAATGCCCTGGAATATCTCCCAAAACTGGTGAGAAAAGAGTCAAGGGCCGTGCTGATGAAGGATTTAGAATTGTCTGCACCATGGGTTTCCGCAGGGAAGACGTAATGTCACGACTATAGGAACATGGGCCACATCGATGAACATACACTCGAGCTCTTCTTCCTCGAGGCTTCAGAGGTAGCGGAGCAACACGACGCAATTGCGTCACACCTGCGCCGTTGCCCCTCATGCAGCGCTCTTTCGGCGGAAATCGCTGAATTCTACGAGCTGACGGCAATCCACTACAGCGACCGTCCGGCGCCCGACGAAGCGGGAAAAATCTCCGGACTACCGGACGACCCCTACCTTCAGGCCTTCCTCAAGAAGGTTCTGGTCATTCCCTCCGACACTTCCGATCCGGTCAACCCGCCTTCAGGCTGAGCTGCGCAAGGCCATCCTCTTCTGCAGGACCAGCTCCAACGTTTGCGCGAAACTTCCTGTCTCCTGGCGGTAGAAGTGCACTCCGCTTCCCGCAGCGGACGCGATCCACCTCACTGCGTACCATTCCGCTGCCTGCTTCCTGTCCACATGAGTCTGCTCCACCTCCCCCAGGATGAGAGACGCGTCAGCCTGCTTCCCTTGAAATTGTGTTCGCAAAGAGAGTTATTGATAGGCACAGTAATGGTAAACCGGTTTATGACGTGGTATTTGCGAATGCTTCTCACGATTTGCCTTGTTGCGCTCCCGCTCTACTTGTATGTCGGCCTCCCGCTTGCGCTGGTTCGGTACCACGCCCCTGCCGAAGTTACGACCATTCTCCTGGAACCTGGCGGATGACGGGCGACAACCTGGAAAAAATGATCAGGCTTGCCGATGCATTCTTCGAGGCGAAACGCGACCCTGACCAGATCTCTGTGAACGAAAAGGAGCGGGAGAAACTTTCGCGAATTCATCCTGCAACCCTGACTCAGGAAACCGATGAGAACGGTCCCATTGCCTGGATCCTGGTCATCCCGACCACCGGCCGGGTCATGGAGCAGTTCGTGTGCAGGAGGATCAGCGAGCGCGAACTCCTCGAACAGACTCCTGTGGGGGAGAAATACGACGCGCTCTATCTGTGCTCCGCCCTCGTCCTCCCTGAATACCGGGGAAAAGGCATTGCCAGGCGCCTCACGGCCGACGCCGTCCGCTCCATCCAGCGGGACCATCCCATCAGGGAGCTGTTCTACTGGTCGTTCAGTCCGGAGGGAACGAGGCTGGCCAAATCGGTGGCAGGCACGCTCCTCCTTCCCTTGCGCGAGCGGACTGACTGAGAGCTCCCGGCCTGTTTCGCTGGGTGACGTCCCACGCCCTTCGCCCGGCCCCCTGGAAACAGGATCGGATCCGGGTTGCCCACGGATTGCGGGGGAGGAGGGGGTGGGGGACTGCGAAGCATGTAACCTGTAACTGGAGCGTTGGCATGGCAATCCGGGACATCCTGCTTCTGGGAAACCCGCTCCTCTATGAGGTGTGCGAACCGGTGGTCCGGCGCGAGCTCGAGGAGCTCAGCCCCGTCATCGAGGATCTTCACGACACCATGTTGGATTTCCGGCGAAGGCATGGGACTGGTAGGGCCATCGCCGCGCCCCAGATCGGCGTGATGAAACGGCTGGTCGTGATGGACATTGACCGGCGGATCGTCTTCCTCAACCCTGCGCTTGATATGATGAGCGGAGAAACTTTCGATCTCTGGGACGATTGCATGAGCTTCCCCGGCCTTCTGGTGAAAGTGCGCAGGCACCTGCGGTGCAGGCTCAGGTATAAGGATGAGCAGTGGATTGACCGGGAGCTGACGCTGGAAGGAGCCCTCTCCGAGCTCCTTCAACATGAATGCGACCACTGTGACGGGATTCTTGCCGTCCAGCGTGCCCTCGATGGGAAGGCTCTTGCCCTGGTGAGCGAACGTCGGAGCGCTGGCTGAAGGGGCCTTCTCCGGAGATTCCCGGGACCTTTTCGGTGTCCGTGACCGGGAAAAAGGCATCTTTCCATCAGGTCCGCGCGCCGTCAGGATGATCCGGGGAGTGGAGCATGGTGGGGGTGGATCGCGGGAATGGAACGGGGAGCGCCCGCCACCGCGTTGTAGCGGGACAGACTCTCTCGCATGGAATATCGGACGGACACCCTCGCGGGTTTTTTACGGTCATGGTGGGAATCCTGCGGTTCACGCTCGGAGCGTGTGGCGCTCGTCGTCCTCTCGCTGGTCTGCGTCACAACGATTTTCTCAACGGCTCTCGTCCAGACGCTGGTGGTGACCCTCACCGTTGTCGTCTGCAGCGGTCTTGTCTCCGTCGGGTCGCCTGTCTTCCGGCGGACGCCGCTGGATGCGCCCTTTCTGGTCTTCATCCTGGCCCGTGTGGTCTCCGTCTTCTTCTCCCGTGACCCTGCTCAGAGCCTTCCTGCCCTCCATCTCGAGTTCTTCTTCTATATTGTCTTCTTCCTGGTCACACAGTCCGCCTGGCAGGGCGGAGCCGCGGCGACATGGGCTCTTACCACCCTCCTCCTGTGTGCGGGGATGGCTGCGGGGCTCATCGGAGTCCTGAAGGTTCTACTCTTCGAGGCGCCGCGGGGGTTATCGACCACGGCAGGTCCCTACACGCTCGGCGCATACCTCTGTCCGGTTCTCGCCCTTGCTCTCCTTCTGCCCCCCCGGCGCGGCACAAGAATCACGGAGGTCGTCCGGTCTTTCGGATCCCTGGTACTCTGCCTCGGGATCATCTGCACGCTCGACCGGCTTCACTGGGTGGCGATGACGCTCGTGCTCCTGGGGGCCGGCCTGCTCACGAGGAGACGCATGTCATTCATCCTCCTCTGTGCCGTTGGTGCGGCGTTTGTTTTGCTTCCCCAGGTGCGGTTCCGCGTGGTGCAGGCGTCCGATTCCGGTGCGCTGTTGACCGGGCGCGATGTGCTGTGGCGTGGAGCCTCGATGCTCCTGTCCAGCCATCCGATCGTGGGGTTCGGACCCCGGACGTTCACCGAGATCTTCCCGCTGCCTGACTTGCTGCCGATCCGGGGGGTGGGAAGCTGGCACAACGACTACCTGCAGGTTTACATGGAAAGCGGACTCCTGGCTCTCGTGCCGCTTCTCTGGCTGATTGCCGCGACGTACCGTCAGGGCTGGCGGCTGCTGCACTCGGCGGCAGTGCCGGAAGAGGTGCGCACACTCGCGCTCGCGCTCCTGGCCGCGCTGAGTGTCACCTTCCTCTTCGGAGGAATGCGGGACACCCTCGTGGGAATCGAGTTCCGGGTCCTCCTCGGATTGTTCGCGCTCCTGGCAAGTTCCATCGGCAGCGGCGGCAATCCGGTCCCGGTCGAACTGCATCCCTGATGGCTCTCATTTCCCCGGGATCGATGGGAGGCCCAGCTCGATGCCTTCCGCCCATTGCGGTGGAACTCAACGTGCCGATACCTCTTCCGATTCGATGCCGTTTTCGAATGGCAGGTCGCCCAGGAGTATTGACGGGTTCTTCTCGCTAAAAACGCTCAGGGCCCAATCCCCCGGGAACAGGATCACCGTCTGACCACGGGCATCATCGGCAAGGATGGTGCCGGTGGGAAGAACGACGGAGGCAGCCCATGCCCGGTCGGCCTGGGGATTGACCCAGCGCAGAAACTTCCATTCGGCCTGTTCGAGCCTCGCCTCCGCACCGTATTCATTCTCCAGACGGTACTGGAACACTTCGAACTGAAGAGGACCCACGGCCGCCAGGACCGGCACCTGTTGAGACGCATTGCGGGGCTGCAGGCCCTGCACGACCCCTTCCTGCAGGAGCTGGTCCACCCCCTCCCTGAACCGCTTGAACTTCGAAGGGTTGGGATTGAACAGCAGGGCAAAGCACTCCGGAGGGAAACGGGGGATCTCCCGATACATGATGCCCGGAGTTTCGGTCAGTGTGTCGCCGATGCTCAGGCTCGATTGTCCCACGAAACCGATGATGTCCCCGGCGTACGCTTCGTCAACCGTCTCCCGGTCCCGCCCGAACATCTTTGCCGCATTGGAGAGCCTGATCTCTTTCCCGCTCTGGGCGTGCACCGCTGTCATATCCCGCGTGAATTTTCCCGAACAGACACGAAGAAACGCAACCCGGTCCCTGTGCCGCGGGTCCATGTTGGCCTGGATCTTGAAGATGAACCCTGAGAATCCGCTCTCAACCGGGATGAAGGAGCCGTTGCTCTTCCGGGGCTGCGGGGGCTCTGCATGTGCCAGGAACCCGTCGAGCAGGAGCTGCACTCCGAAATTGTTCCGCGCGCTGCCGAAGAACACCGGCGTGATCTTACCGGTCGCCGCCCCCTCGGGGTCAAACCGGGTCCCGGCGTGGTCCAGGATCTCGATCTCTTCCAGGAGCCGGCGGTGGGTTCCCTCCGAGAGACGTTCGCGCACCAGCGGGTCGGCCAGACTGGCAATTTCAACCGGGGCCCGGTAGGATCCGCTTGACCCGTATTCGAACAGATGCGCCTGCCGGGTCATCCTGTCGAATACGCCCCGGAACTCGAAGCCGTTCCCCAGCGGCCAGTTCATCGGACAGGCCTCGATCTTCAGAACGCTTTCGAGCTCGTCCAGGAGCTCCAGCGGGTCCTTCGTTGGCCGGTCCAGCTTGTTCATGAAGGTGAAGATGGGAATGTGTCGGCGGCGGCAAACCTCGAATAGCTTCCTCGTCTGGGTTTCGATCCCCTTTGCCGCATCGATCACCATCACCACGGCGTCGACGGCGGTCAAGACACGATAGGTGTCTTCTGAGAAGTCCTGGTGCCCCGGTGTATCCAGCAGGTTGATCCGGAAGCCATCATAATCGAACTGCAGCACCGTGGAGCTGATCGAGATGCCCCTTTTTCGCTCCAGCTCCATCCAGTCGGAGGTGGACTGACGCTGGTTCTTCCGGGCCGTGACCGAGCCTGCAAGCTGAACGGCGTGCCCGTAGAGCAGGAATTTCTCCGTCAGTGTGGTTTTTCCCGCGTCGGGGTGGGAAATGATTGCAAAAGTCCTGCGCCGCTGTATTTCTTCCCGGATGCCCATGGGTGCCGTTTGTGTGTGCGTAAAATATCAATATACGAATTCCTCGGATACCATCCGAAGCGTCCCTCCGTGAATCATCTCGAGGTCGCAGCCAGAAACATACAGAGAGGCCCTCAGCTCTCTCTTGAGAGTTGAGGGCCTCGTTCTTCCTGTGAATGAATTGCTGCAGCGCGACGTTCCGACCCCTCAAAGGTCAGCGGTGCCTTCCCCCGGATCGCATCCCGCCCGATCGGCCGCCTCCGGAGAACCCGTACCCTCCATAGTATCCGTGCCCTCCGTAATAGCCGCGCCGCCCAAAGTTCCTGTAGCGTGGAACGAAAAATCCCCGGCCGTAATAGAAGGGAGAATAGTACCCGAGGGAATAGCCGAAATACCACGGAGAGTAAAAGGGGTATCCGGCATACCAGTAGGGTGGATACGCATAGTACCCTCCCGCCTCCTCGCCGGAGGACTCCTGATCGGTGGTTTTGATCATGGTCCGCAGTACCCTGTTGCTCACGCCCGAGTCCGCCAGCTCAACAACGTCCCTGGCCCGCATCTGAAACGCCGAGCCCGACTTCTTGATCATGTCGATGATGACGTCATCTCCGGCTCCCGCCTTCGACATGCTGATGACATCCTGCTTGGTCATCAACGCCAGCGAGTCCGGCGCGGGTGCCCGTTCCCCGGGATATTGTGTGTAGCGACCAGACATGCACCCGGCCCATGCCAGACAACACGCCAGAACCACCACGGCGAACGCTATCGGTTTCATTGCCCTTCCCTCCTGTGCACAACATCCGTTGAATGAGATGATTACAAGGCCGATGATGGTGTGTGATGAGGTGTAATCGGTCAGGTGAATACCGGGGGGCTTCCACTTCCCCTCCATTGACTGGAACACTTCCGGATTGGAGCAGGTGCCACCACGGCATGAGACACTCCAGCTCAGTATTTTGACACGAATTTGCCATTCTCGGTTTAATCAATCCCGCGTGTGATTCCATGCAGGGCCGGGGAGGCGGGACGGGTCATTGAACATCACCTCCGATTGGATTACGTTGACCGGGGAGTTGGCGCGCCGGGGAAGGATGGTCCTGCAGTCCGGGAGGGAGGATCGCCCTGGTTCCGGCGCCGTTCCTGCAGCGCTGTCACACACCATGCCGGGAGCTTCATATGATACGTCTTGAATCCTTCGATGACCGGGACTTTCCGAGGCTGATGAGCTGGATAGATTCGCGGGAAATGCTCCTCCAGTGGGCGGGGCCCCGTCTGTTTACCTTTCCACTCGACACGATGCAGCTCACCCGTTACCTCTTCGAAGCATTGACGGAGCCTCAAGGAAGCCGCATCTTCAAGGCTCTGGACGAGGAGGAACGGGTTGTCGGTCATGTTGAACTGGGGGGGATTGACAGAAAGAATCAGAGCGCAACGTTGTGCAGGGTCTTGGTTGCTCCGGAGGCAAGAGGAAGGGGTCTGTGCGTGCCGATGATCAGATCGGTGCTGCGCGTCGGGTTCGAAGAATTGGCCTTCCGGCGGATTGACCTTCGCGTCTACGCGTTTAATAACCCCGCGCTGCATTGCTACGAGAGGGCGGGCTTCGTGCGTGAAGGCCTCCTTCGACAGGCCGTAAAAGCCGGCGATCAATACTGGGATACTGTCCTCATGGCAATACTCAGGGAGGAATGGGCGATTCTGAGCGTGTCTGCCGGGAACGCGCCATGACGATGGGGGGTTGTATAAGAAACGGCCGAAGAATGCCGGCTGGCCCGGAAGGGTCGAACACGCCGGAGCGATACTGCATGCTTACGCCCTGTTCATGGCATCAGTGAACATGCCGTGGTCCAGTGCCGGTGAGAGCCTGGCCGGTCCCGCGAAGCTGGACCGGCCAGGCTCTTCTGGTCCATGATGCGCCGCTCGAAGACGTTTTGGATGACATGAGAAGAACCATCTGCCTGTTCTGCTCCGTGTTGCTCGCATCCCTGCCTGCCCGACCGCAGGAAGACGGTCCGCCCGATTCGTTGCTGCATCAGGCGACGCTGCAGAACTGCGTTCTGTATGCTCTCTCGCACCAACCGGCGGTACGGCAGTCGATTATCGACGAAGACATCGCCGAGCGGTCCATCCGGGCCAGGCTCGCCGACTGGTTCCCGCAGGTGAACTTCGCCTCCACGCTCCAGCGCAACATTCAATTGCCGACGTCCTTCGTCCAGGGGAATCCAGTCCAGGCTGGGGCGGCGTTTACGTCTAACGGGCAGTTCGCCATAACGCAAACGCTTTTCAACCGCGACGTGCTTCTGGCAAGCAGCACCGCGCAAGAAGTGCGGACCGGGAGCAGGCAGCGTACAACTGGCAGCAGGATCGATGTCGTGGTCAATGTCAGCAAGGCGTATTATGCCGCGCTGTTGACGCAGGAGCAGATGATGGTGCTCGATGACGACCTGGTGCGGCTTGAGCAGACCCTGTCAAACGCGCTCCATCAGTACCAGGCAGGGGTCGTCGACAAGACCGACTTCGAGCGCGCTACGATCTCCCTCAATAATGCAAAGGCGGAACGAAGGCAGACTGACGAGCTTTTGAAAGCGCGCGATGCCGCGCTGAAGGAACGGATGGGGTACCCCGCGGGCGCCGACCTGGTCCTCGTCCACGACAGCACACAGATGGAACAGGAGGCAATCCTGGACACGACGCAATCGCTGCACGTCGAAAACCGCATAGAATTCCAGGCGCTGCAGACGCAGCAGAGCCTGCAGGAGGCGAACCTCCGGTACGCAGGCTGGAGCTTCCTGCCTTCCCTCTCGGCGATCGGCAGCTACAGCCTGAACTATCTGAGCAGCGCATTCGCGCAGCTGTACCGGCACAATTATCCGAGCTCCTTCGTGGGGGTGGAGCTGTCGCTTCCAATTTTCCAGGGTGGGAAGCGCCTGCAGGAGCTCAGCGAGGCAAAGCTGCAGGTGGAACGGGCCCGCTATGATATCGTCGCCTTCAGGAATTCGGCCGCTGCGGAGTTCGCGCAGGCGATTGCCGACTACAAGAGCAGCCTGAACAACTACCAGGTGCTCAAGGCGAACCTCGAGCTTGCCAGGGATGTCTACCGGATCATTCAGCTGCAGTACAAGGCGGGGACGAAGACCTATCTGGAGCTCATCACGGCCGAGACCGACCTGCGCACCGCGGAGTTGAACCGCACGAACGCCCTCTACCAGCTGTTGAGCAGCAAGCTGGACGTGCAGAAAGCCCTGGGGACCATTCATGAAGAATAAGCATGGGAAGCATCGCAGCATGAAAACCACACACCACGCACCTGTTGTTGTCCTGTTCCTTGCCGTCCTCCTGTCCGGCTGCAGCGGCAGCCGGTCCAACGATCAGCAGGGCCCTCCGCCGGCGCCGGTCACGGCCTACAACGTCGAGCCGGGAGGCGCCGTGTACGATGAAGAGTATCCCGCGACGGTGATCGCCCTGAACCAGGTGGAGGTGCGGCCGGAAGTCACGGGGTACATCACGAACATCTGGTTCTCCGACGGCCAGCGTGTCCGCAAGGACGCGAAACTCTATTCCATCGACCAGCGCCAGTACAGGGCCGCCTATGACCAGGCCCTCGCGAACCTCAATGTGGCGAAGGCCAATCAGGCGAAGACCCAGCAGGATGTCGATCGCTACACCGCCCTCTCAAAGGACGATGCGGTGGCCAGGCAAACGTTCGAGCACGCGCTGGCTGATCTTCAGGCCGCCAGGATGCAGGTCGCCGCCGCCCAGGCCGCCGTGCAGAGCTGTGAAACCAATCTGCGCTACGCCGTCATCGTGGCCCCCTTCGATTGCACCGTCGGGATCTCGCAGGTGAAGCTGGGCTCTGCGGTCACGGCAGGCCAGACCCTCCTGAATACGGTCTCGTCCGACGATCCGATGGCGGCCGATATCGCTGTGGACGAGAAACAGATTGGCCGGTTCGAACGGCTCCTCCACGACAGCACCGCAAAGGCGGATTCCACCTTCAGACTCGTCCTGCCCGATCGGACGGTATATCCCTTCCCGGGAAGGATCAGCCTCCTGGATCGCGCCGTCGACCCGCAAACCGGAACGCTGCGGGTGCGGCTGGTTTTCCCGAATCCGCAGGGCGCACTGAAGTCCGGGCTGACGTGCGATCTCCGTGTCAGGAGCTTCAGCCCCGGGAACAGCGTCTTGATTCCCTTCCGGGCCGTGGCGGAACAGATGGGAGAGTATTCCGTTTTCCTGGTGAGCGGGGAACGGGTTTCGCAGCGGCGGATCACGCTCGGCGTGAGGATACGGGACAAAGTCGTTGTCACGCAGGGACTTCACCCGGGCGACCGCGTCGTGACGGAAGGCGTTCAGAGATTGAGGGACAATGCCCTTGTTGCCGTAAACCTCGCGGGGGCGGGACAGGCGGCGGATTCGGTGCAGGGAAAATAGGGGGACGAGGGACTCAGCATGATTGCGGACACATTCATCGGGAGGCCGGTCACGGCCATGGTCGTGTCCATCGTGATCGTCCTGGTCGGGGCGATCGCCATCGTGAACCTGCCCGTCAGCCAGTATCCCGACATCACCCCACCCACGGTCCAGATCACCGGAACGTTCAACGGCGCGGATGCCCAGACCGTCGAGCAGACCGTCACAACCCCGATTGAATCCCAGGTCAACGGGACTCCGGGGATGGCCTACATGCAGGGGAACAGCACCAATGACGGCCGCACGACGATCACTGTCTACCTGAACGTCGGGACCGACGCGGATATCGCGGCGCTCGATATCCAGAACCGCGTGGGGATCGCCACGCCGCAGCTCCCTGACGACGTGAAACGGCTGGGCCTGACCACCAGGAAGCGTAATCCGAGCATCCTGCTGCTTGTGGCAATGTACTCACCTGGAGGATCGCACGGCGTCACGTTCGTGGATAACTACACGAATATCTATATACGCGATGCGCTCCTGCGCGTCCCCGGGGTAGGCGACGTGTTCACCCGTGCGGACGATTTCAGCATGCGCGTCTGGCTGCAGCCCGACAAACTTGCCCAGCTGGGACTCACGGCCAACGATGTGATTAGCGCGCTCTCTGAGCAGAACGTGCAGATAGCCGCGGGCGCCGTGGGTGCACCCCCGCAGGCAGCCCTCCAGGCGTTTGAATACACGGTCTTCACGAACAGCCGGTTGAATTCGGAGGAACAGTTCCGCAACATCATCGTCCGCGCGAACCCGCGGGAAGGCTCAGTCGTTCACCTGAGCGATGTCGCCCGCATCCAGCTGGGAAAGTTCAGCTATGCAAGCAATTCGTTCGTCGACGGCAAGCGGGCCTCGTACCTGCTGGTGTACCAGGCCCCCGGCAGCAATGCCCTGGATGTCGCGAACGGCATCACGGCGCGGATGGAGGACCTCAAGAAGTCCTTCCCCGGCGATATCGACTACGTGATTCCCTTCGAGGCGGTTTCCGTCGTCAGAGTCTCGATAAGCGAGGTGGTGACCACCCTGCTGGAGGCCCTTGGACTGGTTGTGCTGGTCGTGTTCCTGTTCCTGCAGAGCTGGCGCGCCACCCTGATTCCCATCCTGGCGATCCCCGTCTCCATCATCGGCACATTTGCGTTCTTCATCCCCCTCGGCTTCACGATCAACACCCTGACCATGTTCGGATTCGTCCTGGCCATCGGGATCGTGGTGGATGACGCCATTATTGTCGTGGAGGCGGCCCAGCATCACATCGACCGCGAGCACATGACCGCCAGGGAGGCAACATCCCGGGCTATGAAGGATATCTCCGGACCCGTCATCGCGATTGCCCTGATCCTGGCGGCGGTGTTCATCCCCGTCGGGTTCATCCCCGGCATTGTGGGGAGGCTGTACCGGCAATTTGCCATCACGATCGCCGTATCGGTCCTGATCTCCGCGTTCATCGCCCTTTCACTGACTCCCGCTCTCTGTTCTCTGCTGCTCAAACCTTCTTCGCTGCGTGCGGAATCCAGAGGCCTCGACAGGTTCTTCTTCAAGTTTAACCGGTGGTTCCAGAAGACGACCGCATCCTACGGCGCCGGGGTGGGGAAGACCATCCGGTGGAGCCGGTATGTGTTGATCCTCCTCGCTGTCCTCTATGCGGGGACCATCCTGCTGTTCAAGAACAAGCCCACGGGGTTCATTCCCACGGAAGACGAGGGCCGCCTCTACATCGCCTTCGAGCTGCCGGAGGCATCCTCTTCTGCGAGGAGTCTGGAAACGATTCAAAGCATGATGGGAATCCTTGGGGAGACGCCCGGGATCGCCCACTATGCCGCGCTGGGAGGCCTGAACGTCGTCACCTTCGCCACGAAATCGAACAGCGGGACGGTGTTCGTCCAGTTGAAACCCTGGGATGAGCGGAAGGACAAATCCCTGCAGCTGAGCTCGTTGATCGCCACGCTACAACGCAAGTTCTCCGCCATCAAGAGCGCCAATGTCGTGGTGATCTCTCCGCCGGCGATACCAGGTCTGGGGGCGACAGGAGGGTTCTCGTTTGAGCTGGAGCAACGCGAAAGCACCGACGACATCAACCAGTTCGAGAGCGTCGTTCAGCGCTTTGTGAGGACCGCAAACAAGCGCCCCGAACTGAGCCGTGCGTTCTCGTTCTTCACGGCTCGAACCCCCGGCTACCAGGTGGATGTGGACAGGGAGAAGTGCAAGAGACTGGGGATATCGATCGCGGACGTCTATAATACCATGCAGACGTTTCTCGGCAGCCGCTACGTGAACGACTTCACGATCTACAACAGGAACTTCCATGTGGTCGCACAGGCCGACACGGCCTACCGGGCCGATATCCAGGATCTGTCCCAGTACTACGTCAAGAATGCCGCGGGTCAGCTCATTCCCCTGAGCACGCTGACAAGCATCAGAGTCACGGAGAATGCCCCGCTCATCTCCCACTACAACCTCTTCCGCTCCGCCGAAATCAACGGCACCGCGGCCGCAGGGTACAGCAGCGGCCAGGCCATCGATGCGCTGAGGACGATTGCGGGCAGCACGCTGCCGGCGGGCTACGGGTTTGAATTTTCCGGGCTCTCCCGGGAGGAGGTCAATGCAGGGGGGAGCACTGTCCTGATCTTCTCCATGTCGATCGTCTTCGTGTTCCTGTTCCTCACCGCGCTGTATGAAAGCTGGTCCGTTCCCTTCTCCGTCCTTCTGGCCGTCCCCACCGGTGCGTTCGGCGCGATCCTGACCCTCACGCTGCTGCCGAGCATCAGCAACAACGTCTACGCGCAGATCGGCCTGATCACCCTGATCGGCCTGGCGGCCAAGAATGCCATTCTCATCGTGGAATTCGCGAAGGATCGTGTCGATCACGGCATGCCTCTCGTCGATGCGACGCTGGATGCCGTCAAGCTGCGCCTTCGCCCGATTCTCATGACTTCGCTGGCGTTCATCTTCGGCGTTTCCCCGCTGGCGTTTGCCACCGGGGCAGGGGCACAGGCCCGGTCCACCATCGGCTGGTCGGTGCTCGGCGGCATGATGGCCGCGACGGCTCTGGCGATCTTCGTGGTGCCCGTCCTGTTTGTTACCATCACCCGGATCGCGTACGGACAGGAAAAGCTCGAGGCGCTGAGGACGAAAAGCCCTCCGGTTCCTCCACTCCCCCCGTGACTGTCGTACGCCGCTTTTCCTGACGACCCGCAGACCGGCACTACTGGGCGGACTCATTACCGCACGCCTCGTGGCAGCGACGGGCGGCCAGGTTGCCGCACCCCCCTCGCCGAAACCCAGGAGTCGTGGCAGCCCCGGCACACTCCGGATGCCGGGACAACCGGGCAATGCGGCATAGCTTCCCCATGCGCCGTCTGCTTCCTGCGCCGTAAGGCACTTCTCTCCCAGTTCCGATCCATTCCTCCTCCCATGCATTCTGGCATCACGATTGCAATGTCTCGAGTGAGTTCACAGACACCCCGGGACAATCGTGAAAGGCAGCATATGCGCTTACCGACGGCACTGGTCACTCTTGGCATCTGCTCACTCTTGCTTCTCGCCGGCTGCGATCGCGGAAGCAATCCAATCTCTCCGTCAACCGCCCCCTTGCCTGCTCCCGTGCCGACCCCTCAGCCCGGTTCGAGCGCCCTCTCCTTCAGGCAGGATGTCGTCCCGATCCTCGACCACTATGGCTGTACGAGTTGCCACGGAGGAAGCGGAGGATTGTTCCTCGGAACAGTTGCCCAGATGAAGCAGGGAGGATTCCACGGTCCCGCCATCATCCCGGGCAATGGCGCTGGTAGCAACATCGTGGAGAAGATTTCAGCAGCCTCACCGTTTGGCAGCCGGATGCCCCAGGGGGGGCCGTTCCTTCCCGACAGTCTCCAACTGGTCATCAGGACCTGGATCGATCAGGGAGCCGCTGACAATTGACCGTTCACCCGGTTGATCCCGCGCTCTGGCCATTGCTTTCGTTCCGTGCCTGTGGTACTTTGTTGCATTCATACCGTCATTACCTCCAGGAACAGACCAGGGTGCAACGATGAGACGCTTCGGAATCGCCGCCGCCATGCTGATCCTTTCCCTCTCCGCCTCGGGTCAGGAGGACTCGGTGCTCCACGAAACGGCATCACAGAAAAGCACCAGGCTTCAATGGTGGCGTCAGGGACGGTTCGGCATGTTCATTCACTGGGGTCCGATAAGCCTTAAGGGAACGGAGATCAGCTGGTCGAGGGGAGGAGCACGGCGGGGAATCGAGGGGACAGGGGAGATCCCGGTGGACGTGTATGACAGCCTCTATACGCGGTTTAACCCGGTGAAGTTCGATGCTTCGGAGTGGGTTGCTGTCGCGAGGGCCGCCGGCATGAAATACATGGTGCTCACGGCCAAGCACTGCGATGGCTTCTGCCTGTGGGACTCACGCGTCGATGCCTACAGCATGAGCCACACTCCTTTCAAGCGGGACATCTGCGGTGAACTTGCCAGCGCCGCGCACAGCGGTGGGATGAGGATCGGCTGGTATTATTCCCCTATGGATTGGCGCGACCCGGACTGCCGCACGGAGCGTAACGCCGTCTATGTCGACAGGATGCTGGGCCACCTGCGTGAACTGCTGCAGAACTACGGTCGCATCGACCTCCTCTGGTTCGACCATGACGGCGGACCGGCTCCCTGGGACCAGGAGCGGACGTATACCCTCGTTCGGTCTCTCCAGCCCCGCCTGGTCATCAACAACCGTCTCGACTGCGGAAGCATGAAGGACATTGAGGCCCAGAAGATGGGTCCGAATGCCGACTACTATACCCCCGAGCAGCGTGTGGGTGCGTTCGACACCCGGAGGCCGTGGGAAACCTGCATGACAATCGGAACCCAGTGGGCATGGAAGCCGAAAGACACCATCAAGACGGCCGGAGAATGCATCCGCATTCTGGTCCAGTGCGCCACCGGCGACGGCAATCTGTTGCTCAACGTCGGTCCCATGCCGGACGGCAGGATAGAGCCCCGCCAGGTGAGCGTGCTGAAAAGCATCGGAGCCTGGCTGCGGAAGTACGGAGAGAGCATTTACGGGACCCGCGGCGGCCCCTTCCGCAACGGCGTGTGGGGTGGCTCAACGAGGAATGGAAATGCGGTCTATCTGCACATTGTAAAGTGGGACAACGGGGAAGTCCGCCTGCCCGTCCTGCCCGCAAAGATCAGATCAAGCAGGATCCTCACCAGTGGCAAGGTGAGCATCGAGCAGAACGCCGATGGCCTCACCGTGCGTTTCCGCCCGGACGGATCGCCCGCCCGTCGGCGCAGTCAGCCCGGCACCCGCTACACCCCCGACACCATTGTGCGGCTGGACCTGGACAGGTCCGCGGACGAGATCGAACCCATCGGTGTCCAGCCATGAGCCGGGCCATTCCCGGCTCCCGGGGCACCGGTGCGCAGTGTACCGGATGCCACTTCGATCTGCATTGTGCACTCCTGTTCACGCTCCTTCTTCTTTCTTGAGCAGAGTCTGGCAGTACCGGGTGACTGCAGTCGACAGGGAGGGGTTTGAGAGTGAAGCGAGCCCGGCGTCGCCTCCGGCCTGATAGCGCTGCAGGAGGCGGAATACTTGGCGCTGCGTGATCTTCAGAAGTTCAGCCGCCTCCCGCGCCTTCCATAACGTCACGGAGGTCATGCAAAGCTATCGGGACAGGTGAGCTGGAAACCGCTTCTCCCGATCTCCTGATTCATCAGCAGGGGCCGGAAGGTGTTGTTGCCTCTGCTCGAATCAGAGACAAATCAATGAGGAGATTTAAGTAAGGGTATCCTCTTGATTGAAACAGACCGGGGACAACCACCGTACATTCTGTTGATGATCGCCTCGAACAGCGGCTTCCCACCTCCGGGATAACAGCCGTTGACTCATATGAGGACACCAGAGGAGCACTCCGAATGAAAAAGATGCTTTGTGTTCTTGTCACGCTCTGCGCAATGCCGCTCTTTGCTCAGGAAGATTATCTCTTCGGATCCACCAGCATCGATCATGGCGGGTATGGTGCACTTGTCACGAAATTCACCTCCATCAACGGCAGGTTCGGGGTGATTATGGGGGCGAGAGGGGGATGGATCATCGACCATACGTTTGCGCTGGGGATCGCAGGGTACGGGTTGGTCAGCAACGTCAGGGCAAACGCCCCGGGACCGAACGGAGAGCCCTATGTCGGGCTTGGCTACGGCGGGCTCGATCTTGAGTACATCTATCGTTCCAATGATCTGGTCCACGCGTCCATCCACACGCTCATCGGGGCCGGAGCGGTCGGATTCCGCAACAGCATCTGGGCTCATGCCGGGGGGCGTCCGGAGGGAATCTGGGACCCGCACTGGACAACCGCCTGGGACCGCAACTGGGCGTATGAGGACGATCCCTGGCCTCACCATTATAATGTCTTCTTTATCGTCGAACCAGGGGCAAACATTGACGTGAATATCACCCGGTGGTTCCGCACAAGTTTCGGTGCCACATTTCGTCTGGTCAGCGGTGTCTCTTCGGCTGCTTCGTCCAATCGCGATCTGAGCGGCCCTTCCGGGTCGGTGACTTTTCGATTCGGCTCCTTCTAAGCAGGACGGCCGCCGGATTCATTTCGCCGGATGAAGAGTCCCCGGCCTGTCAGCGTTCGCGGAGAGGATGTGCGGGTTCCCGCCGGGGGGCCCGCACCCTGAGGGCCTTCAGGCATGTCCCTCTCTATCTCCCTGGTAAGACCCCTCTCAACATCATCTCCCAGTCTCTGATTTCTCTCCAATCTCTGCCGTCCGATCTTCCCAGGTCGTATGTTTGCCCGGCTCTTCCTGAGGTCTGCCTTTCCAGCGGACCCTCGCCGGGCGGGCGGGAGGTTCAGAGCTTGACGGCGCCGGCCAGACACAGGTCACCCGTGGGGGGCGGGCCTGCCGCCTTTGGGCTCCAATGTCACGGCGAACGCTGAGATCGCCCGTGGATTGGTGACTGCCAGCTCTTCAACCTTCCCAGGGTCTACACCGGAATCGGCTCCGGGTTGCCGCTCTCGGACCCCGTGCGGGCAGCCCGGTCTATTTCACGTTCCCCTGAAGACTGGGTTGGAACAGAGGCTTGTAGGACTCCAGGGACTGAACGGCCGCGTTCGTCACCAAGGCTCTCGTCGATTCCCTGACCACAAGCTCTGCATTCAGGACAACATTTTCGATAGGTAGGGTTTCAAGAGATTCAACATTTCTGATCAGAATCTCGGCGGCCTTTCTGCCCAGTTCGAACATCGGTGCCCGGACCGTCGTCAGTTGGACAGGGATGTGCCGCGAGAAGGGGATGTCGTCGTTGCCCACCACGGAGATGTCGTCCGGCACCCTGATGTGCATTTCGGTCAGGGCTGCCATTACACCCAGAGCGACGAGATCATTGTAGCACACAATGGCGGTCGGGAAATCATCACGGCTCCTGTTCTGGAAATACTCTAGACACTTCCGGTGGCCTTCCTCAAGATGGGCGCCAGTCGGGACGATCATATCGCTGCTGTAGGCGAAATGGCTTTCACTATAGGCCCTCCGGAAGCCGTCGATCCTCTCGTAGGCGTGCGATGCGTGATCGGGACCGGCGAAATGCACGATCCTGGAATGTCCGTTGTCGATCAGGTACTTCATTGCGACTTTCATCGCCTTGGTGTTGTCGATGCTCACGACATTTGCCTGAATCCCCCTGACGTTTTCCAGGAGAACAAAGGGGAAGTTGACCGTTCTCAGCCTGAAGAGATGTTCTATTTCGGCAGTCCCTTCGAGCACCGGCGCGATAATGGCTCCCTTCACGTCCTTGCCGGAGAAACTCTGGGTGATCATTTCCTCGCTCTTGTGATTCCCCTCCGAGCTGGCGATAATGACTAGATATCCCTTGCTGCTGGCGTACTCAATGACACCCATCGCAATTGCCGTGTAGAACGGATTATCCAGCTCGCGAATCAGCAGGCTGATGCTGTTGTTTCCTGGCTGGTTGTTTTTCAGAATCCGGGCACTTCCCCGCGGCCGATAATTCAACTCCTTTATCGCGGACAAAACGCCTTTTCTGGTCTCGGGTCCGACGGTGTTCTTCTCATTGATAACGGCGGACACTGTGCCGATCGAGACTCCCGCTCGCTTCGCTACGTCGTCAATTGTCACGCTTTTCACGTTAATCCTCCGGCCAGAAGGCTATTCTCCAGCTGCAGAAAGAGTTGATTCCTCGAAATGATTGTGTGGCCTGTCTGAAGCGGTTCAATGAAGATAAGAACAATTTAAAAGTTCTATTATTAAAGTCAACGAGACGTATCGGAAACGTCTTTCGTAGTCTGCGGGGATCATCCTGGAGGCTTCTTGCTGAACGCCTGGTTGGACTCTCGGGCCCGAGTCCTTCCGTCTCAAAAGGGAAGCAGACCCGTCTTGTTGCAGCAAAGGCGGGGAGACCTCAAAACCCTTTGATCGACCTGAAGTGAGGGCCTGCTTTCCAGGCAGGTGCGAGCGAATTCTCTTAAAGGCCGATTCGGTCAGGAGTTGCCGCCATCAGCTATGACAGAGTGTCACCTCTGTCTCTTCCACACCTTCAGCGCATCATTCGGAGTTCTTGATTTCCTCGTCTTTTTTCGCAACACTAACGAGCCGCCATTCGGTTAGATCTTCTCACAGCCGCGATTGCGTGCATATGGTTCCACAGTCAAAAACCGTAGCTCCTGATACGCTGGGGGCTCCGTGCGGCCCTTCCCTCGACGAAGAAAACGACTGCTGAAGACTGACAGCAGGGCCGGGCGAGTACGCTAATCCCCGGCTCCGCGATGTTCTGCCGCCCGCGGGCAAGGAGGCGGGTGACTTGTTCTGAAACTCGCCCCGCGGAGTCCTGTCCCCGCCCATGCAGACAGGGAGGGTTGCTACGCCTGTTGGGCGTTCGTCCACAGTGTAAAGGTCTCATCATGAAAACGAATCTTGACAGACGGAAGTTCTTCGGAAAAGTCGCCGGTGCGGCAGCAGGGGCGGCGCTCCTGAAGTTTTCGAGCCCCGTGGAGACATTCGCCGGGTCCCTTCTTCCCGCCTCCGCTGAGCCTCCCGGCTCCGCCGGGACCATCGACCCGGTCCCCGTAGGTTCTCCCTCCCCTGAAATCACCGGGACCTACGTGATCCCGCCGGATTGTCCCGAGTGGACCCATCACGCCGTTTTCTATCAGGTCTATCCGCAGAGCTTCTACGATACTGACGGAGACGGCATCGGCGACCTCCAGGGCATCATCCGGAAGCTTGATTACATCAAGAGCCTGGGCGTCGATGCGGTCTGGATCAATCCCTTCTTCGTCTCCCCCTTCTGCGATGGGGGGTATGATACAGCGGACTATTACAGGGTCGCTCCGAGATACGGCACCAATGACGACGCCCGAAAACTCTTTGCGGAGGCCCATAAGAGGGGTCTGAAAATCCTCTTCGACTTTGTCGCCAGCTACACGTCGATGGAGCATCCATGGTTTAAGGCCTCCGCGCAGCAGGAGAAGGGGAAATACTCAAACTGGTACGTCTGGACGGACAATGTCTGGCTGAACCCTCCGAAAGCGTACGAGGGGGCGTTCATCAAGGGACACGGGACCAGGAATGGCCAGTATATGCAGAACTTCTACTACTGTGAGCCCGCACTGAACTACGGCTTTGCCTCTCCGGATCCCGGCCAAAAATGGCAGCTTCCAATCGATCATCCCGATGTGCTGGCCATGAGGGAAGAGATGAAGAATGTCTTCCGTTTCTGGATGGACATGGGGGCCGACGGATTCCGTGCGGATATGGCCGGCGCGCTGGTAAAGACCGCAGGGATAGAAGGCAACCAGCAGTTCTTCAAAACGCACGAAGACGGGACAAAACGGTTCTGGCTTGAGATCCGTGAGATGATCAGGAAACGGTACCCCGAGGCCTTCATCGTCTCGGAATGGTCGTATCCCATAGCGGCGCTGGACGGCTGCTTCCATGCCGATTTCTTCCACTGGTTTGAAGGCTATAACGACCTCTTCCAGAAAGAGAGCTGGAGAATCCTCAACGGTTACTCCGAAGGCCACAGTTACTTTGACGTGGAAGGAAAAGGGGATGTCGCCTTCTTCCTCAACAGGTTCATGGGACAGTACGAACCGACAAAAGGAAAGGGGTACATCTCGCTCCCGCTGGGCAATCACGACAACGCCAGACTCGGGAACAGGCGAAGCGACGACGATCTCGAGATCATCTATGCGTTCGGCCTGACCATGCCAGGGGTGACGTTCATCTACTACGGAAACGAGATCGGCATGCGGCAGATGCCTGAAGACTGGCCTCAGGTGGAAGGCGCATACCGTCCCCGCAATGGGGCGCGGACCCCCATGCAGTGGGCGCGCGGAAAAAATCTGGGGTTTTCCTCCGCGCCTGCCGATCGGCTCTACCTCCCTGTGGATCCCGCCGGGGATGCCCCGACCGTCGAGGCCGCTGAGGCGGACCCGCATTCTCTCCTGCACAGGACACGAGCCCTGATACGGTTGAAGCATACCGAACCCGCGCTTGCGGCCTATGCCGAATTTGTACCGCTGTATGCCAGGGAACATACCTATCCGTTTGTTTATGCAAGAGCGAAGGGGAAGGATGTGGTGCTGGTCATCCTGAACCCGTCGGGGACAGAGTCGAGCGCCGATTTCCCCTGGCGCGTCCCATCGTCGAACCTGAGGCTGCTGGCAGGGAAAGAAGTGCGGGTGAAGAGGAATAGTGATACATTGACTGTTACCGTTCCGGGCCGGTCGTATGCCATCTACAAGGCGACCTAACCCGCTCCCGGCACAGCCCGCTCTCAAAGTCTCAGCGCTCTCAGGGGGGAAGACCGTGCCCCGGTGTCTCGGCTCCGTGCCGGTACTCCTTTTAAGGCTCTTGTTGCGGCAGGACACCGCCGGATTCCATCTCAATGATCTCCCCGATCGGGAATTTCTCTCTCCCACGAATTTCTACAACACGGTGCTCGAGCGGCTGAAGTACATCCTCGAGTGCAACAGACGCAATCAAGAGAGGAGCCACGTGTGCCAAGGCTAGGTGCTGTTGTGTTTCTGGTCGTCCTGACTGCTGCTGCCGCATGCGCCCAGACGACGGTGCAGGGGACAGTGACCGGCGCAAACGGCAGGCCGATGAAGATGGCGAATGTCTTCCTCATTCCGCCCGGCCAGTACAAGCCGGTCAGTGCCGTCGAAGCGGGTCGGGATGGGAGGTTTGTCATCCATATCGATTCGGCAGGCATCTGGATGCTTCAGTTCACCGGGGTCGGCTGCCGCGAGCACCGGCTGGCCCTCTTCCTCGACAGGCCGCAGACCATCCTCCTGGATGTCCGGCTTGAGAGCTACCGCTACCTGCCAGATTTCAGCAAGGCAAAGATCATCGGGGATTTCAATCGCTGGAATATCCTGAAGGCGGTCCCGATGCGGAAACTGACTGATGGCACCTACACCGCCCGGGTGGTGACGAAGGCCGACACCGTCGCGTACCGTTTAAACAGCGTCAGGAATGGAGATGCTGTCGAGGGAACCCAGGCTGACAGGTATGTGTCCAACGGCACGGGGAGCTATATCTCAATCGTTCCGGCGAGGGGAGGGAGCGCTGCGATCACGTTCGATCCTCGCAGGCTCATCAGGGCAAAAGGAACGGCACGGGTCACCTTCGGTCAGGCGGGGCCGGGAGTTGCCAGGTTCGCCGCCGTCTATGACGAATTGCAGCGCTACCAGGAGGAGTACATGATTGCTTTCGAGGATGCCCTCAGGTCGGGAATCCGGAAGGAATTCAACTTCGCATGGTCGGGACCCATGTCATCCATCGAGCAGGAGATCAGGCAGGAGAATCATCCCGCCGTGCGCGAGGAGTTGACTCTGAGCCGCCTCTCGCTTGCGATGCTGGCGAAAAGGACGGACGCGGCGGTCTACCGCTCGTCCGTGGAGGGGATCTCTCCTGCGTCGAGGGTCTGGTCCCTCAATCCCCACAGCATGTCCTTCGCGCTTGGGCATTCCGGATTGAAGGAGGTCGAGCAGGACCGTTACGTCCAGCGTGTCCTCGATGAAAACCCGGTGGACAGAATTAAATCAGCAGTGCTCCTGGATGCGATCATGGCGGCCAGACTCTCCGACAAGCGGGAAAAGGCAGACAGGTACTACAGCATCCTGGTCGGAAAATTCGGCGGCTCGCCCGAGGCTGCCTCGGTCAGAAACACTTACTCCCCGTCCGCGAAGTAGTATGTCAGCCTCCGGGCAGTCAGCGTTGCCTATGCCCGGGCGGGGAGAACCGGGGAGGGCGAGTGAGTAGGAGATCATCGTCCGCGGATTGAAACGGTTCGGGTAATGGAGCTTCGGACATGGAGGTGCTGTCCATCGGCTCTCCGTACGAGATGCCGCGTCCTTCGGCTGACACATAGCACCTTCCGTACACACGGGGATCTCCGGTGATCTGGTGCACCCACCCGTATTGACGGTTGTCGTCGTTGATCCTCGTCCATGATCCGCCGGCATCATCCGAGCGGAAGAAGCCAAGCGCTCCGCCGACAACACCGTACAGATAGAGGGCCGGAGGTCCGCCCGGTTCGAGAGCCCTTCCAAACCCCAGCCTGTATGCCCCCGTGACGGTCCCGGCCTTTGTCGCCCTCGCCCCCGAATTCGTCGAACGGTACAGGCCTCCGGAGCCGCAGCAGAGCCACACATGGCCCTCGCGTCCGGGGACAGCTGTGGCATTGCCATCCTGCGATTGCCAGCTCGGGACGGCGGGGAGTCCCGCCGCACCGGCAGCGAAGGATTTCCCTCCGTCTGACGACACCCAGAGTCGTCCATTCACCCCGTCATAGGCGTAAAACTTGAGCGGGTTCACCCTGTCCGCAACCGGCGAGAGCAGCGGCACTCCGCCGCCGCACTTCGTCCACGTCTTTCCGTCGTCCGTGGAATATGAAAGGGAGGCGCCTGTGGGTCCCCAGACAATGGTGTTTCCGTCGGCAGAAAGTGCCATCGCCCAGGAGCCGCCCTTTGTCGTTCCGGCCGGATACCCGGTGGAGCCCCGGCCGCCGAAGTCACGCCAGCTCGAACCGCCATCAGCCGAAATGGCTCCGTAGGGAGCGCTGTTATATGCCTTCACGATCCTCGAAGGAACCTGTCCCGCGAAGGCGATCGAGAGCGTGGTTCCCTTCGGCGGGCGGTATCTGTTTGACGGCGAGACATCAAGGTTGTCGTGCCGGAATCCGTCATAGTCCCCCATTGCAGAGAGCAGGTTTGTGAATGGCGGACTGATGATCTGCATCGGCACGGTCTCTTCCAGATTCGCATCCTTAAAATACCATGCTGGGACAGGCGAGCTGAGGTTGTCGCATCCCCAGATCCCGTAGCCTGTGCCGAACATGGCCTTGCTTGAGTCGAACGGGTCCATCGCCAGCGCCGCAAGCCAGTGAGGATTCACGCCTGTGGCTGTGTAGGAAGCGTAGCTGTGATCGAGGCTGGCATTTCTGAGCCGGGGCACCCATGTTGCCCCGGCGTCGGTCGATTGGTAGACTTCGTCTCCGGGCGACCAGCGGTCAAGAGTGCTGACGATGAGGATGTTCGGGTTTTTCGGGTAGAGGGCGATGCCGCTGAAACCGTACGAGCCCGAAGAAGGGGAGATGTTCTTCCAGATTCCTGAAGGAGTACTATACTTCCAGACCGATCCCGAGGTCGCGCCATTCGGGCCCTGGTTGTTTGAGAAGGTGACGAAAAGGATCGTGTCGGCAAGGGCTGCCCGTATCGCCATGACCCCCGATGGCTGCCCGGCAGCGGGAGTCCATGTCTGACCTCCGTCATCGCTCCTGAAGAGGCTCTGTCCGCCCGTATTGACGGCCGCCGCGAAGATCCGTTGTGTCGCGTTCCCGGACGATCCACTTCTTGGGTCGAACAGCACAAAGTTGACGTTTGTCGGAGTGAACGTCGTGACGTGGGTCCAGGAGGACCCGTGATCGGTGGACCTCCACAGTCCGTTTACTGTGGTTCCCATGAGGAGAATGGAGCCGAGGTTTGGATCAACCTGAAGCCGCTCACCCGCTCCCCGGCCGTCTTCATTGCCTCCGATTTTCACAGTCAGGGGATTGATGGTCCAGGATTTTCCCCTGTCCGTGGAGGAGAGCACGGCTCCCGTGCCGGCCCAGGACTGCGTGTATTTCCCGCATTCCATGTACACCCGGTTCGTGTCGTTCGGGTCGAGGCCGATGGAAAGGATGCCCATGTAGTCCGAGTTGGTCCTGTCCATCATGTCCGTCAGGGGAACCCAACGGGCGGCGGTGTTGTCCCACCGGTATGCGCCCCCCATGTCCGTGCGCGCGTAGGCGAGTCCGGGCGCGGCCGGATGATAGAGGATCCCCGGAACGAATCCGCCTCCGCCCGCGATAACGCTCTTCCATCTGTAAGGGGCAGGCCCTGCAGGGGCGTTGCTCGACAAGCCTGCCGTCGCGGCAAAGAGGAGGATCAAGAGGTATTTCACAGTAGTGCTCCTGTCCTGCATGTACTCTCCGGGTTCTCAGTAATAGTTCGTGAATATGCACCGGAGGCCGCAACGGGCCCCTCTCAATGATGATCGGTTCCACGGACGGTTTATTTCGCAGTGATGACGATCGATGCCTCCTTCAGGCCGTCGGACTGCGCCTTCAGCGTGATTGCGCCCGCCTGTTCCTTCGACTGGACCACGGCCAGGCAGAGCCCGTTGAATGCCCTGCGCTCGCTGGCCTGGAATGACTCCATGCTGGTCTGCAGGCCATTGTCCACTGCGGCGAGCTTTCCTTTGCCGGCAATGCTGAAGCGCACCAGGTTCCCGGCGTCGGGTACCAGAGTCCCCCGATCATCCAGCACCCTGACCGTGACGAAAGAAAGATCTTTTCCGTCGGCGGCGATTGCCTTCCGGTCGGCTTTAAGGACAATCTGTGCGGGTGCCCCGGCGGTCCTGATCTCCCGGGTCAGAATCTCCTTCCCCGCGGTCCGGCCGACGGCTTTCAGGGTGCCCGGGGCATAGGGTACGTGCCACATCAGGTGCAGGTCATCCACGCCCTTCGCCTTCTTCCCGAGTGATTGCCCGTTCAGGAACAGTTCGACCTCCTGGCAATTGCTATAAGCCCAGACATCGACAGTTTCGCCTTTTCGCCAGTTCCAGTGAGGGAACAGGTGCAGCACAGGAGTGTTCGTCCACTCGCTTTGATACATGTAGTAAGCATCTTTCGGGAACCCTGCGAGATCCACGATCCCGAAATAGGAGCTCCGGGAAGGCCAGCCGTAGGGCGTTGGCTCTCCGAGGTAGTCGAAACCGGTCCAGATGAACATGCCCGATTGATAGTCGTACTTCTTCACGGATTTCCATCCCTCTTCATTTGTATTCCCCCAGGGGACGCTGCAATTGTCATACGATGAGCAGGTGTTATCCCGGTTTCCATCGGTGAATGTGCTGTCCCAATGGTGCGGCCAGCGGCGGATGCTGTCAGAGGGCATGTCATAATGCCCGCGAGTGGCCAGAGCCGAAGTGGTTTCCGAACCGATGAGCTTTTTCCCTGGGAAGTTCTTTGGGAACTGCGCATACTCGGCCGGCGCGTAGCTGAATCCGATCACGTCGAGGGCGCCTGATTTGATAATGGGATTCAACGGGCTCGGGTCGTTGCAGTTCGACGTGACCGGGCGGGTCGTGTCGAGAGCCCTGATCAGCGAGGCCAGCTCCCTGGCAATCACTGCCCCGCTGCTGTCCTGGTGGTCCCACTGTTCACCGATTTCATTGCCAATGCTCCAGATCACCACGCTGGGATGATTCCGGTCGCGCAGGACCATGTCCTGGAGATCCCTCTGATGCCACTCGTCCCACGAGAGCGAATAGTCGAAATCGGTCTTCTTCTTCTTCCACATGTCGAACGCCTCATCCATGACAACAAATCCCATCCTGTCGCACAGGTCGAGGAGCTCGGGTGCAGGAGGGTTGTGGGAGGTCCGGATGCCGTTGACGCCCATGGATTTCATGATCTCGAGCTGACGCTCAAGCGCCCGCGTGTTGACCGCCGCCCCGAAGCATCCCAGGTCGTGATGGTTGCAGACCCCTTTGATCTTCACCGGCTTCCCGTTCAGGAAGAACCCTTTCTCCGCGTCGAAGCCGATTGTGCGGATGCCGAACGGGGTCTCGTAGACGTCGGAAACTCGGCCGCCGTTTTCAATGGTGGTGACGGCCCGGTAGAGCCGGGGGGTCTCTATTGACCAGAGGATGGGATTGTTCACGGTGAAATTCTGCGCAACCTCCGAAACGGAATTTCCAGGTATGAGACTGCCGGATTTCGCCTGTGCCACGACGGTCCCTGAGGGGTCGAGGAGAACGGTCTTTACTACTGCCTGCTGATCCTGTCCAAGCGCGTTCCGTACTTTGGTCTTCATGGACACCTGTGCCGACCGGGAGGTCACCTCAGGTGTCGTGACGGAGGTCCCCCAGTGATCGACGCAGACGGCGCCGGCGGTGATCAGCCGGACGTTCCTATAGATCCCCGAGCCGGAATACCAGCGGGAATTCGGCTGCTTGGAGTTGTCGACCCTGACCGCAACCACGTTCGTCGCGCTGCCGGACTTGAGGAACGGAGTAAGCTCATAACGGAATGAGCTGTACCCGTACGGGCGCAGACCGAGATGGTGGCCGTTGATCCAGACGTCGCTGTTCCTGTATACGCCGTCGAACTCGATGAAGGCCAGACGGTCCTTTCCCTGCGCAAGCATGGAGAATTCCTTGCGGTACCACCCGATGCCGCCCGGCAGGGCGCCGCCCCCGGGGGTGGCGGGGTTCGTCTCGCTGAATTTTCCTTCGATGCTCCAGTCGTGGGGGAGGTCCAGTACGCGCCAGTGTGAGTCGTCGAATCCCGGTTCCTGACCGCCGGGAACATCACCGGGCTGGAATTTCCAGCTCCTGTCGAAATCCATCGTCCTTCGCACGGATGGAGAAGATATCCCGGATACGCTGAAAGCGAAGACCGCAAAAGCAAGAAGGCGGATACAATGAAATGACCTCGTCCGTGTCGTTGTCGTTCTCATCGGCGTTGCTCCCTGGTAAGTACGTGAAATGCGAACCTGCATCAATTCCCTTATTCCTGAATCCTGATAGACCGCGGGGTTCCGTCGTATGCCACAACGGCGTCCGCCTTCGACGCGAAGTTGAGGCCGGAGGCCCGGCCTGGCCCGATCCAGACGATTTCGAACGTCCGCTTTGAAAGCATTCCCGCGAAATCTCCTTCGCGGCTCCCGATGGTCAACTCGCGCTTCTTCTCGCTGTAGCTGAGCGGAATGACGGAGGAAGCCCCCTGTTCATAGTTTGTGTTGACATCTTCGTCTTCATATAGCGCGAAGGATCCGTCGCTCCCTGTGTAGACGAAGAGGCGTATGGGATTGGCGGGCTTTTCCATGGCGTACTGGATTTGCGGCCCGCAGGGTATGATGGAGCCTTCCCTCACATAGACCGGGATGTCGCTGAAGGGGGCATCCGCCTGGAGTGTCTGGCCCCCGGTGAAATGCCGGCCAGACCGGAGTTCGTACCATCCCGTCCCCGAGGGGAGATAGACAGGTCTCCTCCGGGCCCCGTAGGCGGTCACCGGATTGACCAGCAGGGCGGGTCCGAACATATACTGGTCCCCTATGCCGAGGACGTTCCTGTCGCTGCCGAAGTCCATCACCAGCGCCCGCATGATTGTATAGTCGTTCCGTGTGACCATGCCGGCCAGAGAATAGATGTACGGCATCAACCGGTAGCGAAGCCTGTCGTAGCCCAGCATGGCTTGATAGGCAGGGTGGCTCTCGGGGGCAACGTTGAACATCTCTCGGTACGGAAACTGGCCATGGACCCGGAAGACGGGACAGAAGGCGCCGAACTGGAACCACCGGGTGATGAGCTCGCGCCATTCTTCCTGATCGGCTTCCCGCGGGTGCTCATAGCGCGCTTCCACCGAAAAGCCGCCGATATCCATGGTCCAGTAGGGGATGCCTGAGAGGCAGAAGTTCATGCCGGACGAAATCTGTGCCCTGAGATCATACCAGGTTGAGGCCACGTCGCCGCTCCACGTCGTCGCGGAATAGCGTTGCTGCCCGGCGAAGGCGGAGCGGGTGAGGATGAAGACCCTCTGTCCCGGATTTGCGCTCCGCTGCCCTTCGTACACCCCTTTCGCGTTCATGAGGGAGAAGGCGTTGAGGTAACGCACCGCGCTCCCCAGGGCTGTCGGGCCCTGTCGGAGGATCGTCTCGGGTCTGGAGAGGTTGGACTGGATATCGGGCTCCGTGCAGTCCAGCCACCAGGCATCCATCCCCTTGGTGAAGAGCTTTTCGTGGATCTGTTTCCAGTACAGCGCGCGGGCTTCCGGGTTGTAGGCATCGTAGAACGTGGAGATGTAACCGGGGCCAACCCAGTCCCGCTGCCCCTTCTCCACATTGCGCATGTAGAGCCAGCCCCTCTCCTTCATGGCATTGAAATTCTTCGTCCCCACGTAGAATTTGGGCCAGACCGAAATCATCATGTGCGTATTGAGCTTCTCGTGAAGAGTGCGGATCATGCCCTCCGGATCAGGATAGCGTGTGGAGTCGAATTCGTGGTCTCCCCAACGGTCTTCCTTCCAGTAGAACCAATCCTGGACGATATTGTCGAAGGGGATTTGGCGTTTCCGGAACTCTCCGGCCACTGACAGAATCTGGTCCTGGGACGCATAGTGTTCCCTGGACTGCCACAGCCCCATCGCCCACCTGGGCATCATGGGGGCTTTCCCGGTGACGGTCCGGTACCCGTGGATGACCTCGTCCAGGTCCTTCCCGGCAATGAAGTAGTAGTCGATCTGGTCGGCGATTTCTGAGAAGAGTGAAATGGTGCTCTTCTTCTCCGTGCTGTCGGGGCCGAGACATTTCAGGCTGATGTAGCCGCCGGTGTGAATCCACTCGATCCTGATCCGATACTTTTTCCCGGCTTTCATTTCGAGCATGGGCAGGTTGGTCCAGGGGAGCCAGTTCTGCCGCCATGAGTCGACGACGAGCTTGTCGTCCAGCCACATCTTCGTGTAGCCGCAGCTGCAGAGCCGGAATTTGTGAACTCCTGATTGGCCGGATTCGATTTCACCGCTCCAGCGGACAGCCGCGACGTTGTGTGCGAACCCTTCGGGGAAATCGTCGTGTATGTCGATGAATTCGTGTTCGATTCTCGGTTCGGTGCGCGTCGCATAGAGCTGCGTGAACGTGGAATCCCTGAAGTACTCCGCGGTAAGCCCCCCCGCTGTGCCGTCCCTGGCGTACAGCTCGAGGATGGAGAGGGGTTGGTAGTCGCGGGTGTCACCGAATTTCGTGCGGGAGTTGTTGTCCCAGAGGAGACCGTAGTGCCTGCTTGAAACGAGGAATGGGACCACCGCGACCATGTTGTGCTGCCAGAGATCCACATCATGCCCCTTGTAGTTCATCATCGCGTTCTGGTGGCCTCCCAATCCGTAGAACCCTTCGTCTTCAGGTGAATCGAAGAGCTGCTGGATCTTGTAGGCGGGCTCTCCCATCGCTTCCGTGGCCGTGATGATTTTTCCCCCTCCCGTATCTTCCTTCAGGAGCAGCAGCCCCGTGGAGTCGTAGAAGGCGACGGCCCCGGTGGAGGGTTGAACGCGCACGGTGACTCTTGATGTGGAGATCTCAATTGTTGTTCCGCGCTCGTTCACGGACCAGCGGACAGGCGCCCAGGAGCTCTTCTCCACCATCAGGCTCGGACGGCGGGAAAAAACACTCTCCGGAGAGGCAATGACCCGGATGATGTTCTCGGTGCAAATCTGGACCTTCACCCGCAGGGGATCTCCGTTTTTGACCTTCCGGATCTCGAAGACGACTCCGTCAGCCTGTTTTTCGAAGCAGGGAGCGCGTTGCACACCAAAGAAGATGGAGAAGGCAAGGATTGCAGTCTGGCATCGTGTGGGTTTCATGGAATGCCCTTCGATGGACGGGGTCGTTGTGGTGCTCTGTGTTCCGTCGCCGGACAGTGCAGGTGGCGAGGGGCCCTTTATGCGGGAATGATCTGCCGGATTCACCCGGATGAGCGTGAGCGAAGTGTGCCAGGGACTGTGCAGGAGGCAGTCAGGGAGGAGAATGAGACGTCCAAGAGCTTCCTGAAAAACGACGGGGTCGCTTCCTTCCGTAAGGAGATGCGGGATGCGTTCGCATTGGAGGATCGGTGATGATGACGGCAATAGCCCTCCGGCGGAAAGCCTTCGAATGGGGCCGCCGGTGCCTTGGCCCTCCTCTGTAATAAGATACTGAGGGGATTCTGTTTTGTCAAGGAAACACCGGGTCCCGCGGTCGATCTGGCTGCCTCAGGCGGAGGGGTCGGGGAGGGGTGTGACAAGGCCCGAGGGGAAGTCTCCGTCAGCTATTTGCGGAAGTCAAAGGACTTGAATATGTACTGAAGAGGCTCGAAGGTGGGTCTGGCAATGAAATGAAAGAAGAGGGGGCGGAGGGCCACCAGACCCGCCTTCGGCGGGTCTGGTTCAGCTCGCTCCAGGAATGCTTGCGGAGCCTGCTCGCGGCTGTGAGTCAGCCGTCTTGCAGGAGAGGGCAGGGGTCTCCGTGCTTCAGTAGCTCCTCATCTGTTGCTGGGATTGCGTTGTGTCTTTCATCTCCATCTTGTCTTTATCCATTATCTTTGCGCCACCCTGCATCGTCTTCTCATCGTGCTGCATCATCTTACCGGCTTTCATCATTTTCCCGGTCATGTCCATCTTCATGCCGTCCTTCATCTGCATTTTCTTCCCTTCCTTCATCAGTACTTCGCCGTTCGGCATGACCTTCCACCCGTTTGCCAGGGTCATCTCTTTCTCCAACTGCATCGATTGCCCCCCCTTCATCATCCACATTTTTCCTTCTTTCATCATGAACCCGTCTTTCATCATCCCCTTGTTACTCATTATAGTCTGCTTCGTTTGATCCATCCCTTGTTTCATTCCAGACATCTCTTCTTTCATCGGTTTTTCCTCCTGTCCCAACGCCAGGAAGCAACAACACATTGCCATGCCGAGCAACAGACCAAGCATCCGTTTCATAGCAGTTCTCCCGAAAAATGGTTTTGAAGAATGATTGAACAATGCATTGCGGAACCGGGCCTGTAAACGTGCCGAGTGAGGTGCCGGCTGGCCTCTTGACCTCGAAACGACCTATGACTCGTCGATCCTGCAGTTCCCCTGCGAATCGTTCAGTCTCGGACGTCTCGTCCTGATTTGAAGGAGTCCCCCTCCCCTGGCCGGGCACCACAGTCTTGCTGGAGCGTGGATAAGGCGGTACCTTGAGAAATCGAGGAACTACGTTATTCGCAACAAAAGACGACCCTCCTGGGTTCCGGATCCCCCTGGGTTCCCGGATTCAAAGGATTCTGATTGCCTGACCAGAGGGGCCAGGTTTGAATCCCTTTTAAGGATGCAGTACCTTCAGGCCAGGCCATCCAAAACATCGGGATGTTGTCAGCATTACTTATGGGGACCTGGTCTGAAATGTTCGTTCGCGATTGAATGAACCGCAGGGAAATCCGCTCAGAACATCCCCAGGTCTCATTGCACACCGAGTCCGGGAGACACGCCCGTTCCGGAGAGGGAGCATACATCAGGGTCTCCTTCGCACTGAAAAGCGGTGGAAATATCTGCTCTTTACATCAGAAATGCGAACGCGACAGCACCACCCGTTGTTAAGCCAGATAAGGTAAGTCTTCATGGTATGCGGTGAGAAAACGCACTCCTGGCTCAAGCCTTTGCTTCCCGCTTATCCCGCTTCGCTCTCGATCCGGTCGTTGTCGCGGCACCATGGCCTGTAACGGGTGGGAGGCCTTTGGTTCGTTTGTTGACGCACAGGTTCCATGCGGATTGACCGATTTGCCGCGTTCAATGACATCCTGTTTCTCACTATCTTCCGGAGGCATCCATGAAACGAGTTGTCCTGTCGTTGGCAGTTGCTGCGGCTCTGCTGGTCACTGTTGTGCACGCCCAGGAGACGAAATCATCGACACGCGTTAGTGGTCAGCACAAGATATCGAAGACAATGACTGACCAGCTGCCGAAAATCGAGCAGCATTTTTTTGAAACTCTCAAGGGCGCGAGTCCGGCTTCCCAGGCTCAAATGCTGCAAGATCTCCGGGAGCTGGAGCAAATATTTCCTGGGTACCCATTCGCCAAATTGCTCGTGCCCCTGGAAGACATCGTAAAGGATGAACAGGCGGACGGTGTTTCGCGCACACTCGCGACGCTGGCACTGGACGAGCTTCACTCAGATGCGGGAGATGCAGTCATCAAGCAAGTTGCGAATTCGTCGAATGACAAGGGGCTGCAGACCCTGTGCATCGCGCTATTGGTCAGGGGCGCAACAGAATAAGCCGACTTCCACTCGGCGGCTTCCTCAACTGACGCTCCGGGGCCAGGACGGCATTCACCTGGAGCGTGAAGTCGGGGAGCGAGGGGAAATTGCGAAGTGATGCCAGGCGGCCAACAAGAGCGCCTGTCAGGATGTGCTGCAAGACTACGAGGACCGACATTTGCCTGGCGCAGATGCCGGTCCTTTGCGTTTAACCCGCATGTGACGGTCATTTCTGTTGCGTTTCTTGATTGCTGAGGCTAGATTTCAGCCGTCCTCATGATGTACGGTGCCAGGACGATCCAAGCTTCGCCGGACCCCCCCATCGAGCGCAGGCTTCCGTCTCTCAAGCCATGTATCAGCCCGGACAGCCAGGCAGGGTCCTTCCCGGGGTAACCCCCCGATCGATTCCCGAGTCTGACGACATACAGGAGTCATGCATATGAAATCCCTGAAACGCTTGCTTATCGCCCTGATCTTCCCGATAACTTCCCTGGCCTCCGACCCAGGGGTTGTCCATGTGTGGGAGAAACAGGAGATCACCTTCACCGCCGCACACACCTACAGGAATGCGTATACAGAAGTCATCGTCTGGGTGGATCTTTCAGGTCCCGGCTTCCAGAAGCGGATCTACGGTTTCTGGGATGGCGGGCAGACGTTTCACGTGCGTCTGGTGGCTACCGTGCCGGGTGTCTGGTCATGGAAAAGCGGTTCGAGTCCGGGTGATCCGGGACTGGCCGGCAAAGCCGGCGAGTTTGCCGCGGTTGCGTGGACCGAGGCGGAGAAGCGGGAGAATCCGTTGCGCCGCGGATTCGTGCGGTCCACCCCCAACCACCATGCGCTGGAATATGCCGACAGCACGCCGTTCCTCGCCATCGGCGACACCTGGTATTCGCTCGGGTCTAACCGGTTCAAGTGGTACGATGACGCCAAGGAACGCCCGATCGGGCCTGAAGCGGGATTTAAAGACTACGTCCGTTACCGGAAGGCGCAGGGCTACAACTGGTTGAACGTGATTGCGGCGTTCCCGAACTGGATGACGGACGGGAAGCCCTGGCATCTGCTGATGGATGATTCGGCGAAGACGACCGTCCGGTCCGCATGGGTCGAATTCGGTACGGGCAGCGCCAAGAACATGGATAACGAAGGGGGGCGCCCGTTCCTGTTCCCGGGCAAGGTGCCGGGCTTTGAGAACCAGTTCCCGGATATGGACCGAATCAACCCAGAGTACTTTAAGTACGTGGACCGGAAGATCGATTACCTGAATGCGAATGGCTTCATCCCGTTCATCGAGGTTTCCAGGCGCGATGCCGGACTCTGCTGGTACAAATATTACGGGTGGCCCGAGTCCTATGCGCGCTTCATCCAGTACATCTTCTCTCGCTACCAGGCCAATAACACTGTCCTGAGCCCGATCCACCTGGATATCATCGACGAGACCGTGAGCCCCGATGACTATACGGCGGCGGTCCGAATGGTGAAAAAGAAATTTGGTCCACCGCCGTTCGGCACGCTGCTTTCCGCCAATGCAAACCCGTCGACCCTCGAAAACTGGGGGGACGACTCCTGGGTCACGCTCCACCAGATAGGCAACATGCGGGAGCACGACAACTACTGGTACCTCACTGAGATCTACAACCTGAAGGAGCCGCTGCCGGCACTCAACGGCGAGCCCTACTACGCGGGGTACCGCGACGCGCGAGGTCCCGGCTCCGCCAACTACACACGTGGTGCTGCCGGAGGCACGGAGCGGGACGACGCCTTCGTCCGTTCAGGGATCTACGGCAGCTTTCTCTCAGGCGGCCTGGCAGGCCACGTCTACGGTGCCGAGGGAATTTGGGGCGCGGACATCGAGCCGACCGCTCCGGTGCACATGTGGGAGGCGTTCCAGTGGCCTTCGGGGGCTCAGATGCAGTACCTGCGGACATTTGCCTCATCCATCGGCCGGCGCTACCAGGATCTCGTGCCGCTGGCCGACCTCGTGTCGCCGAACAAAACGCCTGTGACGCTGGGATACGAAGGCTGGGCCTACTGCGCCCGCACCGATGACAGGAAAATCTTCCTCGCCTACTTTGAAAAGGGGTGTCCACAATCCCAGATCCGCGGCGCCAAGCTCAACAGTACCTATCGTGCCCAGTGGTTCAATCCGCGCGACGGCTCATGGACAGATGCGGGAAGCGGTAGGCTGGTGGCAAACAAGATTGGCATCATTTCTCTGCCCGGTTTTCCTTCGGAAACGGACTGGGGACTCCGTCTCATGAATGAGGGCCCCGCAGCGGCCTCAAAAAAAGAATAGACCCACGCCGCTTTCGACCGTGCTCGACGCTCCGGGATAGGATCACATTTAACTTTGTAGGTAGAATATGTGTAATTCTCCCTTTATGGTTGATTAAGTGCCTCCTGTCATGGGGAATGTTCTTCCATATAGGTTGATTATGGCAGAATCAACCGTTATAGTTGAATGTGGTAGGAGTATTCATTGCAATTCAGCGGGAAACCGAGGTACTCCAGCAAATGAACAGAATTGCCGTTATTGCAGATATCGTTGCATCCAGAGCAATAGAAGACCGGCCCCTGATCCAAAAACAACTGTGCGAGGTCCTAGCGGCGTTAAATGCCAGAAGTGACTCGGGAATCCTCTCTCCGTACACTATCACTCTTGGCGATGAATTCCAGGCTGTCTTCAGCACTGCCGATTCCCTCTTCCGTGATGCGTTCACAATTCTGGCTGCGCTGTACCCGGTACGTGTCCGCTTCTCTTTCGGCGTCGGAACGATCGATACCCCGATCAATTTCTGGCAGGCAATCGGCATGGACGGACCTGCATTCCATCACGCGCGGGAGGGAATCGAAGAGCTCAAACGCATCCGAGGTTCCTTCGATGTCAACGGTGTCGAGACACCGGATCAGGGCCTGCTGAAGCAAAGTCTTGCGCTGGCCTCCCATGTGACGCGGAAATGGAACAGGAAACGCCTCGCCGTGTTCCTCCAGCTCCATGACCGGGTTCCTGTGAAGACAATCGCCGACACGGTGCGCCTCTCCGACAAGGCCGTTTACAAGTCGATCGATCATGGGGCATTGAGGATTATCCTCCGGCTGCTCGAAGAGATCACCACACTCCTGAACACACAGCTGGGCGGAGAATGAGCCAATAGGTGGTCTCTCTTTCTTGCCTCTGAAATGCGCAAGCCGCCCCGGAATGCGAGGCGGCTTGCGCATTTCAGCAACATGCCGGCGTACTATCTTCTTGTTTTCTTTCGAGCGGCGGGTTTGCGCGGCGCAGGCCGTACCGCTTTCTTGCGTGCGGCAGCTTTCTTCGGCTTCGCCTTCGCCTTCTTTGGCGGGCTCTGTGGTCCCTTGACCAGACCCACGATGTTCCCGTCCGGATCCGAAAACTGCGCGAATGTCACGACTCCGGGAACATCAGTCACGGGCACAATGATGTTTCCGCCCATCGCAGCGGCCTTGTCAAGGGCAGCCTGGATGTCTTCCACCTGTACGTAAATCGTCACGTTGGGTCGGCCATTGCTATCCACCTGGCCGATCCCGCCATTGATTCCCATCTTCACGGCAGTGTTCACCATGCCATACCCCATTTCGGGCATGACGTCGATTTTCCATCCGAAGAGGCCGGAATAGAAATCTCGGGCACGTTGACCGTCCTTCGCCATGATTTCAAAATGTGTAACCGGTGCTGCCATAAACTCCTCCTTTCAAGAGATGGGATGAGTATGCACATGATGGCTTCGCGATCCGGTCAAATGTCTGGAAGCAAAAGGGCTTTGTCAAGGCTCTCGAGGACAAATGTTGATGCAATTGTTGAAGCTCGATTACAATGTCATCCCTCAAATACGTCCCGGACCATCAGGGAACTCATCCCCGCAGCTTACCTACCGGGTGGAAACGTCATCACTGTGCACGTATCCTGGCCCGGCACGGAACTCACCCTCACGGATCACCTGCCCTGTGGAATTGTCATCCCTGATGAGGTCTTCGCCCGATAAGAATGACATCCCGGAGGATGTCCTGTATTGGTAGTAATATCATCCCGTAGGTTCACCTGGCTCGAGAGAAATGTTATCCCCGGGGACTCGACTGGCTTGACATTATCGTTTTTCTTCTATTTTCACCAGTTTCAACGGCAGAGGCGAGGGGTGGAGCAATCTCCGCTTCGATCAAATTGTGGATATCCCGCCGTCCTGAGGCCTTTGATTCCGGCGTGGCATTCCTGCCACACCTTCCTCGCGCATCTGATCTGTCTGTGTGACCTCTACGACACGGCAGGTCGTGCAATCTCTCACAAAACCCACTCCTGAGCCTCGGT
>Ga0182021_10000494_pt1 | contig 42018 bp, 45 predicted proteins | sample 612E3MmetaG_FD_120493 | JGI IMG/M metagenome (GOLD analysis project Ga0182021, IMG submission 120493) | Permafrost microbial communities from Stordalen Mire, Sweden - 612E3M metaG (Illumina Assembly) | ecosystem: Environmental > Terrestrial > Soil > Wetlands > Permafrost | place: Sweden... | reverse complement strand
TTGATGACGCGGGCGGCGCGAGCGGAAATCCATTGAGTGTGGAAAGTGGAGCAAGACTAAGGCTGGTGCCCGGAGACGGAATCGAACCGTCACGTCCTGTTACGGACCCGGGATTTTAAGTCCTGTTAGCATGCTCATAAACAACGGCAAATAAACGGCTTATATTTAACGACTGTGAAACTGTGTAAGCGAATGTGTAAGTCACAACGGTATCCATGGATTTCATCGGCGCTGTCGTTGTGAGCTCGATCTGCATATCTCGCCTGCACAAAGTATCAAGAAATGATCCTTTGCGACACTGAATTCAGAACCTGAAGCTCCCTCCCCGCCCCTCGCGATGTGCCGGTTTATTCGGTGTGTTGTGCCAGAGCAGGCGCAATCTCGGGCTTGCCGTGTTTGGCGAACAGATCATTGAAAGCCTCGGCCACGAGGTTGTGCAGCGTCGTGTCGCTCTGCACCGCCAGGATTTTGAGCTGGTCGCGCACCTGCTTCGGAAAGTGAACGGTGATGGGACTCGTCCCTCCCCTGCTCTTCGACACCGGCGCTTTTGTTTTGCGCACGGCCGGTTGCTCGGCGGCGGGCTTCCTGTGACGGGCGCTGCCGCTTGTTTCAGCCAGCAATGTGGCCAGGTCTGCTTTGTTGCTCATGGTGCTCCTTCTTGGGTTTGCTCTTCTGTTGTACGAGAACGCTCAAAATATACTTGTAGACTTGTAGGATTTCAGCGGCGCCCTTCCCTCTCTGGTCGTATTCCTGGGCCGCCAGCCCGACCGCGCCGGAATCCCCGAACACGGCGCGGTTCCCGAGCATGACGGGACATACCGGAATCTGCAGCCGGTTGAGAAACGCGCGGGCCTGCTCATGCCGGTCGCCGAAGGCGGGCACGGCATTGAGGATGGCAAGCGCCGGGGTGTGGCCGGCGAGCGCCAGGATCTCTTTCGTATTCGGAATGGTTTCGAGGTCGTAAGCCTGCGGGCGGCACGGGATCAGCACGAGGTCGGCCACCTTCGCCGCAGCGAGAGCCGATTGCTCGGACCGTGCCGGTGTGTCGATAACCGCGAAATCCACGCCGTTCTCCTCGGCCTTTTCGAGAGCGGCGGCGAGTCGGGAGGGCTGGGCGTCGATGACGACCGGGCCGTCGCCTTTCCGGCGGTCCTTCCAGTTGCAGGCGGTGGCCTGCGGATCGAGGTCAAAGATAAGAGCCTTCAGGCCGACCTGGCCCGCTGCGACGGCGAGGGACACGGCGAGGGTTGTCTTGCCGGTTCCTCCCTTCTGTGCGATGAGCGCAATTGTGTACATGTCTGGTTTCCTGATTTGAGGGATGGAGAGAACGAGGAATGTCTACTACGAGGCTTGGAGGATAGGAGGATAGGAGGATAGGAGGATTCGAGGGAACGAGATTTGTATACATGTCTAGTTGTCTACTCCGTGACAATGAGGATTGGCTGGTTCGAGGATTGGCGGAACCGAGGAAACTATCCCTGTATACATTTAGGCTTTGAGGCATGGAGACTTCGAGACCTGGAGGATTCTAGAGATCGAGAGTTTGAGACTGTGAGGATTTGGGGATTGCCGGGAAGGCTGATTCGCTCACTGCCTACAAGTAGGAGAGTAGAGGAATGCGGGGAGACGGTCAATCGCCATGACGGTGCGCCGCGTTATCCCTCGTCATTCGGGGACGTGCTTCGCCGGGGTTCCTTGCCAAGCGCCTCAAGGCAGACGATCCGCAGTTCGGCCATATCGCGGTCGAACATGGCCTTGAATTCGTCCCATTCCGCGACAAAGCTGTCCACCCGTGGTTCCCGGCCGCGATTGACCTCGCGGGCGAACTGGTTGAAGTTCGAGCCGATCTTGTTGACGGCACCGGTCAGCGATCCCAAGGCGGTCCGGACCTTCGCGACCGCCGCCAGGTCAAGACGCGAAGCACGAGTGCGGCTGCGGAGGAGGGCGTTTCGCATAATAGAGCTGACTGACTCTCCCCGCTTTTGGGCGATCCGGCGTATGGCGGCTGCCTCCTCGGGATTGATGCGCATCGTCACGATGCCGGTCCGTTGCCGTTTTTCGCTGCCGCTGCGGCGTGCCATAAGACCTCCCCTTGTTGAAATCCGATGATACTTCAGGTTGAGTTAACGGAAGGTTTACGACCGCGCGGCGTATAGCCGCGAAAGCAAGGGGAGGCGGGTTCCAAGGGGGCAAACCCCTGGCGCGGTCCATGGCTGCGAAAGCCTGGTCGATGGGTGTCCAGAGGGAGAGCGAAGTCTCCCTTGGTCTGGGGGTCCAGGGCGGGCACGAAGGCCCCCCTTGGTCGTGGGTCCGGGGGATGAAATCGCCACGGTCGGGTCCACGGGCAGAAAGCCCTGGCCGGGGGATGCAACGGGGGTCGGAGAACCCCCTTGCCAAGATGAGCGAGGCCGAAGGCTGAGCGGCTGCGCGGTATTACACGCGCACATCTTGCGAACCGTACTACCGGTGATGTTTCTGATCCTGTGGCGGGTGGCTGCGGCTGAATTTGTTGGAGGCACTATAACGCAAACGTCACGAGCGTTTCCACAAAAAATAGCCGGCATCGGTGAAGAAATCGTTAACGAAAGAGGCTCGTCGGGGCGCGGTTTTTTTCGTAATCCTGATGCGGTCCGCTTGGCCCATAGAAGCGCGTCGAGCCCAGTGGGAATTTCAGAGCGGGAAGGAAGCGCCAGTGACCGGAAGCTGCGGGCGGCTCAACCTCGGTCAAAGGCGGAGTCTTCCTGTGCGAGCCAAGAGTCGCCATCAAACAAGTGGCCTCCGCGCATACCGGAGTGTGGTAAAAAGGCCCTAAGCTCCCAGTCCTATGAGCACGCGCATCGCAACCGCGGAATGGGCTGATCCGGCCCTTGTCGAGGAGAAATACCTCTACCGCAACGGGACTGTCTGGCTCGGGCGCTCGGCCAGTGAGCATCCGGTTCCGGTCGGCTACAGCGATGACCGCCACGTCTGCGTCGTCAGCGGATCGCGCGGCGGCAAGGGCACAACGTCAATCGTTAATAATTTAATTCTGTGGCCGGGGTCGATCTGCGTCGTGGACCCCAAGGGCGAAAATGCCACGGTCACAGCCGCCAGGCGGGGCAGGGGCTCGAAGCATTGCCGTGGCCTCGGGCAGGCAGTCAGGGTGCTGGACCCGTTCAAGGCGGCGCAGGTAGACGACAGCCTCCGGGGCCGGTTCAACCCGCTCGACGCGCTCGATCCAGCCAGTGATGAGTCCATCGACGAGGCCGGGCGGATTGCCGACGCCGTCGTCGTCATCCACGAAAGCAACGATCCGTTCTGGGATGAGTCGGCGCGGTCCATGGTCAAGGGCCTGCTTCTGCATGTCCTGACGGCGCCGGAATACGAAGGGCGAAGAAACCTGGTCACGGTCCGCAAGCTCATCATGCGGGGCGATTGGGAAGCGGTCGAAGCGCTGCGGGACGCGGGCGAGACGGACATTCCCCCTGCCCATGGACTGCTGTGGACCGCGCTGGCGAACAACCGGGCTTTTGACGACCTGATCGCCGGCATCGGGGACAGCTTCACCAACATGCTGCTGAATTCTCCGAAGCAGTTCGAGAGCGTCCTTCAGGTGGCAAACCGCAATACCGAATTCATCGACAGCCCGGCGATGCAGCGGTGCCTTGAGGCGTCTGATTTCCAGCTTTCCGAACTGAAGACGCTACCCGAGGGGCTGAGTGTCTATCTGTGTCTGCCGCAGCGTTACATGAGCACGCATTTCCGGTGGCTGCGAATGATGATCGCCCTGACTGTCACGGAAATGGAGAAGGTGAGGGGACAGCCGGTAACCGGGTATCCGGTCCTGATGCTGCTGGACGAATTTGCGGGGCTGAAACGGATGGAGGTTATCGAGTACGCGGTCGCCCAGATCGCCAGTTACGGCGTCAAACTTTTCTTCGTTCTGCAAAGCCTGGAACAGCTCAAGGCAGTCTACAAGGACAACTGGGAAACATTTCTCGCCAACTCCGGGCTCAAGGTTTTTTTCAATCTTGAGGATCATTTCTCGCGCGAATACGTCTCGAAGCTGATCGGGGAAACCGAGGTGATCCGCGAGGTGCGGTCGGAAAGTGACAGCACTTCGGAAAGCGAAAGCCGTTCGCGCAGCACGTCACGGTCACAGTCGGAAAGCCGGGGGCGGTCGTCGTCGACGGGAACGTCCGAAAACGAAGGGACCAACAGCTCCGTCAGCACCGGGAAATCATGGGGGTCCAACAGGTCCGAAAGCCGTTCGCAGAATTACAGCTATGCGCAGGGCTGGATCTTCCGCAATTACGATAACCAGAGAATCGGGGACGGCAGAAGCCAGTCGACGGGACATTCGGTAACCGAGACCAAAGGTCAGTCGCACGGTGTATCGCACGGCACGTCGCGATCGCGCACTGACGGAACATCGGAGACGTTGGGAACCAGCACGAGTGAAACCGAAGGCGCGACCCGCGGCACTTCGCAATCCCGCACGGCCGGGTCGAGCGAAACCATCCAGAAGCGCGCGCTGGTGACACCCGATGAGATAGGGCAGGTTTTTTCCCGCGTCGATGACCGGGCGGACCGTGCCTATCCGGGGCTGGCCCTGGTGGTGATTTCCGGGGCGCGTCCCGTGCCGCTGCGCCGCGTTAATTACTACGAGGATTTCCAGTTCATGGAGATGTTCGAGCCGCATCCCGATTATCCGTTCGTCGGGCCGAAGCAGCTGACGGTGGAAGCCGGCGCGATGGGAAGACTTGTGAAGTTTTTCGGATCACAGGGCGTTTGGCTGTGCATCCAGGAATGGTTAATTCAGCCCGGACAGATGGTTGTGGCGGGTGAACCCGTTGCTGCCATCAATTGGGGCAGAGAAATTATCGGGCACATACGGGCGCCGCGATCGGGCATGGTGGCAGCGGTAGCCGCTATTCAAGACAGAAGCTCCCCTCCGCAGGGGCCGCTGTTTTCCATCCGGTATTTCGAGGACGGCGCCGCGATGGGCGAGCCGTTCGGCGACATCACGTCATGGATGGAAAAGGCCAGGATTTCGCTGAAACAGCAGCGCGAAGCTGCGAACAAGAGAGCGACCAGGATCGCATGCGTGCTGTTGGGAGTGACTGTTCTGGGAGCTCTCATCGGCGGCGCGATCTGGGGCGCTGGCGGGGCCGCCGTAATGGCCATCATCGGCTTTGCGGTCCTCGTCCCAGTCGGAATTCGGCTGAGCAAAAAAGTGTCCGCATATGATGCGGACATTAAGAAATATTTCTCTGATTCCAGAATAACGGCGCAGGAGCCGCAACCATTCGGGACGAGTGCAGCACAGGCGGCACCTGAGCCGCCAGCGCTGACTGCGGCTCCCGTGGAAATTGCTGTGAGTTCCACAACGGACAAAAGCCAAAACCCGGCGCCTCAGCCGCCAACATTGACTGCGCCTCCGGTGGAAATTGGCGTCACGTCCATGACGGACAAAAGCCCGGAGCCAGCATCGCAGCCGTTTGAATCCGCTCCGCAGCCGGCAGCGCCGGCACGATCGGCGGCGACCGTCCACGCCACTCCCAACGAGGCCGAGCCCAGGGAGATTGCTGCTCCCCAAAAGCGCAGAGCGCCGGTTGGAATCCTGGTTTCCCTTGGCGGGATTCTGATCCTGCTCGTCGCTATAGCGGCGACGGTGCTGATGGGAATTCGGCGAGCCGCTCCGTTGATGGTCGGAAAGGTCGATGTCTCGCATTTCGCTGGCTTGAGACCCGGCGACACGCCGCAGCGGGTCGCCTCGCTTCACGGGCAGCCCACGTTTGACAACGGTGAGGTTAGAGTTTACGACGAGGGTTACTTGACGGTGAACTACAAGGACAATGGCGTTAAGAGCGTTGCTCTAACCGGACGCAGCCGAGGACGGGACCTTGTGCGATCACGTGCCGGCGATGATGCCTTGATCGATCTTATCGGCCAGACAGAAGCGGACGCTGTTGCCATGCTGGGTCCGCCGACACGGCGAAATCCTCGGGACGCTGACCATTACGTTCTTTACTGGGGCTTCCCGATGGCAGGCAGGCCATCAGAGAAGGAAACGCTAAGTGCAGGGAGCGAACAGACGGTCTTTCTTGATTTCGAACGTTCCGATAGCTGGGCGCTAACCATTACGTGGTGAATAAACAGGGGATCATGAAAGGCAAGCAGGTCTACCGATCCCTGTCGCGTTCGTGATCGTGGGATTTTCCCTGCCGGGCCTTGAATGTTTCCTGTGCTTTTTTCGCCGCCTCCAGCTTGGCGGCTTCGCTGTCGTGTTCTTTCCCCAGCTTCGTTGCGGCGGCGTAGCGGTCGGGGGTCGCCCGCATGGGTCCGCTCGGCGTGGGCTTGAGGACCGGCGCATCCTCCTTGACCATCTGTGAGCCTTCCGCCGGCGGTCTTTCGGTCTGACTTTCCTTCTGCTGCTGGTTGTCGTTCTGTGCGCGGGCGAATTGATCGCGGAGCGCGCGCGCGCGGTCGAGGGCGCTTTCCTCATGATGCAAGCCTTCGACGCTCTTGGCGACGGACGTGGGCCGGTCGGCCATAAGCCCCGATGATACCGCAAAAAAAGCAGCAAAAAGCGGACAAAGAAAAGGCGGCGACCCTTGCGAGCCGCCGCCCTGTGATTATTCATCGTCGCCTCGCGGAGTCTCGACGATCTTGGTGTGGGCGAGATCCGCTGCCTTCGCCAGCGAGAGAAGATCATCCGCGTTATAGCTGTGCGAGGATTTCCAGTTGCCTTCCGCATCGCGGTAGCAGCGCTCGAAGGTGACGTTGTAGAAAGTGCCCTTTTCCGTCGGGTTCTCCCAGATGCTGGCGGTGATGAGACCGACGCGGACCTTGGCGACCGGGGGGTTCTTGGTTTCAGCGGCTTCGTTTTTCTTCGTGTTCTTCAGTGACATGGTAGTTTCCTTTTCTGTTAGGCCGGCATCATTGCCAGCCTTGTGATTTCGATCAGCCCTGACAAAGCCGGACCGCCCGTCACAGGGAGGGGGATCACCCGCACGGAGTGCCGCGCAGCGGTCTTGCACCCCGGAGTCGTCATCCGGGGGAAAGACGGGGAGACCCTTGCGGGCATAGGGCCGGTTTTCAGGCAGAAATTCACAATAAAGGCTGGCAAATATTGATACCGGGCGAGGCAAGGAAACTATGTCGCTGAACACGATCGCATGAAAAACGCTGTGAAACAGTCAGCACCGGTCATGGTCGGCAATCGGCGATACGGATTATCCGTCAGAAGGGGGAGGGGCCGGACGGGGGCGGGCGCCTATCATATTCGTCGGCGGCGCTGCGGTACGGGTTCTGGATGACGAGGACATAATCGGCGACGGCCCGACCGTCGCGGAGCGTGGTCAGCGGATAGAAGTTCGGATCAAGCAGGGAAATATAAAAATCGCTGGGACCGACAGTGTCGATGCCCTGCTCGTGGAGAAGCCAGGATTTAACCTGCATCAGCATGCAGGCTTTCTCCTTCATCGTGTGTCGCCCGTCGAGCGTGATTTTCAGGCGGTCGTTTCTGGTGTTGCCGATGGGCGGTTTGCGTACAAGCTGAAGCGGCATGAAAAACCCATTAACAATTGTGCCTATTTTCACTCTACAACCTTAAGGTTAAATATCCGTAAATCGATGCGTTCTCCCTCTGCTGCGTCCCGCACAGAACCTTTCAGACCGGCACGATTGCATACCTGTGTCCTCACGGCCGCAAGGGATCGAATCCGTTTCCCCAACCTTCCCCCGGACAAAGGCTCCGGGGTGCAGGCCGGGTGATCCCCCTCGGTTCTCAACCCCTGACGGCCGGACCTGCGGTTTGCCGTTCCGTGGGCATGAAAGGTCCCAATGGCGGGGCCTCGAACAGGAGGAAAAACGATGAAACTGATTTCAAACCACGAGCTGCAAAAACAGAGTGAAAGCGAATTGTCCGCGTTGTTCTGTACGGTGTCCAAGGGTCTTGTCCGCACGAAGCGCGGATCGCCCGAGCGAAGGGACACTCTCGCTTCTCTGGAAAACATCAGCCGCGCGCGCGCGGTGCGCATGTGCACGAGCCCGCCTTAAACGAGGGCAGGGGGCCTGCACAGACAAAAGTGACTGGCCTTGGTCCGCGCTGATCGTTACTGTGGGGAAAAGATACCAAGAGTCTACCGAAGTGAGTTTTGCCGGGGAGATAACAAAGACAATGAATACGGTTATTCCATGAACAAGAAGAAGGCTTTCTTTTCTTTCATTGCTGCGGTGGTTGTCTTGATTTTGGTGCCGTTTTCGTACGCATGTTCCTGTGGAGCTGCAGAGGCTGAGTTCGACGAATACTTCGCTCTTCGGTTTTCTTCGCCTGAACAAGAAAAGGTGGGTGCTATAAAAACACAATTGGAGGGTTTCAATATTGACCAAAGCGTTCAAGCACAACTCGATGATGAGAAGCGTGTGCCAAACGTTCAGGGGTCGCAGAATCCGTACTATTCATACCATATGAGTACTTGGAGAGGCCTTCTCCGCGAAAATACTATCTATTCGAAATGCCCGAAATTCGTGAAAGTGGAAAAAGATCAGGATTATTCCTGTACGCTTTTCTTCGAATCAAAAGCCGGATTAATAAACAAGGGCTGGCGCATACATTTCGTTATAACGCCCAAGAGAATTGTTACTCATGTTGGCGTTGATCGAGCCTATGGTGTTATCGGATACGAAATTTATGCTGATCCTCTCTGATGAAGCCTTAGTCCCTTGCTCTCTCGCGTGAGGGACTGTCACCGGAAGGCCGAGACTAACTGCAGGCTCGGTAAGCGCAGCGAGTAAGGCCCGACCGGCAAAGCCGGGCACGCCCTACTTCTCCCGGTCCCGCTCAGGGCCGGGAGCCGGTGGCTTGTGCTTTTCCAGGTCTTCCTTAGTCTTGCGGGCCTGTTCCAGTTTCTCGGGAACGATTTCTTCCGTGTGTTCCTGCTGGCCGGACGACGGCTTGCGGGCGGCTTTCGCCTGCTCGAAAGCACGCTGCAGGTCGCCCTTCGTGGTGGCCGGCTTTGATCCTTTACTTTCCCCGCCGCGTGTTTCTGTTGCTTCCTGCCCCTTGGCCGCCGCCGCAAAGTCTTTTTTCAGTTTTCCTTTTTGCCCGCCATCGCCTTTCCTGATTTCGGTCTTGCCGGCAACGGCGGCGGCGAATTCAGGCCGGATGCTGGCGCGGTCCGGGCGAGCGAGCTGCCGCAGAGCTTCGCGGCGCAGCCTCGTCTCCAGGGAGCGGCGCTCGCGCTTGTCGAGGCTGGTAAGGCCGCGCTCCTGGTGCTGGAAGTTCTGCATTTCGCGCCGGTGGCGGCGCACGAGCGCTGCGGTTTGCAGGCGTTGTTCCGCGATCCTTCGCCGATCCTCCCGCGTGTGCCGGAAAGCGGTGAGGGCATCGAAGCCCGTGACGCGGGCAAGAAAAGCCAGAACGCCTTTGGGATGTTTCGTGGCGCGGTCGCGGAAAACGGCGGCGCTGCTGGCGCTTTGCATATCAGCAAGCGCCTTGCGTTCGGTGCTGTGGCATTCGGTGAGCTGCTGGCGTTTCAAATCAAGACTTGCCCGCCGGATAGCATGGGCCTGCTGCAAGGCGTCGCGGCGCTGCCGCGCCGTACCTTGTTTTTCTTGATCATCGCCCGAAGGCTCCTCGCGGCCACGCTGCTTCAGCAGGCGAGCCTGCCGCTCCTGGCGGGCGCGGGCCTGCGCGGTGGCAACGTCGACGAGCTTGTCACGGTCGCCGAGGCGGGCGTCGAGCTCCTTGGTTTTCACGCCGTCGACTTGTCTGGCGAGATTGGAAACCTCACCGTACAGATCCACCACGGCGAAGGCGCAGTCATCGCCGCGGGCGACGTAATAGCACCGTTCTTCGAGCGCCCGGATGAAGGCCTGGCCGGAATCGCTGCCGTGCCATGCTTCCGCGATCTCCCGCCGGCGCTGCGGCTTGCTGACGCCGGTTCTTTCCTCGCGCTGCTTGTCGCCGAGGTCTTCTTGCTTGTCGCGGTCGGCATAGCGGTCCTTGCCGCGATCATTCTGCATGCCGGGCGGAAGGGTGAGGTTGTGATCGCGGGCGTATTCCTGCGCGACGGCGCGGAGTTTCTGCCGGTCGTGCGAGAGCGGCACAGCTTTCATTTTCTCGGTGTCGATGCGCGACCAGACGACGTGGCAGTGTTCGCGCCCGTGTTTTACGTGAAAGACAACGGCGCGGGGCTGGCCGGAGAGCCCGAGCTTGTCTTCGGTGCGGCGGATGAAATCATCATAGTGCTCACGATTGAAGGGGCCTTGTCTGTGGTCCGGATTGATGGAAAGCGAGTAGAGATATTGGATGCACTTCGTCGCCTTGGCCTCTGCGTACCATTCGGCAAAGGCGCCGTGGAGGTCCTGCGCGATGGCGCCGCGCATGTCGACGACTTCGACGCTGTCGTTGTCGTAGGAATTGAGCAGATGGGTTGCGAGCTGCTGCCCTCCGGCGCGCTGGTTTCCTTTCGGGATCATCCGCTCGTCACCTTGTCTTGCCGGATCAATCAGCCATTTCTAAACCCCTTTTGGTTAACGGCGAGTTTATACCTTCGGTTGTAGTCGTTAATTACATAAAGTTTGGCAGGGCCTGGGCACACCACGGTCAGAGCCGATTAAACACAAAATGGGCGACAGCCTGCGTATGATGACAGGCTGTCGTGAAAATGATAAAGAGTCGGACATGTCGCTTCGCGAGCGCAAATTTTGGAATAGAACCAAAGGCGCTCTGCTTCAGGTAAACCGACGTAAAGCGCAGCAGGTCTACATTGATGTCCCCGGAGCGCTCCAAAGCAAAGCCGCAAATAAGCTCGCGAATGCGATCAGCTTCCAGGAGTGTGTTCGGAAGCAGATGGCAGCGTTGGGCCGAGTTCGACCATTTCGGGTTCCCGTGGCGATCGAAATCGACTTCACTCCAGGCATCGACCGTCCCCCGCCGGCGATCCATTCATTAGCGAAGTACTATTTGGATCTGCTGCAGTGGCCGGCAGATGGCAGCGCAAATGACAAGAGCCGTTTGCTGTTAAAAGACGATCGACAGGTCAAGGCGCTGATTTGCACTTACTGGCTAGGCGTTGATCACTACAATCCAGGGGTGAGACTTCGAATCACAACGATGAACAACTTCGTTCGAGATCTTCAGCTTTTCACAACGATTCGTCTGGGAGAGTTTGCGGAATTGAGCGACGATGCGCTTCGCCGATCCGGGTATGCTGATGCAGCTGAGGGTTGGGACATTGAGTCACTCGATGATCCGTTGGAGCAGTTACGGGAGCACATCACGGATAAGGAGGCATTCGTTAAGGTCACAAGCGTTGAGGCTTATGAGGTTCATCGGATGTTTCTGCAGCAGCTCTGTCAGGAGAAATTCTTAAAAAAGCGGGAACTCGGTCCTGAGGTCTTGGCGAGTGTGTTGTCCCCGTATGTGGGAGGGCGGGCCAAAACTCCGCTCCAGAGTTTGAATAGCCTCGTAGCATCCATGGGGCGTCAGTGGCACCAGCTGATCGGTATTGATCTTGGGCCGTCTGCCGTGAGGCCAGGGGAAGGAGACCTTTTTAAGAAGGCGGTACGTGAAAAACTCGCCGATGTTCGCCAGAAAGAAAAGATGATGAATCCGCTTTTGACCACCATCGGCGTCACAATCGTATATGTACCGCCCAAGAACGCCAACGGCATCGATTTGGACAATCTCGCGCGTCGCATCATTCCATTTGTACATGAAGAGCTACATCCTCCAAGCACAATCGCACATGTGAGCAAAGCCTATGGTGCAGTTCTAGCATCATCGGACGAATGGGCTGAGCGTATACGTGCGGAGCTGAAATCTCTGAATCGGCTGCCGCAGTACCAGGTCAGCCGGTACCAGATATTTGAGTTGCCACATTGCGATACAGACGCCGACGACGGAAACGTGCATCTGATCATCCATGGAGGGCTGGGATCGCTTGGACCGTGGCATGAAGCGGATGATGTGATTCGCAATTGGGAACAAGCGGTCGCTCATTATTAAACATGGCCTCTTTTCCTGCGTGAGGGATCGTCACACCTCCCATCGTGCTGGCGACTAGATTGACAGCCCAAAGAACCAAATAAATTGCGCCCCAGACATGAAGCTTACGCAAGAAGAGGCGTAGCACGCGACGGTCAGAACCATGATTAATCTGTATTGCTTGGTCCTCGCTCAGGGCGGCCCTGGGTTCATTTCGGCTTTGAAATGATCGGCCCTGATGCGTTGCGCCGCCTCGTGACGGCGGCGTGCCCGGAATTCAATGCGGGCCAGATTGTTGAGGTCGATCTGGCCGGAGGCAGCCATTTGCAGAAGGTAATCGGATGCGGGCCGCAGAATCTCCAGAGCCTCGACGTCGCACGGGTTGTAATGCTCGTCTTGCATGATGTTTTTCCTTTCGCTGTTGGTTTTCTCGAAGACGCAGAAACAGGAAGCCGGACGGAGGAGCCGGCGGGTCACACGAAAAGGCGATCCCTCGCGCGCTGGCGCGCGCCATCGCCTCTTGAGGGGGAACGGGCAACCCGGAATCTTTGAGCGGGCCGCCCGTTGACGCGCCGGCGCGTCCGGCTTAGAGCTGCGGCAAAGAGTTCGAGGAAACCTCGCGAACAGAAACGAATGCGAAGCGGAGACGATGGCCGTTCACTGCGAAGGGCAGGGGTGTGGTCACGGCTTTCCGTTAGCCGACTATTGGCCAGCTACAGTCTGCGAAGACGAGACGATTGGCGCCATTTGGTTTATTGCTTGTCTGATGCTTTCGCCGGGGCAGGGGGCTTAGTACGGGTCGGCTTCCACTCCCCTATACGTTTTTTTACATCTGCTATTTGCTCAGGAGTTAGATGAGAAGCTACTTCATCACGTGCGGCAGATACGTCTTTGTCACCTACATTTCCAGCCAGTGTCAGCCAGAAATAAGCCTGCTCATCATTCCTCGGAGCCCCGGCGCCTTTCTTGTACATGATGCCAAGAATACCTTGAGCGTTAGGATCTCCCTGTTCGGCAGCTTTCTTAAACCATTTTACTGCCTCACTACAATCCAACTGCACACCGTGCCCTTTTAAGGACATGCTGCCTAGATTAAATTGTGCAGAGGCAAGCCCCTGATCAGCAGCCTTGTGGTACCACTTCAAACTTTCTATGTAGTCCTGTTTTACGCCTTCGCCATCTCTGTACATACTGCCAAGATTTTTCTGTGCCCGCGCATATCCCTGATCCGCCGCCTTGCGGTACCATTTCAGCGCCTCTATGTAGTCCTGCCTAACGCCCCAGCCATTCTCATAAAGTATTCCGATATCATCTTGTGCTCCCGGGTCTTGATGTTCAGCCGCCCTGCGGAACCACTTCATCGCTTCCGTATAATCCTTGGGAACGCCTTTGCCAATCGAATACAAATTTCCAATTACGGCCTGCGCGATTACAACACCTTGATCTGCGGCCTTGCTTATCCACTTGAAGGCTTCTTTGTCATCTTGTTGTGCGCCCCAGCCTTTACTGTACATTTCACCTAGTTTGAGCTGCGCGTTGACATTGCCTTGTTCGGCAGCTTTCTTAAACCATTTCAGCGCTTCCACGTCGTCCTTGGGGACGCCATCGCCAAATTCATACCTATAACCGAAAGCAACTTGTGCGGCCGCCGAACCTTGGTCGGCAGCCTTGCGCCACCATTTAAAGGCCTCGTTATTGTCCTGCGGAACCCCCTTTCCCTTCTCATACATCCAGCCGAGATCGTGCTGGGCCGGCAAATACCCTTTCTCGGCTGCCCTTCGGAGCCATTTCAGTGCCTCCGAATAATCCTGTTTTACACCGTGCCCGTCTAGGAATAAGACACCAAGACTGCTATCACCTTTGGCGTCGCCTTGATCAGCGGCTTTGCGATACCAATTCAGAGCCTCTTTATAGTCCTGCGGAACGCCCCGTCCATGTTCGTACATGACACCTAGATAGCTCTCGCCTTCGGCGTCGCCTTGCGCGGCAGCTTTGCGGTACCATTTAAGCGCTTCGGCATAGTCCTTTGGAACTTCTCCTAACCCATTCTCATACATCACGCCGACCCAGAGTTGTGCTTCCGCATTTCCCTGATCTGCCAAGGGCTGCAGCAGCTTTAGAGCTGTCGGATAGTCTTGGCGGTCAAACGCTGCTCTGCCATCCTCAACCTGCCCGGCAAAGGCTAGGGCAGGAAGGAGGAGGGCTAGAAATAGAAAAGCCGCAAATCTCATAAACCCTCGTCTCCGAAATCCGCCAAGCGTCAGGACTATCCTTCGGCTGCCACAGAATCTCGGCTCAACTTGCACGGCCTGCATTCTCGGGTCAAGTTTCGTGATTTACGGAATGCTCCGCTGCTGCTGTCTCCCGCGTGAAGGGATCGTCACCGGATGGCCGAGACTGCCCGTCGCGGCGAAGGCCTCTTGGCGCAGCCGGGCAGGCTCGGGGCGCGCAGCGCGTAGAGCCCGACCGGCGCGAACGCGCCGGGCACGCCCGAAAACCTGATTTAGAAAGGCCGCCCCCGCCTCCGAAGGGAGGCAAGCCCTTATCATGCGGCGATCTCCTGCGGGATGCCGAATTTGTGGATGAAGTCGGCGGCCTTCTGCGCGTGCGCGGCGGCGGTGAATATCGCGCGGCTGTCGGTCTGCAGGACTTCGACCCAATTCGCAATATAGGCGGCGTGGTCTGCGCGGGGCTCAAGCGCCAGCTCAAGGTCGGCACAGAGGAAAGCGGCTCCCAGCTCGGCCACGAGTTCCTCCTGGGCATACGCATTGCTGCCGAAGCGGTGGCCGCCGAAGTCGCGGTCAAGGCGGTTCTTGGAGCCGCTCCAGTGCGTCAATTCGTGCGCAAGCGTTGAATAGTATGAGTCAGCATCGCGGAAGGATTCAAACGGCGGCATCTGCACGGCGTCGGTTGAATGGCTGTAATAGGCACGGTTTCCGCCGTGATTGATGACGGCGCCGGTCGCGTGCAGGAATTTCTCGGCATGATCGATGCGGGCGACGGGGTCGAGCGTCGGCGCGGCCTTGGCATAGTAGAGTTCGGGCAGACCGTCGATCTGTTCGACGTTGAAAACGGTATAGCCCTTCATGTACGGGATTTCGCGGTCGACATCCTCGCCGGATTTCTCGTCGTGCTCGGTGCGCGTGATTGAGTTGGCATAAACCACGAGCGAGCCTTTCTCGCCCTTGCGGACGTGGGCATCAAGTTCGAGAGCCTGGCGGAACGTCATCCAGATAGGGGCGGCGAAATTCTGCGCGGAGGCGGACATCCACAGGGACAGGACATTGATTCCGGAATAGGGCTGGCCATTGTGACGCAGCGGGCGCGTAATCCGTCCGGCGGCGTGTTCGGCATTCCACGGTTTGACCCACGGGCGGACACCCTTTTCGAGTTCGGCCACGATCTGGGCGGTGATACGGCTGTAAACGTCCTGACGGTTCGTGTTCGTTGTTTCGTTTTTCATCTCATTTTCTCCTTTAAAAACAATTTTTTTCTTCGCGAAACCCGCGACGGTTTGCCGGGCGTTCAGCGGCGCGGACCAGTCAAGGGCGCGGCTCGTCCGCGTTCATCGCAGACCCTTGACGGGGAGCACCGCTGGAAAACGCCGTCTTCGAAAGGCGCGGGTGAAGTCGAGAAAAAAATGGGAGAAGAAAAACGGATTCGGCCAAGAACACCGAAGGGGAGGGTTGAACAAGAGCAGTAGAGTCAGGAAGAGGAACAGGAAGAAGAGGAGAAGGGGACTTAACAGGCTGGCTGCTTCAGGCGCGATGCCAGGACGTTGGGCACAGGCCGTCCCATTGGCTCCCCTCGCCGAGCAATCTCTGGAGCGTCCGGGATCGATTTGTGGTTAGACGATGGCGGGTAGAGGCGGGATCGTTCTCATGAGGGATCGGAAAACACCGTCCATGCAGCGTAGCGCCCACGATTCACGGCTGTATTTGATTCTGAACCTATTGTTCTGTGACTTTCGTGCCGCATCCTTTTTTATTAGCTTCTGCGGCCATTGGCGCCGGTGATGCCTTGCAAACAGCGGGGCGAGAAGCTCGACCAGCAGTCCGGCGCACATGCGCGTCGCAGCATGGATGATTTCGACGCTGATATAGCCTGCGTGTTCGAGCTGCCGGAGGTAACGCTGCACGGTGCGCCGGTCCCGCCGCAAAGCGCGCATCAGGTATGTCACGGTAATTTCGGCACTGCGGGTTTCGCGGTCGCGGCGGTAGATGTATTCCGCCAGCTTGCGGGCGCAACGGCGGGCGCCGTCCGTGAGGTTGGGATCATCCTCGATCCGCGCCGCCATTTCCGGCACATAGGCGCCATTGTCACGCGGCGGTGCATGCCGGGGTTTCGCTTCAGCAGGAAGGTGGCCGGATCGCAGTGACCGCTGCCGCCTGTCTTCGCCTTTGGTGGGCACGGCGGGGGAGGGGCCTTGTTCGACGCGGATGCCGTCGCGGGCCATCCGCGCAGCGAGACGTTGCGCGATTTGTTCAATCGGCGGGGGTTGTCTTTCGATAGGCATGGTTTTCTCCTTGGTTATGAGAAAACCCACCCGATTTCAGGCCGCAAAAAACCGCCGCAAAAAGCGCTTGCGTTTTTCTTTGGTTCTGCCAGAGTAGGGATTGCGACATCACTGCTCTTGCAGTTTCAGTTTTTAGAAGCCCGCTTCCAGGCGGGTTTTCTTTTTGTTAGGTCATAGGATTTCCTTCGGACATTTGTGAACACAGAAATATGGCCGACTCCGGAATCGGAGGGAGCCACAGAAAAAGTGTGTAGGAAGAATCGGGGCACAGCAAGCGCGCCACGGCGAAGTATTCGTGACGATGCGGCCATTGGCCATGCGAATCAGGCGGGAACGCTGGCGGTGCTGGGAAGTGTGGGTGTATGCGATCGGTGTGGACAAGAGCGGTCTTCTCGTTGGGGCAGGGAGGAAATCCGCCGCAGTGAGGCCGCACAAAACCGCCGCAAAAAACTCTTGCGTCCGTTTCCGGTTTCTGCAAGAGTGGGATTGTGAGATCGCTGCTCTTGCAGCTTCAGTTTTTGGAAGGCCCGCTTCGGCGGGTTTTCTTTTTTAGGCCATCAGGATTCCTTCAGTAGTTGCGCGGTGGGCAGGCCAGAATCGGAATGGCCCAGACCGAGTCTGCCTGAATACCCCTCACACAGCAAGCACAATACAACTAGAGGATGCGGTTCTTGCCGGTCATATAACTATGACCAAAAGAGCACGGCTGACGCCGGCGGTCCTCCGGCGATATTTCATGTCGGTCAGGGCCTGCCTTAATGGGAAACGACCGGGACGGGGACCTTGGCGTAGAAGGCGATGGTGAATATAGCGTTTGGCCCTTCCTGATCCGGCTGATAATGTTTCCCCGTAACGGGGATTTGTACCTCTCGTAACCATACGTCTTGGAGCGCGTATTTACGCCTTGCTCCTCTCGTACCCCTTGGGTCGAGAGGACGGCGGAATGCAACACCCGCAAGGGAAATACGTCGTTCGCCGGGTTACTGGCGGTACAAACCTCTCGGCACCAAAGGGCCGCCCCGTTTGTTAGGAACAGACAACAAACGGGGAGCGTCATGCGTTCAGCGACTGACATCGATAAAAAGGCAGGGGAAAATCTGTGCAAGTTGCGGCTGTGGCGCGGCATCAGCCAGGAAAAACTGGCTGAGGCCGCGGGCGTGACGTTCCAGCAGATTCAAAAATACGAGAACGGCAGGAACCGCATCAGTGTTTCCCGGCTCTGGCAATTCTCGAAAATTCTGAAGATTCCGGTCGGAGGTTTTTATGACGGCATCGAGGGCGCGGTTCGCAGTGACGCGCTGAAGCTGGCACCGGAACAAGTTATCCTGATGAGAAAATATAAGGCCTTGACGGTGCCGCAGAAAAAAGCGGTTCAGGATTACATGGAGTTTTTACGGACGCAGCGGGGCTAGGCCGCGTCGCGGTCGATTTCGAGTCCCTGGATTAGTGAATTCCCGCGCCTCGTCTCAGCGGATAGAAGCTGTAAGCGCTGGTTGCTCCTTGAGACGCGCGGTGGCCGTGCGGTGATGATCGGGGTCGAGGTCGATGCCGATGAACCGCCGACCCAGCTCGCGTGCAGCGACGAGTGTGGAACCGGAGCCGGAGAAGGGATCGAGTACGATATCGCCCGGCTTCGTGAAAGCGGAGATCAACGGCTTGAGGGATTGCACCGGCTTCTGCGTAGGATGCAGACGATTTCCGGAATAGTGCCAGTCGATGACATCCGGCGGCGGGCGATCCGGAAAGGCCGGGAAGCCTTTCGCCAGCAGATAGGCTTGCTCGTGGGTGTAAGAAAGATGCCTGGCGCTGGAAGCATAGCGTTTGCGGAAGACGATGTGGCCGACGATGCGGAAGCCAGCATCGCGCCATGCGGCCATGAACACATCGGTCTTGTTCCAGCCATAGAAGCTGACGCACAAGCTGTCGGGCTTGAGGACGCGATGGACCTGCGTGAATGCCGGCTTCAGCCATGCGTCATTATCATCGTTGATGACACGGCGCCCGGAGCGGTCGTGATAGCGCACCAGATAGGGCGGATCGGTCAGCACGAAATCGACGCTGCGTGCCGGCATGTGGGCCATGACATCGATGCAGTCGCCGCAGGTGACGCCGTTGAGCATTTGGGAGAAGAGGCGGGTCATTTGCGCCTCGCTTTCCTGCCGGCTTCGAAGCCAGCTTTGTAGGCCTCTGCAAGGGCGCTGCGAACGCCACACACAGATACATCGTGGAAGTCGAGAGCATCGCTGTTTCTGGTTTCGAGAGTGACCAGATGCAGATGACGACGTGCGATAGCTTCCAGCTTTTGGCTGATGGTCATTTGCGCCTCCCGTCGGCCTGAATATCGCGGCGGAAAAGTCGGATGGCGGCTTTGACATCTTCGGCTTGCTCGTCAAAAAGAATGAGCGTGCCGAGAGCGGCGAGATGTTCCTCCTGATTTAGATAGTCGATAGCCTCACCGAGCATGCCGCGAAGTAGGTCAATCGTGGCGCTGAGTGCAAGGGCGTGGATGGGGTCTGCGAGTTTAGACATAGCTTTTTCCTTTCCGTGGTTGTTGTCGATGGCGAGGAAAAAGCCGGGACGGTATGACGCCGGGGTCAACGGGTTACACGGTCACTCGGCGCGGGCGCCCGTTGACGACGACGGCAGGCCCGGCAAACTGAGCCGGAAACTGACAACAAACAACGGAAAGGGAAAAGGAGAAATCGCGGCGCAGTGTGCTAGGCCGCACTTCCGCACTGCTGAGGGCAGTGGACGGGCTTGCGATTTTCAGAAGAGTGACAACTGGCGGGACTGTGACAGGTAGGCTTTGAGCGTTTCGATCATGCGTTGGGCGAGAGCCGACTGGTTTGCCGGCGCACTGCCTTTCCAGTCGCGCACGCCCTCGAAGGTAGCGATGAGTTTATCGATACCGGCAGCGACGGCTTCGTCGCGCGTGGTGTAGGCAATGCGAGTCCAGACTGACGGGGCCGACCCGCCGCCGCCCTGGGCGTAACAGTAGCTTGTCGCGATGGCATGCCAGCCATTAGGAGCAACGGCCATCCGAACCTCGCCGTACCATGATTTCTGGCCGTCAAGTTCGATGAGGATTATTTCGTCGCGCTCAAAAACGCCGCAGTCGTTGCAATCGGCTCCGGCCCATAGGGCCTGCACTTCGCGCTGAGCCTCGTCGGAATGCCAGTATTCCGGATAACGGCTGCGGATGTTGTCGATCTGTTCCGTAAGGTCGATGACTGTCATGGTTGCCTCCCGGTCAGCGGGGAAAGCGGGGAGGGGTGTCGACCGGTATGAACTCCGCGACGATGTTCTCGTTCTCGTCGGTGACTTCGACGATGCGGCGGCAAACCGCATTGTGCCAGTCGGGGTTCGTCGGCACGCCGGTCAGATCGTAGCTCCGCGCCTTCTCGATGGCATCGACGGTATCCACGGCCTTGATTTCGACGGTCGAATAGTGCCGCACGTCTTCGGCGTATAGGGCGATGTAGGTCTTCATCGGTAACTCCTTTTCTGTCTGGTTGTCCTCAACATGGGAATCGACAGGACCGGGCGGAAAAGCCGGGAAGTCACACGGCTTACACGGAATCTCGGAGCGGGCTGGCCGTTGACTTCCCGGCGCGCGCGGTCAGAGTCCCATGATTGTTGAGGGCAACCGGTAAAGGACCGATGAGGAACAGCAGGCGCATCCGGTCATAACGGGCGACTGTTTCAGAGGGCTGGTCGGTATGTGGTGCTGATGGCGGTCTCCACGGCGGCGCCGGCGGCGGCGGTGATCGTCATTATCGTCATGCTGGTCATCATCATGCTGGTCGTCATGCTGATCATCCTGCTGCTGATCGTCGCCATGGCGGTCATCCTTATTATCGCTATTGCGCGCCCATGCCGAGAATTTGCCGAAGTCTCGCCTTGAGCACCGTTTCCTTCGGGCTCTTGCAGCCTCTGTTCAGCCAGTTTTCAAAATCCTGAATTTTGACGATATGCGTGACCTCGGGATTCCGGACCTTCACGGGAACCGTCGTCAGTCCGCGTCCGATGTCGCCGACCCAGTCGTGCCCGCGCACCATGGCGAGGGCCTGTGCGACCGCCTCAAAAAGCGTCTCCGCCGTCACGTCGAGGGAATGCGCGGTTTCGTTCAGATCGTGGACAACGACAGTGCAGGCTTTGGGAGCCACGATGGCAATTTATCATATTCGCCATTTGTTCGCCCATTAGTTTTCGCTAATGTACGGCGGATGCCGGGACAGGTCGCACTTGACTTAAGGTGTCTTATAGTTTACCTTATGCCTTGTATGGTCAACTATCGTTTACCTTAACTATCAGGGAGATCGAACCGTGCTGAAGCTGCCCATCCCCGTTTCTCGCGCTTTACGCAAGCTCGGCCACGATATTAAGGATGCGCGGCGGCGGCGGCGCATCCCCATGGCGATCGCGGCGGAGCGGGCCTCCATCAGCAAGCCGACATTCATCAGGGTGGAGCGGGGCGATCCGAGCGTTTCAATCGGAAGCTACGCCACTGTCCTTTATGTGCTGGGGATGGCCGACCGGCTGGGCGACCTCGCTGCCCCGAAAAACGACCCGGTGGGCCTGCAACTTGAAGAGGAGAATCTGCCGCAGCGCATTCGCGGGGCGCGCAAACAGAAACTCACGAAAGACAAGTGATGGACAAAGAAACCTTTGTGTACGTGGATCTCGACGGCGTCCCGCACCTGATGGGGCGGCTGTGGGCGCATGCGCGCAAGAACAAGGAAAGCGCGACCTTCGAATACGACAAAGCCTGGCTGGAAAATCCCGCGCGATTCTCCCTGGAACCTGCCCTGCAGGTTGGCCCCGGCCCATTCCATACGCCGGCCGACACGCCGATGTTCGGCGCGATCGGCGACTCCGCGCCGGACCGGTGGGGCAGGGCGCTCATGCGCCGCATGGAGCGCAGGCGCGCGGAACGCGAGGGCACCGCGCCGCGCACACTTCAGGAAATCGACTTCCTGCTGCTGGTGGACGACGAGGCGCGGCAGGGCGCACTGCGATTTGCCGAAAAGGAAGGCGGGCCATTCCTGCGGGAGGAGGGCGTCAAGCGCATCCCGCCATTGGTCGAACTGCCGGAACTGCTTTCCGCGGCCGAACACGTCATGGAGGACAAGGACACCGAAGAGGATCTGCGCCTGCTGTTCGCACCAGGATCATCTCTCGGCGGGGCGCGTCCGAAGGCGTCGGTGATCGAGAAGGACGGACATCTCGCGATTGCGAAGTTTCCGCGCAAGGACGATGAAATCAAAACCGTACTGTGGGAAGCGGTCGCTCTCAGCCTGGCAGAAAAATCCGGCATTCCCGTACCTGCCGCCCGTGTCGAAAACATCGCGGGCAAGCCCGTACTCCTGTTGCGGCGTTTTGACCGGGACGGCGAACGGCGCATTCCGTTTCTTTCCGCCATGAGTATGCTGGGATCGAAAGATAACGAAACCCGAAGCTATCTGGAAATCGTCGACGCCCTGCGCCAGCATGGCGCCGCGGCGAAAGCCGACATGGAGGCGCTGTGGCGGCGGCTGGTATTCAATATCCTGATTTCCAACACCGACGACCATTTGCGCAATCACGGCTTTCTCTACGCGGGGCAGGAGGGCTGGCGCCTGTCGCCGGCCTACGATCTCAACCCCGTGCCGACCGACATCAAGCCGCGCATCCTCGCCACGGCGATCAACGAGGATGACAACACCGCTTCCCTGCCGCTGGCTATGGAGGTGGCGGGATATTTCGAGCTGGAAGACGGCAAGGCCCGCGAAATAGCAAAGCAGGTTGGCAAGGCCGTCTCGAAGTGGCGCGACGAAGCCGCGCGGCACGGTCTGACGAAAAACGAGATCGAGCGTATGGCGTCAGCGTTTGAACACGAAGATCTGAAAGCGGCGCGCGGATAACCTGGCACAACACTAACCGGCGAGAATTGCGAAGGAGGGATAAATGGAGAAAAGACTGGCCATTGTCATTGCAGTCGAGAAGTATGCGGATTCTCGCATCCATGCAGTCAAACATGCCGAAGCCGACGCGAACGGGTTTGCCAAAGCTTTGGAGAATGGAGGCGCGCTCGACAAGGTCTTCCTGCTTAGCGGCAAGGCCACCAAAACAACGATCAATTCGCAGGTGCGCCAGCATGTAAAGGCTCTCACCAAGGAAGATTATCTCTACATCTTCTATGCAGGGCACGGCTTCTCAAAGAACGGCCACAATTACATCACCTGTTACGACACGGACCCCGACGATCTTGAGGACACGAGCATAAAGCTGAAAGAGCTGCTTGAGATGTGCGGGAAGTCCGCTTGCAAGCGGATTGCTCTCTTTCTGGATTCTTGTGAAAGCGGCATTACGGACGTGCCGGGGATTAGAGGGATATACACCACCATGTCGGCGACGGAATTGGATGATTTCTTCCAGGCGGCTGAGTACAGGACCTGTTTCGCATCCTGTAAGACATCGGAGTCCTCGTATTCGAGCGATGCGCTGAAGCATGGTGTCTGGACATATCAAGTGATCCAAGCTCTCGAAGGAAACGCCCGTGCCGCTCTAGAAGGGGGCAGGTATGTAACAGCCTTTTCCCTTCAGAACTATCTCGCAGCGGAAATCCAGAGAACTCTGCGGAAAGTATTCAGCAAGCCAGTGTCGCAAACACCTTGGCTGTATGGCAGTCAAAGCCAGGACTTCGTTATCGCTGACCTTGATGATGTCCTGAAAAAGAAGACGGCCGTAAAGCCCGGCTACGACCAGGTCAAGAGAGCGTTCCTCCAGCTGGAAGAGTCGGTTGAAATTCGATCGCTCAGCGGCTTCAAAAAAGGCAGTCACCGAGTTCCGCAATGGAAAAGCAGCGCGACGGAATCCTTCGTTCAAGACATTTCGCAGAAGGAGATCGAAGATGAGGTAGAAGAAGTCCACGGGCGGATTCGCGCCCACATGAATTACAAACGCAAGGACATGGTTGTCGACACTGGGCACATAGTGACGCCCGATTTCGAGTTCTGGGTGGAATGCGCTCAAGATTCCGAAGATCCGGCCTCGGCCGTCATTTCCCACCGGTTGACAAACATCTCGCCTAAAATCATCGACGACGATGGATTTAACCAGGTTTTCGAGAGCTCCTTCGATGACATCACTTTTGAGTTCAAAACGGAAGTGGACGTTGCGGATTTGATCGATCAGCTCGAAGAGCTCGATGCGAAGAACGTTGAGCTGGATTATCCTGCGGATTGTTCTTATTGCGACCTTACCATCGAGGGTTCGAAGCTTGAGATTCGGATCAGCGCCACTGGCGTGACCATTCATGCTCCTGAAGCGACCGCCCCAAAGAAGCTCGTGCAATCGTTCATCAGTGTCCAGAAAGCATTGGCAGGAAGTCCGGTGCAAAAAGCGATTGCGGGCAGCTCTAAGAAATAAAGGTTGGGGATAGGGGCGGTTTCAATCTTTAAGGCGGTAAAGCCCGCGGGAAACGCGCACAAAGCGGGCAGTGGAACTGCCAGTGCCGAGGCTATGCTTAGCGAGAAAGTTCCCGCCCCACGTTATTCCCAGAGCCTGGTTGAGGTCTCACGCCGCAATGGAGGGCCGTACCGCGGCCTTCTGTAGCCGGATCTCAAGATGCTCGTAGTTCCCCAGATGCGCCCGCATAAGACTTTTCCACAGTTTCCCGTGATTGGGGACGGAGAAGTGCAGGAGCTCGTGCACGATAACGTAATCCGCCAGGTCTCGCTGCAAGGACAGAAGCTCGGAGTTGAAATTGAGGCGCCCGGCTGTAGAGCAGGAGGCCCATTTGTTCCGCATCGGCCGGACGGCGAGGGAACGAACCCGTACACCCAGCTTGTCTGCCCATGCGAGAACATGGTGCTTGAACTCGTCTTTGTCGCGCCAGCTTTTCATGGTCGGAAGCTCTTGTGAAGAAGCGTGAACAATGATTCCACGGTGGTAGTGACCTTCTGCATATCGTTCTCCTCCGCGTAGAGGGCGAACGTCACTTGCTGACGCAACTCGCGCAGCTCAGCCTCGCTGCGCTGCCAGTTCGGGAATTTCCCGAATGCGGCGGCGACTTTCTTGCTCGCCGCCTCGGGGTTCGGAATTCCGTCATCCGTCAGCTTACAGAGTACGAAGTAACTGAGCCCGTCGAGACCCTTGGCAACCTGTTCCTTCTTTCGCCGCACATCCCTTTCGATTTCCTGCAGGAGATCGGCAAGGGCGTCAGCAGTGCTGGTCTGCCTGTCTTCGAAGAGCTCAAGGACCGCCCTGGCGCGCTCGGCCATGGCGATGAGGAAAGGGTCTCCGCTGTTTTCCTCGGCGGTCTTCTCAATAGATTTAATCAGATTGATGACCTTGGTCCCGTCACCGCCTTTTTGCTCCTTGATGAGTTCAACCGTTTCGGCATCGATCTTCACAAAGTCGGAAACGCGCTGCAGCTGGTCAACGCCGATATGCTTCTGGACCAGCTCGTTCGTCTTTTTCTGGAAAGCTTTGTCTATATAGATCTTCTTCGTATAGGCATTGCGCACCACGGCATAGATGGAAGACAGGGTCGTGTAGTCGTCGATGTACGGCCGCAGAAAGGCATCGGGAGAGATGATCTCGTAGAGCATCTCCACTTCTTTATATTCCTTGAAGAACTCCTCGCGCCGGCCTTTGTCACGAAAATGCTCGATGAGGTTGTCCACATCCTTGTCATCAAATTTGCGGGTGACAAGCGTGAGGTAGGGTGGGACCTTGCTCTCCATCTTGGCCCTGAAGAGCTGTTTCAGAAGGCCGATATCCTTGACGATGGCATTGATCTCATCGCTGTCGAACGCGAGTGCTTTTTCCAGCTTGTCAAAGATGCCCACGAAGTCGAGGACGAAGCCGTGCGGTTTGACCATTTCCGCAGACTCGTTCTCATAGGGCCGGTTAACGCGCGCGATGGCCTGGAGCAAAGTATGGTCCCGCATCGGCTTGTCCAGATACATGGCATACAGGATCGGTGCATCGAATCCGGTCAGCAGTTTCTCGGTCACGATGAGGATTTTCGGAAAGTCACCGCCCTTGATGAAATTCTTGCGGATCTGCTTTTCTTTTTTGTCGTCGATATGCCACTTCTTGAGGTGAGGGGGATCGTTGTTGTTGCCGGTGAAGACGATTTCCGAATATTCCGGCGGCAGGATGGCGTCGAGCGCCTCCTTATAAAAGGTGCAGGCCTCACGGTCCACGGCGACGAGGAACGCCTTGTAGCCCAAGGGCTCCACGTTCTGCCGGTAGTGGTCGGCGACATATTTCGCCACCTCGGTCACCCGCTTCTTGCCTTTTAGGAAGTTCTTAAGGTTCACAGCCCGTTCGAGAATCTTGTTCAGTTCCTCGATGTCAGCGATTCCTTCCGTTTCGGCAAGGGCGAAAAACTCTTTCTCCATGATGTCGTGAGGCACGAGCATATGGTTGGGCGCCAGGTTGTAGTAGAGGGGCAGGGTGGTTCCGTCCTGGATGCTTTCAGCGATTGAGTATTTGTGCAGGTAACCCTTGTCATCCTCGCAGCCGAAGGTCTTGAACGTGCCTTTCCCATAGACGGTCTTGTCCACGGGTGTGCCGGTAAAGCCGATGAAACTGGCGTTGGGCAGGCCTGCCATCAGGAAATTTCCAAGGTCACCGCCCGTGGTCCGGTGGGCCTCGTCTATGAGAACGAAAATATTCTTGCGGGTATTGAGCTTCGCTGGCATGTCACGGAATTTGTGGATCATGGTGACGACGATACCGCGATAATCCTGGCCTTTCTCGTCCAGCAGCTTGTTGAGCGTGGCGATGCGGTCGGCGTGCGCCACGTTGGCCATGCCGACGGCCGCGAGATTCTTCAGCAACTGATCTTCCAGCTCATTGCGGTCGATCATGAGCAGGATGGTCGGCTTCTGCGCTTCGTTCGCCCTGAAGAGAAGTTCTGCTGCCTTAATCATCGTGTAGGTTTTGCCGCTTCCCTGCGTGTGCCAGACAAGTCCGCGCGAGCGTTTCGGATCGAGAGCGCGGGCGACGACCTTGTCGACCGCTGTCGTCTGATGCTGGCGCAGAATGACCTTCTGCAGTTCCTCCTCTTTCTCCGCGAAGATAATGAAGTCTTTCAGGAAGCGGAGCAGGTGGGGCACGTCACAGAAGCTCTTGACCTTCGCCTCAAGATTACCGACCTCATCGTGCTTCCAGTTGAAGATGTTTCGCCTCACGGTGCTCCATGTCACGCCGTAGGCAAAGCCTATGGCCTCCGTGGCGGTGAAGATCATCTCCGGCACCATCACTTCCGGCGTTTCCGCGTGGTAACGGCGGATCTGGTCCACACCCAGGGCGATTGCTTCATTCTTGCTGGCGTTTTTGCACTCGATGACCAGCACCGGAATGCCGTTGATCAGAAAAACCACATCCTCGCGCGTTCCGTAATGACCGTTGTGGACGTAAAACTCCTCGGTGACTTCATAGACGTTCTGCCAATCTTCGCGCTGACGGGCGAGATCGCTGTAATCGATGAGCGTCAGATCCAGCTCGCGACTTTCCTCGGCGCTGAAGAACTTTCCCTGGTTGCGGAGATATACGAGAAAATCGCGGTTGCCGGCGATGTCAGCGTTGAGCCGCCGGAATTCACCTATGAGGGCGCCCTCGGCTTCCTTGTATTTCGGGTTAAAGGCACAGACCTGGGTGTGCAGCAAATCTCCAAAATAGGGCGTGGCCGGCCGGGCGCGGTCTTCCGCCGTAGGCCCGTCAGCATCGAAACTCCGCCGTGCCTCAGCCTCGGCGCGCGGCACATAGCGCCAGCCGATCTCCTGCGCGTAATGCAGGATGCGGGCCTGGACGGTCTTGTGTTCTCCGGGTCTGGACATGGCTAGGTTTCTGTTAGCAACTTGATCGCTTCCATTGCATCATTAAATTGACCCGTCAGTTCCGGCTTGTCAATGAAGTGGTAGGAGACAAAGCGGGCGGCGCCGTCGCGCTCCAATCGGTTGAAAAAATAGCACGCGTTCTTCGCTGATTGCGGCGAAGGTCCGACCTGAACCAGGGGGAGCAGTTTCAATGCCCGCCCCGAATCTTTATTGCACAGATAGAGGCGCTCGACATCCAGCCAGGTCGCCATCGAACGCGTTTCCTTCAAGAACTCGCTGTTGCTTCCCATTAGCACAGCCACTTCGTTCTCGAAGAGACCGCGGCGTGGGCGACAATGCAAGGCGTGAATCAACTGCGCCGTAGCCCAGGTGTCGGCTATGGCATCGCGCAACTTCTGCACCTCCCCGATAAGCTGCTCGTTGCGGAGTTGAGCTTCCTCTTGTCCAACCACTCCCCCGTGACCGCTCCAGTCATTGCGCATCTTGTTGGTTGTCGACAGGGTTACGGCCAGCTCTTTGCGGGCAAGCGCCTCAGGCAAAGCGAGTGACGGATCAGAGAAGATATCTGCGCAAATCGCCCTCGCGTCTTTATCACCAGAAAGCAACTCTCGGGTCTGCTTTCCAAGATATTCCACAACAAATTTCCAGGTCCCGAATGTTGCCCGCTGAAAGCTTAGATTCTGCTTCTGCATCGACTCAGTAATCTTTTGTTTGTGAGGAGCGAACAGGGCTTCGTTCGAACTAAAGGCGCTCAGCAGAATTACGCTGACAAACTCAGCCGTGCCTTCGAAGAAGTGCAGAAGATGCTCATGCTTCGTTTTGAAGTCCTGACTCGGCGTAGCCTGCCAGGCGCGGAGAATGGATGCGATGGGAAAGGGCAGGGTCTCAAACCACTGATCGAGACTTTCGGACGCGTGTTGTTTAAGGCTGCCGGAGAGATGGCCTGAGAGAGCTGCGAGCCGTTGAGAGACTGTCGGCGCTGATTGCGGATTTGCCCACAGCTCCCGGTGAAATCCCCCGAGCTCATTCTGAAGGCCGAGAAGCGTGTTCTGTTCAGCAGCGATGGACGCCTCTATTTCCAGCATCATTTTCTGCGTCTGGAGGTCGGGGATAAAGACGCGGAGGTCCTTCAATGTCTGTTTGTTCAGCTTGGGGATGACCGTGCCGGATTTCTTCAGCTCCCGGATTTCCTTGCCAAACTCGGAATTCAGAAACTGGGCCACAAAGCGGGCGTTCGAGCGCATCGGGTCAATAGCTACCTGGGCGTAGTTCTGAGGTTTTATGTTCAGGTCCTCCACGGACTCGACGACATCGCTGATGCCGATCAGGGGAATAAAAATCGCGTTCGGCTGTTTTGGAAATCTGAAATCATTGCCAAAACGTCCAAGATTAATGACCGTTGCCAGGTCCTCAAGACGGACAGCAGGGGCTCCGAACACCGTGCGTGCCTGATTAAGTCGCTCGGTTGTCCGTATCGACTCCAGTCCTGTGAACGACAGAGGATCAACAAGCCGACCGAGCTCTAGGCTGCCTCCTTCCTTACCTTCGCTGAGATTGACAAGGATCTGGAGGTTTGTGTTCGCGTCGGCTGAAAGCTGGGCTACAAACATCCGGGAGACGGTACGCCGTCTGACAAGGACCAGATAGGTTGGGATGTTCGTATAGGGAGCGAAGGAACCGGATGGCAGAGCAAGCGCAGCCTCAACGCCGAATCCCAGTGCCTGGAACTGTCGGAAAACTGAGCGCTGCGAAAAGAAAAAGGACGGGGGTATCACAAAAAGACCAAGGCCGTCCTTGCTTAGGCGCGCTGTGGCGGCAGCAAGGATAAGGTGGCCGAGGTCATCCCGCAATTCGACGGGATGCCCGTCTGTTCCTGTAAGAGTTATCGAGCGACCAGTTTTTGCACCAAACGGAAGGATGCTCGCTACCACGTCAAGATCATTCTTAAGAGATTCGAGTAGCTGCACGGGGTCTCCGAGCTGCCACTCTGCATGACTCACGAGAATCTGCCCCAGTGTGAATTCGGCTTCGTTCTGAGTAAAAGCGAGAGCTTTGGTGGACTTCGTAACCTCACAAATGGCAGTCAAAACTTCTCCGAGTCCTGCCCATGGATCACAGATCACCTTTGCGGGATGCCCCTCCAATATTTTTGCGAACACCTGAAGCAACGGCGTGGGAACGTGATAAAACCCGCCATATCCATCGAATGCCCGTAGAATTATCGGTATCAGTTTCGGCAAATCTTGCGGAGGAACAGAAAGACCGAGTTCCGCAAGCCGACCCGCCAGCGAAGCCGGATCGGATGGCTGGGCGCCATGGGCAATTTGGTTTCGGATTTTCCGGAGCTCGTTGAAGAGTTCGGGTTTCATAGGTGGGTTTTTGCGAGAGATTTCAGTTCAGATAGATCGAGCCCGTGGACCCGGATCTGCGCGGTCATCAACTGGTGCAGCAAGGTGCGGAAGAGGCTTTCAAACAATGACTTCTTGCAAGCAGCATTTCGCTCCTTCTGTTCCACACAGTCCAGAACTCGGACAAACTCATCCTGCTCCGCCTTGTCCGGAACGGCAACAGGGATGTTCCGAAATGAATTCCTATTCAGCGTCGGAACTGCCACGCCTTCCCGATATTTTGTTAGATCAAGGCTCTGAATCATGTAATAGACGAACTTAGGATTGTGTCCGTGAAAATCCTTTACGAAAAGAACAACATTGTGGGCCCAAAAATCGGATTCTATGAAGAATGGTTTACCTGCGGATGAGCCGCTTCGAACGACAGTGACGCCGGGTCCCCGAACTTTCCATTGGTTATGAAAGCCAATAACACTTGTTGCCCCAACCACTGGAAATGGGCCGTCGCTAAAGGAACTTCTCGGAAGATCGAATCCTCTTTGCAGTAAGGCGAAGTTTTCAAACGGTACAATCTTCCAGCTCTTCGGCACTGGGCCGATTTCCGTTTCCTTTTTGGGTTCACCGCGAAGACCTTGAGCAAAAAGTTGGTGGAGAAGTGTCTTTTTCAGTTCGGCAGTAAGTCGAAGGAGTCGGTCCTGTTCTTCTATCGCCCGCAATATCAGGCCCAACACTTCCGCAATCCTTCGCTGTTCGGGCAAGGGAGGGGCCGGAACGAGCAAGACCTTCAACAGTGAACCGCTCACGCCTTTTTTTAGATTCGCGTTCTTCTGTGCGTCCACCTGGCGCCAATAACCTCCTGAGCGAAAGAACAGACTGAGAAAAGCAGGATCGAGGTCCCGCTTGGTTCTAACGCGAATAAGGTAGGACGCGAAAACAGACAGCGGTGGATTCGTTATCAGGTAACTTTTCCCTGTCGTCGCACCGATACGAGCAAAGACGATATCTCCTGTTGCGAGTCGATATTTGTCCAAGAGTTCGGTCGGACACGAGCAGAACGGCACGGTCGACCATTTGACACCGGACTCCGTGATGTCAGTAATTCGCAGGAGCCGGGCGTTTCCTTGTTCCTCTGCCGAAGCGGTGTAGCCATATTGCGGCGGTTCGCAGACTTTTTCGAGCGGCACAACGCTCCAGTTAGACGCTATCGTGCCGATTTCCGTCTCAACCAGTTTGCTCATGAGGCCGCCAGTTGTCTGAGAATGCTCTTGAGTAGTGCATCGTTCGCTTTCGCGTCTTCCTCGATTGCCTGCAGGTCCTCGACGATTTCCACAAGAGGCCGAAATTCCTCGTTTTCGCTGGTGTGTATGTAGCGGCTTGGGGAAATGTTGAAGTCGTTCTTGGCAATCTCCTCGAAGCTGACGATGCGCGAATATTTCTCCACCTCCCGCCAAGCCGCGAAGATGGCGGCTATTCGAACGATCGCATCATCCGGGACGTAGTTCTTCGGGTCGCCTTTTACGCAGTCGCGGTTCGCGTTGAGCAGGAAGAGGCGGCGCTGTCGTTCCTTGGGTTTTGCTTTATTTAGGAAAACGATGATGCCTGGCGCGGGGGTGTTGTAGAAGAGATTGTCAGGCAGGTAGATAACTCCTTCCAAGAGATCCTGCTCTACAAACCACTGGCGTACTTCTTTTTCCTTGTTGGAGCTGGCGCTGCCTGAACCGCGCGAAGCGGCACCAGTGTCCAGGACCACGGCTGCACGACCCTTGGGTTTCATGCTGGCGAGAATGTGTTGCAGCCAGCCCCAATCGGCCTTGCCTCCGGGATAACCTGCGCCCTTCGGGAATCGGTCTAACTCGTCGGCATCGTAATCCTTCTCCTTGAATTCTGACTGGTTCCACATCGGATTGGCCACGACGCGGTCAAAGGTCTGGAGTCGATTACCCTGCTTGAATTTGGGCTTGCGGAACGTGTCGCCGATCTGGATCTCGCCCTCCATGTCATGAATGATCATGTTCATGTTTGCCATGGCCCAGGTGCCCGGCTCGTTCTCCTGGCCGTATAGCTTCAATGCCGCTGAGCTTTTTTTCTTTGAGGCGCGCAGTTTTTCATCCAGCACAAGGCGGCACTTAATAAGAAGACCGGCGGAACCACAACACGGGTCATACACGTCCATGCCCGGTTGCGCATCCATGATGCGGGCCATGACGAAACCCACTTCAGCGGGTGTGTAAAACTCGCCCGCGCTCTGGCCGCTGCCCTCGGCAAACTTGCGGATGAGGTATTCGTAGCTGCGACCGATTATGTCGGCCTCGACATCGGCAAGGCCGAGACGCTTCGCGCTGATTTCCTCGATGAGGTTCGAGAGCCGGTCGTCGTCGATGTCGCGCTGACCGTGAGTGGTGGCATTGAAGTCGATGCGGTCGATGATCCCCTTGAGCAGGGGGTTGGCATCGGCGATGGAGCGCAGGTGGGTCGTAAGCTGTTCGCCGATCTTGTCGGACAATGTGCGGATGACGGACCAGACGGTGTCGTCCGGGTTCTTCGGTTCCAAGGGCAGGTAGAAGCGCACAAGCTTCTTGTCATGTTTCACCAGCTTGAACGCCTTGGCGCGTGAGCCGACTTGGTCGGCGATGCGTTTGAGTTCGTCATCGAATACATCGCACAGACGTTTGGCAAAGATGAGCGGGAGGATAAACTCTTTGAATTTTGGGGCATCCTTCGCGCCACGGATTGAGCAGGCCGCATCCCAAATCCAGGATTCAAGCGATTTGTTAGTTTCGGGTGGGATTTGCTTCGGCACCGCGGGGCGAGATCCGTTCTGTGGAGCGCCCGCTTTCTGTGAATTACCACGTGCCATTCTTTGATTGTCCTTCTTTTCGATCTGAAATATTTCAGCCGAAACTATTACACGTTGTTAGCGATGGTTCTAGGGAGACTGCGTTTTCAGCTTACGGAAAAAGAGCGCCTTCTTGCCAGTCTATCTTTAACCGCCTCTGAACGCGGGTCGGACGGGCGCGGATGATGTCGCGGGCGGTACGCGAGGGAACATCAGTCAGGCGGTTTTACACCCCAAAACTATATGTTTGATTTTCGGACATCTGTGCGCTAGAATGTTCATAAATCAGACGCAGGTGACTGTATGACCACAATTACGACAGCAAAGCCCGCAACAGCAGTGGCTTTCCCGGCCAAGGCGATTGAGGCATCCATCCGGGGATTTCTTGCACAGGAAGGCGCGATGCAAGCCGCGCTGCATGGAGGCGCGGCAGCGGGCGGACCTGCCGGTATCGGCCCCCAGCCGGTGATTGATTCGCTGGTTGTCGTCGAAGTTCTGCTTGAGCTCGAAACGCAGGTCCCTTTTGACCTGCCGGAAAGTCTTGTGCAGGCTGGTGGATACGACAGTGTGGATGAGGTCGTCCAGCACCTCATGCCCAAATTACAGAAGCAGTGGAGTGAACATCACAAGGAGAAGATCTGATGCCAGAAAAAGGAAAGGCCAAATCCGCTAAGGACGAAAAGGTCGACCGGCAGAGACTAGGCGCTCGGCTTCGCGAAGCGCGCGAGTATCTGGGTCTTTCGCAGGACGAAGTGGCGAAGTACCTAAGCATACCGCGCACAGCGCTATCGCATATCGAAAGCGGCCAGCGTGGCGTCGACGCGCTCGAACTCAAGAAGATGGCGCAGCTATACAAGCAGCCAGTCGTCTATTTCACTGGAGAAAGCCAACCGGCCGCAGGTATGTCCGAAGACGTCGCCCACCTTGCCCGCGCCGCAGCAGGCCTGTCGGAAGGAGACCGCCGGGAATTGAACCGTTTTGCCGAATACCTCCGCGCTCGGGCGGCGAGTGAGGGGTCCTCGAATGACTGATACGCGGCACGCAATCCTGAGAGGCAAACGGGAAGCCGCGCGCCTGCACCGCGAATTCGGCATGCGTGAACGCATCGAGCAGGACGGCGGCCGAATCGATGTATTCGACACGATTGTGAAATGCGGCGTGCCCCTTCTTTTCAAGCCCCTTGACGGACTTCTCGGGGTTTTCATCGATGTCCCGATGCCGGGCGTCATGGTGACAACCAAGCGCGGCCTAAGTGTGCAGCGCTTCACCGGCGCGCATGAATTAGGTCACTGCCGCCTCGGTCACAGCCCAAGTCTGGATGATGAATCGATACTGCGACGTGTGCCGCTCAACGCCGGACCCGATGTCAAGCAGCAGGAACTCGAAGCGGATGCTTTCGCGACGGAGTTCATGCTGCCTCCATGGCTCTTTGCAGCGAATTTTCAACGGCAGGGTTGGACGCCGGCGATGATGGCCGACCCGATGGTGGCTTATCAGCTCTCGCTGAGAGTCGGCGCCAGCTACGAAGCGACCTGCCGGTCACTAATGCGGAAAGGGGTCGAGGTTATCACGAGGCGAACGCTCGACAACTTGCTGGAAGTGCCACGACGCGCCATCAAGAAGGCGCTTCTGGGCGGATACGAACCGCCCGATTTTTTCCGCGATGTCTGGCTGCTGACCGCCAAGGACGAAAATACGGTCATCGAGGGTAGCCGTTCTGACCTGTTCGTGCTCAAGTTAACCGAGCATAGCGGGGCGGGATATGTGTGGACTTTCGACGAGCTTAACCAGACCGGCTTCGCCGTCGTACGCGACGAGCGGGAGGGCGCAGATGGCGAGACCGTAGGCGGACACGTCACGCGATCAATCACGACCCTTTCTGAAGGACAGCAACTTGGCCGTATGGTTCTTGCCGAACGGCGGCCATGGATACCGGATGGTGCGCCGCTCGGAGCGTTTTGTGTTCACTATGATCTGACCGGACCTGAAGATGAGGGATTGTCTCATGCCGAACGGCGGCTCGTGCTGGAGGCCGCCTGATGGGGGTGACGATCGACTGTGATTTGCGATCCATATTTGGATCAGTGCGCGACCAGGGGATGCGGCCGACATGCATGGCTTTCGCCGCCAGTGACGCTCACGCTGCAGTGCGGCCCGGTTGGGAGCCGCTGTCGTGCGAGTTTGCCTACTTTCATGCTCTGAAACGGGATGGCGGAGCCCCGAGCGACGGAGCCACGCTTGGAGGAATGCTGACGGCGATCAAGGAAGACGGTCAGCCGCCAGAGCAGGTCTGGCCATATTTGGCCAACGTGCCGACTGACATTACGTCGTGGAAGCCGCCTGCGAAAGCCGAACCGCGTTACCGGCGTGCAAGCGCGCGGGGCCGCATCTCTGTCGTCGAAGTCCTGCAACTTCTTGACAAGGGTGCGCCGGTGATCCTGACCATGAATTTGTCAGATGCGTTCTACCGACCGAATGTCGATGGCCTAATTACGTCCACGGAACCACCAGACCCCAAACGCCGGCACGCGGTCGTGGCTGTCGGCCATGGTAAGAATGGCATTCGCAGACTGGTTCTGATTCGAAATAGCTGGGGGCCACTGTGGGGCATCGGCGGGTACGCATGGCTCAGTGAAGATTATCTAACGCCGAGACTTTATGGATTCGCGGAAATGAGAGAGGACCTATCAAATGTATCTGCCCATCACACCAGCACAAACGTGCGCAGCGGCGTGGCTTAAAGCTGCCACCACGGTCAATGCCGCGCCCGGCCATGAAGCGCATAACGTCATCATCGACGTGGCAGAGCCATTGAGTGAAGCCGCTCCTGACCGTCGTGTTATCCAGTTGGTTGATAGTTATCTCCGCTCAAAAGAGGCTATGCCTGTTCAAGCGGTGGCGAACACTATCTTCCCGCAGGATCTTTACAGGCGGCACGGCGCGCCCAAGCTTTACGATGTTTACCAAAATGTTTATGAGCACATCAAGAAGCAAGGGGACTGGGGCAGATATTTCGAGCGCATGATTCGGCGGAAAACCTCTGCCGGCAAGGTTATCAATCCCCTGGGGGACATGGTCGCGAAGATGAAAAAACATGTGCATGGGGATGGCAAAACATTTCGGAATATCTACGAACTTACAATTTCAGACCCCACCCTCGATATTCCTATCTACGACCCCGAGCGCGATGCCGGACCGGTGATGAACCGGCAGTGCCTGAGTTTCCTGAGTTTCAAGCTCGATCATGACAACCGGTTGATGCTAACTGCCGTCTACCGGAATCATTATTACGTGGAGCGCCTGCTCGGGAATCTGTTCGGGCTCGCGCGGCTTATGGCATTCGTGGGCAATGAAGCAGGTGTTCCGGTCGGTCCCCTGACTGTGGTCTCAACGCACGCAGTGATCGACGCTCCCAAGGGCGGCGGGCGCAAAGGCATAAATCAACTTCTTTCAGAATGTGGGGCCGCTTACGAAACCAGTGCGGCTGCGTAGACAAAATCAATGCGGAAGCTGGGGACGAAGGTCGTACAGTTCGTTCATCCCGCGGATGAATTCCGTCTGACCACCATAACTCGGGTGCCTGACCGCATGACAGTCGATGTCAAGTTCGAGGAGCGACTGATGCGCGTCTCTGCCGATGGCAATCACACTTTTAGGACGCAGCATCTTCAGGAGTGTGAACAGCAATTCTTGGAACACCTCGCGCTCGGCGCGCGTGTGACAGCGGTTGGATAATGGATCGCCGGGCTCAAACGGATGTAAGGGAAAGATATTCCAAAGGAATACGGGCTTGTTAATTTGCGTCAAAACCTTCCAGATGATGGCCGCGGTGCGCTCGGCGACAGGAGGCCCTTTCGTTGCGCGCGACAGCGCCAGGCCTCCGTATATCTCGCTGAACGTCTGAAGGTGGATTTCATCCGTGAGCGGAAGGCCGGTTCGCCTGCCGCCTCGGTAGCCCAGATCGCGCGCTATCCATACAGAGTCGATACCATCTTCAGCGGCGGCTTCGACAACGGCGAGAAGATTGGCCCGCCGTCTTTGGGGGGCATCGGCACGGTCATGCAACGTACACCGGTCGCTGTAGGGATTAAAAACATCATCAAGGTGGATGGCGGTCAGAGCTTCAACAAAGGCGGCTGGTTTCATTTTGTCATCTTCTTGAATGTGATGGTTCTCTTGGTTAGGTCAGCGACGATAGTGCCGCCGCGATGCTTGCGCAGCTGGCGAAAAACATCGTAGCCTCTCAGGATTGCTTCTTCCCATAGCCAGAGGGGGCAGCGCTCCGCTTCGTATCCCGAGACCAGCTCGCGCACGGCCTTGAGTAAGCCAAGGTCGAGGCTCTTCAGTTGTTCGAAATCATTAAGTCTCGTTGCGTGATTGAAAACCCAGGTTGAGATGCCTTCCTCGATGAGAATGGCACGCGCACCATCTTCTGCCTCGTCCAGTTTGGGACGGCTCTTCCGCTTGACGCGGAACAACGCGCGCAGTACGGGGGACCATCCGAGGATGGCGGCATTAGCCAAATGAAAAACGTCATGAAATCGGTAGTCATCCTTTTCGAGCTTGTTGTCTGTGAGGCGATCGCCGATGTTGATGCCGTTGCAACGTAAAAACACATACGTCTGGTTGTTCACCGCTTTCTCAAATATCTGCATTTCTATGCCTCGTGGAATCTGCTCGGCCGGATCATCGTCCGCGTCGAATAGTGCCGGATATGTACGCTTCTCGGGCCAGCGGTCGAAAGTCTTCTCCAGGTTTCGATGGGCCGCTGCGGCCAGACTCACATGCGCTTCATTCGCGGCATCAATGAGTGCCCGGAAGATTGACGACATGTGAGTTGAAAGCAGGTCTGAATTGCGTTTTATGCGTCCTGCGGAGAAGTCGGCAACCAACTTTCCGGCTTCGCCAGCCAAGCGCATCAGAGTGGCTTCGAACGCATCCTGAGCACCGGGTCCTGTTGCCTTCAAGGCTGGCTGGAGAGCAGCAAACATGATGTCACGTGGTTGACGCCTTGGCCGTCCGCCGCGAGCTGACTCACGGTGAATCTGCAGAGACATCTCTGATAGCGATATGCCGGCGCGAGTTGCCAGACTCGAAAAATACCACAGTACATCACCGAGTTCTTCGACAACCGACTCCTCATAACCAAAATAGGAAACAGTATCACGTTGCTTTTTCTTAAGCTCGCTTAGCAAACTCCCGATCTCGCCAAAGAGCCCGAGCAGGGGGAAGTCGAGACTACCAGCACCTCGTCCGACAGTGCGATCGGTCGCTCGCGCAAGTTCCTGATACTGACTGACGCTGAGTGCCATAGGCGACGCCGCGAGCACAACAGCCAAGTCCGCCGGACTTCCTGCTGCTGCCCCTCGTTTTTTCGAGATCCTTGGGTTGCTTTTGGTCGTAGTCATGAGGCCTTCGGCGGATGTGGCGCCGGCAACCGCCAGCTTGGGCCGAACAGGTGTAGTGTAGCCACTGGATAAACGCTTGGATAGCCCGGATCGTGTACCCGCTATTTACTGAATGCGGAACATGTGGTCTTTCTTGGCGCCCCTCTCCCGCTCACGATCTGGGTCGCTGAGGTGCGTGGACCGCCAGGATCGGTGTTGGATTGCTTCGGGTCGGACTTGGGATCATGCGAAGATCGATCACTGTGGATGCACGGAATAACGTGACGAGAGCATTACCGATTCAACGCGGTGCCAACAGATTATGAAAATACTCTGCCCTCGGATAGCAACTTATTTTCCGTAAGATACATTATCACATCGCAGCATTACGGAAACTATTTTGGTGCGTCTTCCCGCAGACCATTGTTCGTGCGGCTCTGCCGAAACGCCGAAACGGGCCGGTCGCGGATATGCAGGGTGCGGGGAGGAAAAGATGAGGAGCGGCAGGGAGTTAGGGGGCTGGGTCCGTCAGACCATCGGCGCACAAGAGGGGCTGGCGCCCCCTTGTGTATCCCCCGCCCCGGTCTCGCGGCGTTGCGCCGCGATTGGGAACGGTTCTGACTAAGAAAAGCAAGCAGCTGGCCGTGGCCGGCTGGCAAGGTTACCTAGAAATAGCCGAGAGTGTCGGGATTTAAAAAAGGGGTGCGGAAAACCGCACCCCTCCTTAATTCTTATATTCCGGTTGTCGGAACGATCAGTAATATTCCGTTACGATGATAAGTCCGGAACCGCCACCGCCTGAACCACCGGCACCAATGGTGTAGGTATAGGTCGCTGACGGAGACGCTATGTCGATAATAACGTATTCTCCCGATCCTCCCCCACCGGCGTTGCTACCTCCGCCACCGCCGCCGGAATTAGTACCCCCGGAGCCGCCGGAGCCTCCTTCGCCGCCGCCGCCGAAATAACTTCCACCACCCGCGCCGCCAACAGAAGTGTTTATCGGGGGTCCGATAACTGCGCCGCTGCCGCCGCCATTGCCATCAATTCTCTTCGTGGCGGTTCCGGTCCCTCCACTTCCTCCAGCCCCGCCACCGCCGGCGGCGTGACCTCCTGAGCCTCCTTTGGCGTGAACAGAATTGAAAATCGTATCGCCACCAGCACCGCCGCTGGAGCCGCTGCTGGCACCACCGCCGCCGCCGCCGACCATTTCAACGCGAATAGCGCGGCAATTTGCCGGCGTCGTGTATGTCGCGGAAGAACCGCTTGTCAGATATTGAAAGGTCGGGACATGCGGTAACGCAGCCGCCCTATCGACATAGGCTGTCGTGGCTATTTTTGTGGAATTGTCGGCGGCAGATTGCGTGGTCGTCGTCGGGTTTCCGGCAAGCCCCACGCTGGATTTTATCGAGGTAACGCCGGCATTGGTGATTGTCACATCACCGGACATAGCGACGTCAGTGGCAATATTTGACGCGTTGCCGACCAAAATATGCCCGTTGGCCAGGGCTACGTTTGTGACCTGAAGCTGCGTGAACGTGATCGCCGTCGTACCGATCGTGAACGGGCCGGCGCCGGTTTCTATCCAGAACGTGCCGGCGTTGCTGGTGCCTTCCTCAATAACAGTAAAGGCTCCCTCGACGACGCCCGTGCCGGATGCCGTGTTGAAATCCGTGGCGCGAGTCAGGACCCAGTTAACCGATCCGCTGCCCACGGTCGTGACTGTGTAGATACCATTCTGCGCGGCTGTGGCCTGGTTCTTAACCAGAACGCGATCATTTGCACTCAAGGCCACGCCATCAATGGTAATCGCGCTCTTGGTGCCGGAGTTGGTAAGGGTTGCGCCGACGCCGGATGATCCGTTCGAGTACGTGGCCGTCAGTGCTGCCGTTGTGGCAACGCGGGATGACGGACGGGCGTCAAGACCGGCTGTGATTGCACCGACAACGTTTTGAACGAAGGCGGTGGTGGCAAGTTTGGTTGAGCTGTCGCCGGAGGATTGTGTTGTTGCTGTAGACGATCCGAGAGCAGCGGTCGTCAATGTCGGCGAGGCATCGTAAACAAGCTTACCAGTGCCTGTGGCGCCGGTGGATGTCACACCTTCAAATGTTGTATGCCCCGTAACGCTTAGGGCGCCTGGTACGGTGATTGTGGAAGTGCTCGGGGTGCCCGTGCCGGTAGCCGTGATAACGCCGCCGATGTTCACGGTGTTGTCGCCGGAAGGAGCAGCTCCTATGCCAATGGCATTGGAATAAGCTGCGTTTATGCCGTAACCAATGTTGATGGAGCCAGTTCCGCAATTCGCGCCGTAGCCGAGAGAAACCCCTTGACCTGCCGCAACCGCCCCATATCCCACCACTACCCCGTTATTGGCAGTGCAGGATGTGCCCCCGGCACCGATAGCTACGTTAGAGCTTCCAGAAATCGCACTTGCGTTCCAGCCGATCACAACATTGGCGTTTTTATCTCCTCCTGTAACAGCGCCGTTACCGATAACCGAATTGTCAATACCAGTCGAGAACGTCGGTTTGGAGCCGAGAACAAGGTTTGAAGAGTCATTCAAGCCGTCAGAAAGACCGTTTATTGACAAAGTGTTCCCGCTGTCACTTACAGTCGTGCCGGTCGTGTCATTCCACAAGACGACGTTACCGACGACCGAAGATCCCGGTCCATTAACAACTCCCATGTTTCTTCTCCTATCTGTTTGTAGTTTTTTTAAACGCGTGTGTGATTTTTAATTCATGGCTGGTTAACGAAAAGTAAATATCCCCACACAGCCTGCGGAATTGTTGCGTGGATGTTTTTATTTCCAGACTTGACTTGTGGGTAGGTCGGCGGCGATCGGATTCTTGTCCCTGCCCTGCCCGCCTTTAGATTCGGCCAGGCAAAGGTGGCTACCCGATCCGGCGCCATCTCGACGGCCCTGAACTTCGACGGTACATTTTCTAAAACTATCGGGAACGTAGTATCTATTTTCGGCTGATATTACGGCTGGCCTGTCATTCTTTCGGGTTAGAAAATCTTTTCGTGCCGCTTGGTTCATTTTTCTCTCCTGCCTGCTGTTGCGAAACGTAAAACGCGTGTGTGGTTCTTAACGCCCGTCTGGTTAAGGAGAAGTTAAATTCCCCCACACAGGCTGTGGAATCTTTGCGTGGATCGTTTTAAATCGAGAGTTGACTTGCGGGCATTTCTTTGTCGGCCAGCAGATTCATTGAATAAAAAGTTGCGGGAGTAGCGGTGATCACTCATTCGGATAAATTTGTTGGCGGACATGCGCCCAAATGGCGCGACATTTATTGTCCGCGTTCCACGAAGAGCGCTGTGCCGATGCGGACATACGTGGCACCGAGAGCGATGGCTTGCTCGAAATCGGCGCTCATGCCCATGCTGAGGTCGGAAAGTCCGTGGCGTTGCGCCAGTTTTTTCAGAAGGGCAAAATGCGGCGCCGGCGGCTCATCGACGGGCGGGATGCACATCGGGCCGCGTATATCGAGACCGGCCTTGCGGCAATGATCGAGAAGGCGGGCAATCCGTCCGGCGTCACGCCGCCCTTCTGTTCCTCCTCGCCCGTGTTGACCTGAATGAAACACGGCAAGCTGCGGCTCTGTTTTTTCATTTCCTTAGCCAGCGCATCGGCCAGCGACGGGCGATCCACCGTCTCGATAACATCGAACAGCGCCACGGCGTCGCGGGCCTTGTTGGTCTGCAGCGGGCCGATCAGGTGGAGTCTGAGGTCAGAATATTGCGCGCGCAATTCTGCCCAGTGCGCCTTCGCTTCCTGCACGCGGTTTTCGCCGAACAGGCGGTGGCCGGCGTCCAGCGCGGCGGTGATGCGATCCGGCGGCTGCAGCTTGCTGACGGCGACCAGATTCACTTCGCGCGGATCACGGCCATTGCCCGCGCAGGCGCGGGCGATTTTGTCACGGAGGGCGGCGATGTTGGCGGTGATTGTGTTCATTAGAGTACTTACCACTAGATGCGGAGTACGCGCTCAATCAATCGGCATAGGGGGAGTGGTCACCCACTCTCCCCTGCCACACCACCGTACATGCGGGTCCGCATACGGCGGTTCAGTTCGGTTGAGCTAGACGACATCGAGCAACCGTGGAAGGCCGAGCG
>Ga0182021_10000493_pt1 | contig 42051 bp, 40 predicted proteins | sample 612E3MmetaG_FD_120493 | JGI IMG/M metagenome (GOLD analysis project Ga0182021, IMG submission 120493) | Permafrost microbial communities from Stordalen Mire, Sweden - 612E3M metaG (Illumina Assembly) | ecosystem: Environmental > Terrestrial > Soil > Wetlands > Permafrost | place: Sweden... | reverse complement strand
TCTTGAAGCTCAAAGTAAACTACCTTTTTTAATAATTGGTCAAGCGATTATCACTGCGAAAAATTAAACAGCAAACAAACGCACCTTAAAATAAACCCATCACTTTTCCGGTGGTAACATCAATATCCAAACGCTACACCCGATCAAAGAGAGCCACCATCGCTAAATTATGGACATTGATAATGCCATTGATACCATCCGCAAGCCCTAAGGAAAATTCCGTCAAGGGAATACATTTCCCCGGCCAGCGACCGTGCCCCCTTTTAATATTCATGATAGGGCCTACCGGATGGCTGTCTAAGGCCCCCCCCACACACTTTCCAAGCCCTTCAATAAGACCCACCGAGGTCGTACTTTTCCCTTCATCGAGAGGTGTGGGGGTAATATCTGGAACTTCGATATATTTTTTGTCAGTTTTGTCTTTAAGGGGGTCAATAATCTTCATGGAATCAAAGCGATAAAGCATTCCCATCGGAATAACCTCATTCTTTTGAAGGCCTAATTTTTCTTTCCATACATCCGACGTGGGCATATTTATTTACTGCAGCACTTTCTGATAGTTGCCAATCGGCTATTTTCGTTGCATCATATGCCATAAGCTCCCCTCCTCTTAGGCCAAAAAATAGTTTTACTTAAAAAAAATTGATCACTTGGTTATTCCGGTCAAAATTTGTGATCATACTTATTAGTTAATTTACTCGCCTTTATGAGCAAGGCAACAAATACAACAAAATTTATTATTTTTAAACCTAACGGTACAAAATATTTTATGATTTTTGTAATTTTTAATAAGGCCTTGCCCTTAGGCATTTTTAGAAAACGTTGACGCCCTGGGCAAAAAGAACAAATTTAAATTTTAAAAAGGGAAACAGAGGAGGTTTAATATGACAAGTTTTATTCTGCTTCTAATATAGGGAAAAATTCTTGTTCTGAATCCGGCGTTATTTGAATTTCCTCCCTCCAAGTTTTAAATCCTTGCTTGCGCACTTCCAAAAGGTGGGCACCAGGTTTAATTTTCTTTTTGATAAGAGGAGAGGTTCCAATCATTTTATTATCCAGGTAGATTTCAGCTTCACTGGGCATTGATTTTATCTTAATGCTCGTAAAATCTCCCGGGTTTTGCGGAACAGAAGGCGTTTCTCCACTTGTTGTATCTTTCCCTGGTTCTAATTCAAAAAAGATTTCTTTTTTAGCCCCTCGTATATATCCACACTCAATATCTTTTGTTTGAGCTTGGTATCCAGGATAAGAAATTTTGATCTTATAATCTTTTGTTTTATCACAGTTTAATTTAATCTCAAGAGGAGTTACTCCTTTAGGAATTTCGTTTATAGTAACAAAGGCTGTGGGAGGGTCAGAACGAATAACGGTTTTCCCTCCAGAACACGCAGCAATTCCGATCAATAAAAGCCAAATCATGCGCTTACCCATTGCTTTTTTCTCCCTTTGTTTGGTTTCCGATCCACAAAAATATTTTAACGGGTTCCTGTCAAAAATTATTAGTGCTTTTAATTCGTTATCCGGATAATTCAAAAGCTTAACACTATTTTGAAAGTTCCCATACTCAAAAGAAGAACGAGTTTTAACCTCAAAAAAAACCAATGTCTTCCCCCTGGAACGCAATGTTATCAATCTCTCCAAAATTACACCGGAAGTTTTATTCTAATATTTTATTTCGAAGTTTTTTAAGAAAACCAATAGTTAACTCCTCCCCTCTCTTTCACAGTTCTATCCGAGAACCAATGGTTTTGCCTCACTCTATCAAAAATCTTTTTTCCTTCTTATAAAAAAACAGGTAATTATAATTTTTTCCTTTCCTTCTGCCCAAAAAAACAATTCTCGGTCATTCAAAACAATTCGGGAATCGGGATAACCCCCCTAAAGCTTTTCCGATGAAGGGAGCAAAAACCATACTGACGCAAAGCCTTAAGGTGTTCTTGGGTCCCGTATCCTTTGTTGTTTTTGAAATTATAATAAGGATAAATATGATGGTATTTTTCCATTATTCGATCCCGGATGATCTTCGCAATTACTGAAGCTGCGCCAATTAAAGGACTCATGAGGTCCCCTTGAATAATGGGTTTTTGAGGAATTGCGTTGTTAATGGGGTGGGCGCCATCAATTAAGAGGTACTCCACTGGTTGGGGCAACTGAGTCACAGCTAATGCCATTGCTTTTAAGCTTGCTTGATGGATATTTATACGGTCAATCTCCCGCTGATCCACAATCCCAAAACTAAAAGCAAAAGAGCGGTCAAGAACCATTTCGAAAACTTTTTCACGCGTAGCCGGGGAGAGCTTTTTTGAATCTAAAGGTCCTTTTATCGAATGGTAAGCGGGAAGAATGACAGCAGCAGCAACCACCGGACCTGCCAAAGGTCCTCGCCCCACTTCATCAACACCTGCTACATACCGATAACCTTGAGCATACAAGGCATTCTCAGGAGGGGAAGAATACACGGCAGGAAAAAGTTTTCCCATTCCTAAGGTTCCAAAGTTAGTAACGGGATAATTAATTTATCGTTTCCCTATTTCTTTAATCCGCGCGGCCTTCCCTTTAAGGTTGCGGATATAGTAAAGCCGAGACCGCCGAACCCGTCCGCGTTGGACAACCTCAACCTTATCTATTATCGGTGAATTAAGGGGAAAAATCCGTTCCACCCCAACTCCATAAGAGACCTTGCGCGCGGTAAAACTCGCTCCCATCCCACCTTTCCGCTTCCTGATAACCAAGCCTTCAAAAACTTGGATCCGCTCTTTTTCTCCTTCCTTTACCTTCACATGGACACGAACAGTATCCCCACCTTTAAATTGGGGTAACCCCATTTTTATGTGTTCTCTTTCAATTATCTCCAACGCTTTCATATTGCTTTTCCTGTAAACTGGTTAACTCTTTTTTAATATCTTTTAATAACTCGCGTTCCTCAGAAGAAAGTTTTTTGTGTTCTAATAAATCGGGGCGTCTCAACAAAGTCCTTTTCAGCGATTCCCGAAGTCTCCAGCGCATTATTTCTTTATGATGTCCAGATATAAGCACATCGGGTACTGTAAAACCCCGAAAATCCCTTGGCCGCGTGTAGTGGGGAAATTCAAGCAGGCCAACGGAAAAACTATCATTGAGACTGGATTCCTCTTTTCCCAATACCCCGGGAATAAAACGGCTGACCGCTTCAATAATTACCAAAGCCGCTGCTTCCCCACCATTAAGGATAAAATCTCCTAATGAAATTTCTTGATCAACAAAATGCCTTATCCTTTCATCAACCCCTTCATATCTGCCGCAAATAAGAATGATCTGAGGAAAATTAATTAAATCTTCAGCAACTTTTTGGGTAAAAATCTTCCCTTGCGGGGTTAATAAAACAGAGTGTGATCCTCTCTGATAATTTTTGGTTTTTTCAAGTGCCTCCACCACTGGCTCAGGTTTTAAAACCATACCCACCCCCCCCCCAAAGGGGGAATCATCCGTGATGTGGTGTTTATCCTTTGCAAAATCACGAATATTATGAACTCTAACCTGAATGAAACCTTTTTCCTGTGCCTTTCCTAAAATACTTTCTTTTAAAGTAGATGTAAAAAAATCAGGAAATAGGGTTAAAATATCAAAGGTAGTCATGATGTTAGGATTCCCTCTTGTGAGCCTTTCATCCCTATCCCCTTATTCTCCAGCCTCAAACAACCCCTTCTGCTGATCTATTCCATGATTTCCAGTACTACTCGTTTGTTAATTTTAGCTGAGCCAGCTGCCAAAATAGTTCTTATCGCCCTAGCAGTCCGGCCTTGTTTTCCAATAATTTTCCCCAAATCTTCTTTAGCAACTTTAAGTTCAAGCACTGATGTCCTTTCACCTTCAACCTCAGTTACCTCAACTTGATCAGGTTTATCAACCAGTGCTTCAGCAATAAATTTTATCAACTCTTTCATCGCTCTATCCTCCACCCAAACAAAAACTAAAGATTCATATCGTTTCCCAATAAACTATGCCGCCTGATTTTTCTTTATTTTTTGCCAAATTCCCTCTTTTTTTAACAAAGAAAGTACTGTCTCTGTCGGCTGTGCACCCTTTTTAATCCAAGAAATAATTCTCTCTGATTTTAGATTAACCAGCATCGGGTTACTTCGGGGAGAATAAAATCCCAAAATTTCCAAAAACCTACCATCCCTTGGTGACCTTGAGTCAGTTGCAATAATACGATAAAAGGGCTTTTTGTTAGTCCCAAAACGTGTGAGTCGAATTTTTACCATGCGTTAACATCACCTCCTTTTCGATTTCTGAAAAATACCATTGATTACTGGGCATTAGAGGCCAGGAATCATTCCTTTGGGAAGATCTCTCATCCCAAAGTTTTTAAACTTTTTGATCATTTTACTCGCCATAATATATTTTTTCAAGAGTTGATTTACATCTTTAACTTCTGTCCCGCTCCCCCGGGCAATCCTCCGCCTTCGACTCGCATCAATGATATGGTGTTTTCTTCGCTCATCTTTGGTCATAGAATTAATAATTGCTTCAATTTTTACCAGTTCCCTTTCGTCAACACTAACTCCCTTTAGAACCTTTGGACTAAAACCAGGAAGCATACTGAGAAGTTGTTCTAAAGAACCCATTTTTTTTATTTGCTGAAGTTGATCCAAAAAATCTTCCAAGGTAAAAACTCCTTTGCGGAGTTTTTTTTCCATTTCCCGTGTCTTCCGTTCATCAAACGCAGTTTCCGCTTTCTCGATCAAAGAAAGCACATCCCCCATCCCCAAGATTCGAGAAGCCATCCGATCAGGATAAAAAACCTCCAGATCCTCCATCTTCTCTCCCATCCCCACAAATTTGATCGGCTTTTTAGTCACTGTTTTAATAGATAATGCCGCCCCTCCGCGTGCATCTCCATCCATTTTGGTCAAAATCACCCCAGTAAGATCCAAAATCTCATCAAATTTAAGCGCCACATTGACCGCTTCTTGACCGGTCATAGCATCAGCTAGCAATAGAATCTCTTGAGGGTTAATCTTAAGTTTGATCTCTTTTAGTTCATTCATCAAAAGTTCATCAACATGCCACCTTCCAGCAGTATCAATCAAAAGGGTATCACAGTTATTCTCTCGAGCTTTATTGAGTGCTTTTTTACATATTTCTACTGGGGTTTCTCCCTTCTGCGGAAGGTAAACCGGGAGCTTCATTGATTCTCCTATCTGTCGGAGCTGTTCAATCGCTGCTGGCCGGTAAATGTCAACCGGTACTAAAAAGGGGCGACGATTTTTCTGAAAAAGAAGTCGAGATAGCTTCCCAACCGTCGTAGTTTTCCCTGATCCCTGAAGCCCAACAAACATTAAAGAAACAGGTAATGGTCCTGTTAAGTTTAACTCTGCCTTTTCCCCACCAAGAAGTTGGATCAACTCTTGGTGCACAATTTTTATTACTTGTTGGGCTGGCGTGAGGCTTTCAAGCACTTCCTGCCCAACCACCCTTTTCCGCAAAATATCAATAAAGTCTTTTACTACTCGAAAATTGACATCTGCTTCCAGTAAAGCCAAACGGATTTCCCGCAAGATTTCTTTGATATTATCTTCAGATAGTTTTCCGTGCCCTTTGAGCTTTTTAAAAACGAAACCGAGTTTTTCGCTAAGATTATCGAACATAGTGAATTAAAATAAAATTTAAAATTAAGGATATCACGCTTAAAAATTTTTTATTAAAATAATTTTTTAAAATTTTGTCAAGAAAAATCAACCGATTTCAAATTTCTCTTTGCCCTTAATTCGTTTCTTCTTACAAACCTTTCTTCCTCTTTTCGCATTGGGAACGGTCTGACTTAAGGCAAAAAATCTTTTGGTTTAAAATTATCAAACATTTTTGTTAGTACCCTTATTGCTTGTTTTAACTATGAGAGGAGAGGTGGGCTAAACGGTTGAGGGCGTTGATATAGGCTTTGGCGCTCGCCAAAATTATATCCGTATGAGCTCCCTGGCCAGTAGCAATCAGACCGTTCTCCTCCAAACGGACAGTAACTTCACCTTGAGCATCAGTTCCTCCGGTAATTGCGTTCACTAAAAACTTAAGGAGTTTACTCTTCGTTCCGGTAACCTTGGCAATGGTCTTAAAGGCGGCATCTACGGGGCCGTCTCCAAAACCAGCCTCTTTCACTACTATGCCGTCAACTTCCATCTCTACGGTGGCCGTAGGAATAGCGACTGTTCCGCTGGTAACATTTAAATTAAGGAGTTTATACTTTTCGGGGATCCTTAGAAATTCCTCTGCAATGAGGGCCTCTAAATCTTCATCAAAAACTTCTTTCTTTTTGTCCGCCAAGTCTTTAAATCGTTTAAACAGTATATTAACCTCCTCATCGCTCAACTCATATCCCAATTTTTTCAAACGGTCCTTGAAGGCATGTCTTCCCGAATGTTTTCCCATCACTAAAGTGGATTGAGAAATCCCAACTGACTCCGGAGTCATAATTTCGTAAGTAATTTTTTCCTTGAGCAATCCATCCTGATGGATGCCGGATTCATGTGCGAAAGCATTACTTCCCACAATCGCTTTATTTGGCTGGACACTTATCCCCGTGATTTGAGTTAGCAAACGGCTGGTGGGGTAAATTTGTTCCGTGACAATTTGGGTGTATATTTGCTTAAAAAAATCCTTCCGGGTTCGGATTGACATCACAATTTCTTCCATCGAAGCATTGCCTGCCCGTTCACCGATTCCGTTAATCGTGCATTCCACTTGACGAGCGCCGCTTAACACTGCCGCTAAGGAATTTGCTACCGCTAGCCCCAAATCGTTATGGCAGTGGACACCCAAAATGGCTTTGTCAATATTGGTAACATTTTTCCGCAAATGTTTAATCAAATCTCCAAACTCGTGGGGGATAGCATACCCCACGGTATCCGGGATATTGATTGTTGACGCGCCGGCATTAATTGCCGCCTCGACAACCTGACAAAGATAGGCCCTCTCGGTCCGGGTGGCATCCATGGCTGAAAATTCTACCTGAGGGGCATGCGATTTCGCCCGTTTTACCGCAAGAACCACTTTCTGAAGTACGTCTTTCTGGGATAAGTGGAGCTGATGTTTGAGATGAAGATCCGAGGTCGAAATAAAGGTGTGGATAACCGGGTGCGGAGCTTCTTTAATCGCCTCCCACGCGCGATCAATATCCTTATCTTCAGCGCGAGCTAGTGCGGCAATTTTAGATCGCTTAATGCTTTTTGCAATCGCCCGGACCGCTTGAAAGTCCCCCTCGGACGCAATCGGAAAGCCTGCTTCAATAATATCAACGTTCAATTTTTCAAGTTGTTTGGCAACCTGCAGCTTCTCTTGAATATTCATGCTGAAACCCGGAGATTGTTCTCCGTCCCTCAGCGTAGTATCGAAAATTAAAATTTTTTCCATTGTTGTTCCATCAAGCCGTAGATTACACTTTCACATCACTCACTTTTTTTTCTCGCGCTTTCTTCCAAAGGGAGAACAGCTTTCGCAATAAAGCTAACACGGGACCAGAAAAAGCATAAAGGAAAAAAATTACAAAAAGAGTAATTTGGGGTTCTGCGGCTATTAAAATAATCACACATAAGGTGATCACCAATATCTGAAAAGGTATCTTTCCTGTCAATTCAAGCTTCTTAAGGCTGTGATACCGAATTTTACTTACCATCATAAAAGAAAGAAAAAACGTTAGAAGCAGGATAGTGATATGCTTACTGCTATCTACCCATCCTATATGATAAGCCATTATAATGGTGGTGGCGATCATCACTCCAGCCCCGGGACTGGGTAACCCTTGAAAATATCTGGTTTCCAAGCTCGAGGAATCAACATTAAAACGGGCAAGCCGCAATGCAGTGCACGCAACATAAAGAAATGCTGCCAGCCAACCAATTCTCCCAAAAGGGGTCAATGCCCAGGTATAGATTAAGAGACCAGGAGCTAAGCCAAAGGCAATGAGGTCCGAGAGGGAATCATATTCCATACCAAACTGACTCATGGAATTACTTATGCGAGCAATCTTTCCGTCAAGCCAATCAAAACCAGCGGACAATAAAATTGCCCACGCTGCTTTGGTAAAATCACCATTGAAAGAGGCAATGATTGAATAAAACGCACAAAAAAGACTACAGGTAGTAAAAAAATTCGGCAAGATATAAATTCCTTTTCGCAGGTCTCTTGCTTGTTTTATTTTTTTTCGGTTGTCAAAAAATTGTCGTTTCACTCGTTACCCCTTTCGCAGTTTGGGTTATGAGTACTTTGATTTATTGCTATAATCTCCCCGACCATTCGGAGAGTCTATCTATTTTGCTTTTATCCACGGCATCATCGCCCGAAGCTGTTTTCCCACTTTTTCAATGAGATGTTCCTGATCTCTTTTGCGAAGCGCATTGAATTGAGGACGGTTTGCCTGGTTTTCCAGTATCCATTCTTTAGCAAATTGTCCGTTCTGGACCTCTCCTAGAATTTTCTTCATCTCTTTTCGAGTCTCTTCAGTGATAACCCGCCGGCCTCGGGTAAGATCTCCATATTCGGCCGTATCACTTACTGAATACCGCATATAACTAATCCCGCCTTCATAAAATAAATCCACAATAAGCTTCAACTCATGGAGGCATTCAAAATAAGCAATCTCAGGTTGATACCCTGCTTCAACCAACGTATCAAATCCCGCTCTAACTAATTCGGATACACCACCGCAAAGCACCACCTGTTCCCCAAAGAGGTCGGTTTCGGTTTCTTCTTTAAAGGTGGTCTCAATCACCCCCGCACGGGCTGCTCCAATTCCTTTGGCATAGGCTAAGGCTTTTTCTTTGGCTTTGCCGCTAAAATCCTGAAAAACTGCAATCAGCGCCGGAACGCCTGCTCCCCGCTCAAACTCTCTGCGAACCAAATGGCCCGGTCCTTTGGGTGCAACCATGATAACATCAATCGTGTCGGGAGGCACAATTTGATTATAATGAATATTAAACCCATGAGAAAAAAGCAGAGCCTTTCCTTCACTTAAGTTAGAAGCAATAGCAACATTATACAACTTGGCCTGAGCATCATCAGGAATAAGAATTTGAATAATATCGCCTTCCTTAGCGGCCGAAGCAGCATCAACCGGCTTAAATCCATGCTCCAGAGCCAATTGATAATTAGCCGTCCCCGGCAGTTCGGATACAATAACTTCAATACCACTATCCCGCAAATTCTGCGCCTGCGCATGACCTTGACTCCCATAGCCAATGACGGCTACCTTTTTCCCTTTTAATAAACCTAAGTCTGCATCTTTGTCATAATAACTTTTCGCCATTCTTGTCTCCTTTCACTATCGCAATGTACCTATTAGCCCTTTTGTTTAGCCCCTCGCATCATGGCAACTTTTCCGGTCCGGGCAACTTCTTTAATACCCATCGGCTTACATAAATTGATGATCGCATCCAGTTTGCCTTCATCTCCGGTCACTTCAACCACGTAGGCATCAGGACTTACATCCACCACCTTTCCCCGAAATATGTTCACAATATTGAGAAGCTCAGACCGATTCTCATCAGTCACATTCACCTTAATCAAAACCATTTCCCGCTTCACAAAATCACCATTAACAAAATCAATCACCTTGATGACATTGACCAGTTTGTTAAGGTGTTTAATAATCTGTTCGAGAATCTGATCATTGCCCCGGGTAACGATAGTCATTCGGGAAATCGTAGCATCAAGCGTCTCTGCCACCGAAAGACTTTCAATGTTAAACCCCCGGCCGCTGAAAAGCCCCGCAATCCATGAAAGAACTCCCGGTTTATTTTCAACTAAAATCGAAAGGGTGTGTTGCATAATGATCCTCGAAAATAATTTAAACCAATAACATCTTATTAATGGGAGCTCCGGACGGGACCATCGGATAAACACATTCTTCTGGCTCCACCACAAAATCCATTATCACCAGCCGAGGTATTGAGAACGCCTTTTTAATTAAGGGCACAACCTCTTCGGGTTTAACTGCTCGAAGTCCCACCGCACCATATGCCTCCGCCAGCTTAATAAAATCGGGTGCCGTGTTCATATGGGTGTGCGAATATCGTCGATCATAAAAAAGTTCCTGCCATTGCCGAACCATCCCTAAATATCCATTATTAAGAATAGCGATTTTTATTGGAAGACCGTGTTGAATAGCGGTTGCCATTTCCTGAATGTTCATCTGAATGCTCCCATCCCCGGCAATATCAATAACCAATCGATCAGGAAAAGCGATTTGTGCGCCGATTGCGGCAGGGAATCCATATCCCATCGTTCCCAACCCACCCGAAGTAAGAAGTGTGCGCGGCTGTGTAAACTTATAAAACTGGGCAGTCCACATCTGGTTTTGACCAACTTCCGTAGTAACGATTGCTTCGCCCTTAGTGAGTTCGGAAATTTTTTCCACGACAAACTGGGGTTTAATAATATTTTTCTGCACATATGAGAGAGGATAGGTTATCTTCCACTCGGCAATTTGATCAAGCCATTCTTTCCTTTTCTTTTTTCCCTCTTTTCCCTTATCTTCCTTTTTAAGTGTCTCGATCATCTGTTTCAGGGTGGTTTTAACATCCCCCACAATCGGAATGTCAACCTTAACATTCTTGCTAATGGAGGTAGGATCAATATCAATATGGACAATCTTCGCTAACGACGCAAACTCATCAAGTTTGCCGGTAACCCGGTCATCGAATCGGGCCCCAACGGAAATTAAAAGGTCACAATTCGTTATCGCCATGTTTGCCGAATAGGTTCCATGCATCCCCAGCATCCCCAGCGAAAGAACATCATTTTCCGGAAAAGATCCCAAGCCCATCAACGTCGTGGTAACCGGTATTTTAAATTTTTGAGCGATAAAGCGAAACTCTTCGGCACCATTGGAACTGATAACTCCACCCCCGCCAAGGAGCACTGGTTTTTCAGCGTTGAGAATTTCATTTACTGCCCGCTTAATCTGGCCAACGTGTCCTTTAATGGTGGGGTTATAACCCCTCAGATGAATTGTCTCTGGGAACGCATAGTCACAGAAACTATTCATCAAGTCCTTGGGCAAATCAATCAGAACGGGACCAGGACGACCAGTCCGGGCAATATAAAAAGCCTCTCGGATAACCTGTGCTAATTCTTCAAGATCTTTAATTAAATAATTATGCTTGGTGCAGGGTCGAGTAATCCCCACGATATCTGCTTCCTGAAACGCATCATTTCCAATGAGCATCGTTGGAACCTGCCCCGTTAAAACAACGATAGGAATAGAGTCCATATAGGCAGTAGCGATACCCGTTACCGTATTGGTTGCTCCTGGCCCAGAAGTCACCAACGCTACGCCGATCCTGCCTGAAGCGCGGGCATACCCATCCGCTGCATGAACTGCTGCCTGCTCATGACGAACCAAAACATGCCGAATCGGATAGTTGGGAAGTTCATGGTAAATATCGATTACCGCTCCTCCGGGGTATCCAAAAATAACATCCACCCCTTCTTTAACCAAAGTCTCTAACAATATTTGAGCTCCTTTCAGTCGCAAACTTTTACCCCTTTCATAACGCTGAACTTTTGATTCGATATTTACTCAAAATTGCTTCAATCTGGTCTTTACCTCGAAGTTTTAATTTTTTCAAATTTTTTCTTTCTGTTTCATCTTCAGTCGTGAGAAAGGCCTTTTTTTCAAGTTCATCCAGTTTCCGCTCAAATTCCCGGTGCTCTTCCACATGTCGTTTGAGCTCAGGGTCTTTATCAACCCATTGGGAGATCAACTCCTCATCATATTTTTCCATAACTCTTTCTCCCTTACGTCCTCTGTTCCTAAAGTTGACTAAAACTTCTTAGTTTGACTTATTTATCTACTTTTATCATTTTCTTTAAAAAAATCAAGTCTTCTTGTTGCGCTCAGCATCAGAAGGCCGAATATAATGAGGGGTCACATTGTTTATCGCAAGAGTATTTCCCTTTTTCAGTTCTTCCAGTCCGAGACAAGCGATGGTAGCCGCCCGAGGATGCCTTAAATGAGGGGGTGCAAACAAGGCTTTTGAGCCAAGAAATTCCTTTATGAGAGACTCGTAAACGTGGCTCCCATCTCCAAGGAACACAACCCGTTCGTTGATCTTTTGCAGGAGTTGCTGGGGGGCAATGGCTAGGTCTGTGGTTATTTTTTGGAGTTCAAAGGATGTGTTCCAACGGTAAAGCGCTGCAAATACTTCTTTTTTTCTTGCATCTAACATTGGACAAACCAAAGTCTCTGCACAAGGATAATGATGTGCTAAACCATCGAGCGTGGATATCCCCACTATCGGTTTTTCACTCGCTAAAGACAGTCCCTTTATGGTACTAATGCCGATCCTTAACCCCGTAAAAGACCCTGGTCCTAAAGAAACAACCAAGCCGTCAATGCGGGAAAAAGGAATATCACTATTTTTTAATAATTGGTCAATAATGGGAAGAAGACGTTCCGAATGATTAAGACTCACGTTGAGAGTGCACTCGCCAATAATTCCTTCATCATTTACTACCGCAACACTTCCAACTCCAGTAGCGGTTTCAACTCCTAAGACTATCATAAAAACTCTATCCCTTCTGGTTGCCCACGTTTTATTGTCTTACGTTTTCTTGTTTATTTCCAAGGGAAAAAGTCTTTAATGTTGCCGGGAAGGACCCGCATTATGTCATTATAGGTTACCGTTACCATTAAAAGTATAAGGATCGCCAAACCAACTTGTTGTGCTATCTCCATCTTTTTTATCCCGATGGGTTTTCCTTTAATAAGTTCAAAAAGTAAAAATAAAATGAGACCCCCATCTAACACCGGAATAGGAACTAGGTTTATTATCCCTAAACTCAATGACAAAAAAGCCATAAACGAAAGGAAGTCCGAAAGGCCGGCTTGAGCGGCCTTGCCGCTTAGTTTGGCGATCATGATAGGGCCCCCAAGAGCCTTAACCGAAAGATTAAAGGTGATCAAATCCTTGAGCATCTTTAACGTTGACCATGCCATCTCACAGGTTCTTTGCGCTCCTTTTTTGAGCGACTCAAAAAACCCGTATTTCTCATTGACGGTTTTGATTATCGGCATGATGCCAATAAACGGTCTTTTTTCACCATATATCTCCTGAATCTCCGGCTTGATTAAGAAAAATAGCTTTTTATCATTCCTCTGAATTTCAAACGCGATTTCTTTTTCTTTATTATTTTTGATCAGTTGGGGAACTTGATTCCAGTGAAAGATAGGGATGTTAGCAACCGAAACTATTCTATCCCCTGGTTTTAAACCAGCTTTTTCCGCCGGAAAGTGAGGAGTAAGGTCTCCAATGATCGGATCAAAAAAGAATTCCCAGCCCACATATCCTACACCGAAGTCCTTAGTCGTAATCGGGGTTAATACGCTTTCCCTCACCTCTCTATCTCGCAAGAATAAAACCCGTAACTCCTTTTCCGGATGAGTCAAAATAGTATTTTGCAACTCTTCCCAGTTTTTGATCGTTACACCATCAATGCCTTTAATGAGGTCTCCTACCTTAAAGCCAGCCTTAGCTGCCGGGGACGCTTCCTCTATCCATCCAATAATCGGGGCTTCCTTTAGGTATTGTGGAACCTGAACCCCGATCATAAAAACAAGAGGAAAAAGCAAAAAGGCAAGAATTATGTTCATCACTGGACCGGCAACAACAATTTTGAACCGGTCACCTACTTTTCGGGAAGTGAATTCCGATAGATCATTTTTTAACTCTTCCCCCGGGTTTTCACCTTTGAGCTTTACGTACCCCCCAAGCGGGAGAAGCGAAATAAGATACTCGGTTCCATCGTTTCTCCCCTTAAACCCAACAATCTTTGGCCCAAACCCTAATGAAAATTTTTCCACTTTAACGCCAATCCATTTAGCCACAATAAAATGACCAAATTCATGGATAAAAACGAGTACCCCGATAAGAATGAAAAAAGATACAATCGTGGACATCATCTAGTTTTACCTCGTGTAAAATTTCTGTTTATCTGATCCATCTTTCACTGTGTTGTTCATTTTAGTTTTACTTTACACCTGTCTTTTGATTACGGTCAACTGGGTTTATTTTTTTAAAGCATTAACTATGTTATTGGCTGTTTGTCGAGCCCACGCATCCACCTCCATCGCATCCTCAATATCTTTAATGCTCCGAGGATTATGTTTATCCATACTTTTTTTAATCACCAGGGGGATTTCTGGAAAAGAAATTTGTTTTTTGAGGAAAGCTTCCACCGCCACTTCATCCGCTCCATTTAATACCGCACCCATTGACGCTTCTTCCTGGAGAGACTGGTAAGCTAATCGTACAGTTGGGAATAGTTCAAAATCCGGTTCAAAAAAGGTCAATTTTCCAAGGTTCGCCAAGTTGAGGGACGGCAGGTCATTTTTTAGCCTTTCCGGGTAAGCTAAGGCATACGAGATCGGGAGTCTCATATCCGGCAAAGACATCTGAGCAAGCGTAGAACCATCACAATATTCAACCATGCTGTGAATTATGCTCTGAGGATGAATGAGCACCTGGATAAATTCTGGGGGAAGATTAAAAAGCCAGTGGGCTTCTATGACCTCCAACCCTTTATTCATCAGTGTGGCGGAATCAATGGTTATTTTTTTCCCCATTTTCCACACCGGATGTTTCAACGCTTCTTCTGGAGTAATGTTCGTTAAATGTTTTGAGTCATAGTTTAAGAAGGGGCCTCCTGAGGCGGTAAGAATCAATCGACTCACGTCTTCTTTCCTTTGTCCTTTAAACACTTGAAAAATAGCGCTATGCTCACTATCGATGGGGATTATGTCGACCCCATGAGACTGGGCTGCCTCCATCACCAGTTTTCCCGCTACCACCAAGGCCTCTTTATTGGCCAAAGCGAGCCTCTTCCCCGATCGAATAGCGGCCATCGTGGGGATAAGCCCTACAGAACCAACCATTGCCGAAATGACCAAGTCAGCTTCGGGATATGTTGCTACCTCAATCATCCCTGCCTGGCCAACCAGGATCGGCAGAGCAGGATAAGAAGAAAGAAGATCTTTAAGCTTGGCTGCTAAGGCCGGGCTGGTGACTGAAACCACGTCCGGTTTATACATCTTGATTTGCTCCGATAATGTGGCCACATTGCTACCCGCTGCCAGCCCAACAACTTTATAACGCTCGGGGAAAGCCGAAATGATTTTTAAGGTATTCGTGCCGATAAACCCAGTTGATCCCAAGATAGAGATCTTTTTCATAAAAGCCTTTCCTGGAAGATAATAACGTAGAAAAGGAAGGGAGCAGAAAAAAAGAGGCTATCTAAACGATCCAAAACTCCCCCATGTCCGGGGAGGCAATTTCCTGAGTCTTTAACCTTAGCTTCTCTTTTAAGAACTGATTCCCAAAGGTCTCCCAGCTGACCCAATATGCCGGCAATACCTGCCAAAAATATAATCACCAAACAAGAAGATTCGGGAAAAAAGAAAAAAGCAAATACCAGGGCTCCCAAAATACTTCCTATCAGCCCCAAGATCGCTCCTTCTTGGGTTTTCCCTGGGCTTATTTTCGGAGAAAGTTTGTGTTTACCAAATATTTTCCCCCCGTAGAAAGCGAACGTATCACCACTGAAAATTATTGTAAGGAGAAAAAAAACCAAAAGTCGGCCTTTGTCCAAACCCCGTAACCAGATTAAATGGGAGAGAAAAAAAACAATAACGAAGATACCAATTAAATGCTTTTTTAAATCCGAGTTTTGGTTTGCCGAGTTTTTCACGGTAACTATTTTAACCATACAAAAAGAAAAACCGACTCCCGCAATGCAAGCAAACAAACCTGGTTCTTCGAGATAAAAAAATCCTCCGGATAAAATAATCCCCACAGTAATCCCAACAAAGCGTGAGATTTTCGAAGTGGAGACTAAATCGTAAAATTCTTTAAGAGCAAAAAAATTAACCAGGAGAATAAAAACAAAAAAAATCGGCTTTGAACTATAGCCGACAACCAGAAAAATGATTGCAAGTCCAATCACACCGGTTAGCAGTCTATCCCGGTGGTCTTTTGAAAATCCCATAGGTTTTATCCAATCGTGGTTAACTGTTCGCTTGTCCGACCAAAGCGCCTTTCCCGGCTCTGATAATTTATCAAGGCTCGAACCATGTCCTCCCTTTTAAAGTCAGGCCAAAGAATTTCGGTAACATAAATTTCAGTATACGCCATCTGCCAGAGAAGAAAATTACTCAATCGCATTTCCCCACTGGTGCGAATTAAAAGATCAGGGTCAGGGAGATCCTTGGTAAACAAATAGCTTGAAAAACTTCCTTCCGCAATGTCGTCTTCCTTTAAACAGCCTTGTTTAACTGCTTGCACTATCTTTTTTATAGCCCGGATAATTTCATCCCTCCCCCCATAACTCAAAGCCAAGTTTACGATCATTCCGCTACACGTTTTGGTTTTTTCTACGGTTTCATGGAGTATCCTAGCCACTGATGGAGGCATATCGTCGATATTCCCGATTGTCTTTAAACAAATATTATTTTTCAGAAGTTTCTTTGACTCTTTAACGATGTACTTTTTAAGCAGACTCATGAGCGCTTGAACTTCTTTTTTCGGCCGTCTCCAGTTTTCAATCGAAAATACGTAAAGGGTAAGCACTTTAATCCCTGCTTCCCTGCAAAACTTAACAATCTCACGAGCTGATTCAATCCCTTTTTGATGGCCAACAATCCGTTCTAAGTTTCGCTTTTTGGCCCACCGACCATTTCCATCCATAATGATGGCAATATGCTTAGGGAGTTTTTCTTTATCTAAATTTTCTATCATAAAATTACCGCAAAGGTATGCAATGCCCTATGTCTGAAAATTTCAGGAAAAACTTTCCATCCCGTAAGTTTATACTCAATCAATTCCTCAGTTTCTGTGCTCGAAAAGCATACCTCCATTACCATCAAAAAAGCATGAGGTTTCAATAAAAAAGACATCTAGAGGGGATAAAGAAAACGAGGAAGAAAATATATTTTTTTTGTTTTATCAATGTTTAAATTAAAAATATTATTGAGGCTGGGCCTTTCCCACGATAACGCTTTTCCTTCCCTATATTGCCATTAATTCTTTTTCCTTTTCAATAAAAAGCGTTTCTGCTTTTTCGATATATTCGTCAGTAATTTTTTGGACAAGGTCGTGATCGGCAAAATATTCATCTTCTGAAACTTCTTTATCTTTTTTAAAATCTTTGAGCTTCTCGTTAATATCCCTCCGGATGTTTCTTAAGGTAACTTTAGCTTTCTCGGCTACCTTCCCAATAACCTTAACAAGCTCCTTTCTCCTTTCTTCAGTGAGCGATGGTATTGGTATCCGGATAATTTTTCCGTCCGTCGCAGGCGTCAAACCTAAATCAGACCTAAGAATGGATTTCTCAATATCGCCAATAATCTTAGTATCCCAGGGTTGGATGGTTATCAAACGACTATCCGGAACCGCAAGGGTTGATACTTGGTTGAGCGGCACAACCGAACCATAATAATTTACTTTTATTCCTTCGAGTAAAGACAGTGATGCTCTTCCTGTCCTCACCCGTCCAAATTCGTGTTTGGTGTTTTCGAGAGCTTTTTCCATTTCCTCCCGCATTTTTTTTTCTAATTCTTTATCCATTTTATTATTCCTCAATAATGGTTCCCACCTTGGCACCCAATAAAACCCGTTTAATGTTATTGGGAACGGTGAGACTAAAAATTAATACCGGAAGATGGTTATCCATACAAAGGGAAATGGCGGTTGAATCCATTACCTTGCAGTTTTTATTGAGATAATCTAAATACGTGAGCCGGTCAAACTTTACTGCATCCTTATTTAAAAACGGATCAGAGTCATAAACTCCGTCAACCTTGGTAGCCTTGAGTATCGCCTCAGCGCCAATCTCCATCGCCCGCAAAGCCGCCGCCGTGTCACTCGAAAAATAAGGGTTACCTGTCCCCCCGGCAAAAATAACTACTCGTTTTTTTTCCAAATGCCGAATCGCTCGTCGTCTTATGTAAGGCTCGGCGACCTGGTGCATCTCAAGCGCGGTAAGAACTCGGGTGGGAATACTGCGGTTTTCAAAGGCATTTTGAAGTGCCAGGCTGTTGATCACCGTAGCTAACATCCCCATATAATCTCCCGAAGCGCGATCTAATCCTTCAGCACTCCCCGATACTCCTCGAAAAATGTTTCCCCCTCCAATCACTAAGGCCAACTGTATGCCGAGTTCATAGATATCACGAATCTCTTCAGAGATTTTACTAATGGCTTTGGTGTCAATACCAAAGCCTTTCTCTCCGGCCAGTACTTCTCCGCTTAATTTGATGAGTACTCTACGAAAAACAGTATCGGTCATGGGATTCGTCTAACTTTTATTCCGCAGTTTCCCCAAGTTGATATCGGCAAAATCTACGGATGATAAGGTTTTCCCCTAACTTCCCAATATGGGAATCAATCAATTCCTTGATCGTAACTTCCGGCTCCCGCACATAACTCTGCTCCAGTAAACAGACCTCAGAAAAAAATTTCTCTATTTTGCCCGCAATAATCTTATCAACTATTTTTTCGGGCTTTCCCTCACGAAGGGCTTGATTACGGTAAATGTCTTTTTCTTTTTCGAAAACCGCTAAGGGAACATCCTCACGACTGAGATAAAGAGGATTGGAAGCGGCAATTTGCATGGAAAGGTTTTTTACCAGTTCTTTAAAGTCCTCAGTCCGAGCCACAAAGTCAGTTTCACAATTTACCTCAACCAATACTCCGATCTTCCCGCCAGGATGAATATACGCACTCACCAGTCCATCTTTAGCACTCCGGATTGCTTTCTTTTGGGAGGTTTTCAGTCCTTTTTCCCGGAGCAGGTCAATCGCTTTGTCAAAATTCCCCTGCGCTTCTTCGAGAACTCTTTTACAATCCATAATGGGGGCAAGAGTTCGTTCACGGAGCTCTTTTACCGTCTTCGCATCAATTTCCATTCACAACCTCCAAGGTTTTAGATTTTTTCCTTTATCGGTATTATTCAGCCATACTGGGTGTTAATTTCTCCCCTGAAGGTTTGTTTTCTTCCGAAAAACTTTCTGGAGGAACACCATCAGTCTTTTGCTGCAGTTTTTCTTCCTTTCGCTTCTTGCCCTCAATACAGGCATCAGCTATTTTTGAAGCAAATAACCGAATTGCGCGAATAGCATCATCATTGCCGGGGATCACATAGTCAACATCATCAGGATCGCAATTAGTATCAACCAAACCAATTGAGGGAATACCTAATTTTTTTGTTTCCGCTACCACGATTTTTTCTTTTCGGCTGTCAACAATAAAAACCGCTCCTGGCAGACTATTCATATTTTTAATTCCGCCTAACTTTTTAAAGATTTTTTCTTTTTCCTTTTTCATTTTCAAAAATTCTTTTTTGGGGACATCCGTTGCCTCTTCTCCTCCCTCCACAATTGTATCAAGGGTATTTAAATGATCAACACTCTTTCGGATAGTCTGAAAATTAGTCAGCATCCCACCTAGCCAGCGATAATCAACATAAAACATTCCGCAACGTTCTGCCTCTTCCCGGATGGTATCCTGAGCTTGCCTTTTTGTTCCTACAAATAAAACCGATCCCCCATTGGCAATAACATCAACCACAAAGTTATACGCCAGCTTAAAAAGGCTTAATGTTTTTTGGAGATCAATGATGTGAATTCCATTCCGTGCACCAAAAATAAACGGCTTCATTTTCGGATTCCACCGTCTAGTCTGGTGACCAAAATGGACTCCAGCTTCCAATAGTTCTTTCATGGTTACAACGGGCACAATACACCTCCTGTTTTAATGGTTATGCCGCCGCCCTATTCATCCCCAGTCTGAATTTATGAATTCATAAACACCCCAGCCTGAGTCCTAAGGCGTGAGAAATATATTTTAAATTCTAATAATTTTTGATTAATTATAAAACGTTATTTGAGGAAAAACAAGCCTTGATTTTAAATCCCATTGAAAAATAGCTACTTAGCATTTACTACCCTGATGCAAAGAATTTTTTTTAATAACATGCTACAAAATAATTTGCAAGAAAAATTACAAGAATTTTTTAAACAACTTTTGACTTTTTCACCTTTTTTTCTGTTTTTTCTGGCCCGAGTTGTACCTAAAATTTAAATATGTTTTTTTAATAATTTTTTTATCTTATAGTTATTTATTAAAATATTTATGAGGTTTTTCCCTTGACCATGAAAAAAGGCACTGATGAGATCCCCGGACTTTATGTCCATGTTCCCTTTTGTAAAAGCAAATGTCCTTATTGTGATTTTTATTCAGTAACCTCTTTATCATTAATTCCTGCCTGGCTTTCCGGGATTAAAAAAGAAGTTCTCCTCTATAAAGATCGATTTTCTTATTTCGATTCTCTTTACCTTGGTGGTGGCACTCCCACGGTCATCAGTGAACCGGATTTAATTCATTTCGTGGACTATCTTTTTACCCATTTTTCTTTTTCTACTGATTCAGAAATTTCTATTGAAGCCAATCCTGACGACATTACCAAGGGGAAATTAAACCTATTACGAAGAATGGGAATTAATCGGATCAGCCTCGGCGTGCAGTCTTTTAATGATCACAATCTTCACTATCTGAGTCGAAGGCATACGGTTTTGCAGACCAAGAAAGCTTTAGAAATGATAAGGTCGGAAGGATTTACCAACATAGGAATTGATCTTATGTATGGACTTAAAGACCAAGGCGAAACCGATTGGGTAACCATCCTAAAACAAGCGCTTAATTATAGGCCGGAACACATTTCCTGCTATCAGTTAACCATAAAAAAAGGGACAGAATTTAAACAAAAAAAATTTAAACCCCTCGATGAAGAAAAAGAGCGGTTGCTTTTTATGGTTACCTCTGCATTGCTTGAGAAAGCAGGTTATCTTCATTATGAAATCTCAAATTATGCACGAGAAGAAAAATATATCTGCCGCCACAATTACAAATATTGGAACCACACGCCCTATTTAGGACTTGGTCCCGCAGCCCATTCATTCTTTTCTAACAAACGCTGGTGGAATGTAAAATCAATAAAAAAATATTGTGAGTTACTCCAGAAAAATACACCACCACTCGCAGGAACAGAATCGCTCACTGAACAACAGCTCCGACTCGAATATCTCTTTTTAGGACTAAGGACCAATGCAGGGATAGATAGCCGCTTCCTGAATAACCGACCTGCGTTAAAAAATATTTTACAAGAGCTAAAGGATGCAAAATTAGTGAGGATAAAAGGCGGGCGGATAATTCCAACCCGAGAAGGCTTCCTTTTTGCCGACAGTATCCCGCTTCTCCTTTCAGAATAATCGCATGTCCTCTATATAACCGAAGTTTTTCTTCTCTTCCTTGGTGTTTGCTTTGTCCCACTGCCCAACATTTTCCAGAAGGGTATGAGGAGAAGAAGCGAAATAATTGTCAGTAAATAGTCGATATTTTTTGAGGCGAAAAAGTCAAAAAAAATGATACCCTTCCATCTACACCTCCTAAAAATATCTTTTCTTTATTCTTGATGAAGTCGTAAAAAGTCGAAAATCAGAAGGCAAAGTAAAAAGTTTCAGATGCAAAGCGCACAAATCCGACGGAATGAGGCGTACTAACTTTAAGGCCGCAATGATTCACCCCGTTAAATAAAGAATTTTCCGAGATCGGCAACTCAGAACCCGAAACCCTTAAATTGGGTTCTTCTGCCTCCCGAAGCGAACATTTAACGGGGCAGGGATGCAACGCCTGTCTTCGTGCATCGCACCGAGGCAACGCCGCAGATGGACTTTTTACGAAGCCGTTATTCTTAGGGTGCTTCTTGTGCCCATTCAGGCGAATCACTCACAACCGGCATCCGGTTTACTATCCACCGATATACCCAAAGTTCCGTAAATACTACCGTAAGACTAACAACAACTTCCAGCCACGTGGGGTAGTACCGAACTGCTGCGTACCATTTATAAGCAATGAGACAAATATTGAGCCGATTCAAGACAACTCTGCCACGGTAAGGATGGGAAAGGAACGACCCCGATATGCGAGGAATACAAGTGCCCTGACCTGACAAACCCGAAAGTGCAAGCAGCATTTACCGATGACCAGGCAGCCAAGAGCATCATTGAGGGACTCAAAGATAAATCAGGGAACACCGTGATGCCTCCGTTCAAAGAAAAGCTCACAACTGAAGAGGTTAAAGAAAGCGTCAAATTTCTTCGGACACTTAAGGGCAAGTGATCCTGCGCATTTAAAGAATACTATGAGAATGGCAAGTTGTGGATTGTAGCAAACTTCTTTTATGTAATATCAAACATTTTCTCCGATGAGAAAATGTTTCCCCACTTTTCTAAGACAAGGCTTTTCTATATAGGTGAATTATAAAAGCTGAAATAAAAAGAAACGCTACAAGAATTGCTCCCCCGATTTGTCTGCGTTTAATTGTAGCCTCATAGCTTTCTACAGACTTCTCAATCTTTTGATTATCAGCTTTAATTATGCCGGTTTTATTTATAATCAGGTCTACTGAAAGTACATGGGTTAAGCGGTGAAACTGGTTCCTGTTTGCAAAAAGTGCAGCATCAAGATTTTGAAGATTAAAACCCTCTTCTTTGAGTTTTTCTATTCTTCCATCAAGCTGAACGAAATTCTCATCCGTATCTTTCATAACAAATTTTAGCTTTTTTGCCCGTTCGTAGGTATGACACCTTGAGCAGTCCTTCTCATTTATGAGATCTAATGTGGCTTTTTGCTGATGGTGAGCGGTATGACAGGTAGTACATACTGGGTGATTTTTCTTCTCTGTTAGCCAATGGGGACTATTCAAATAGTTTTCCATAACAGCCACATGGCACTTGCCACAGAACTTAGGAATGTCATTCTCTTTAGGTGCCCCAACAAAACCTGCCGCTGGATCCATTGCGCCAATATCCTTTACGTTTGGATTACCACCATGGCAGTTGCGACATGAGATACCGTTTTCTTTATGAATGCTTTCTTGCCAAAGTCCTACACCCTTAGCCGAATCTCCTCCGAGGTCTTTATGACAATTAACACACGAGGTATTCTCCTCTTGGGCAAACCCCTGAGAGACAAAAACAAGAAGCAAGCTAAAAGAAAAAAGGATTAAATATCTAATAACCATATCTTCTCTTTCACTTAAGAATTTCCCCTAAAACGCTAAGTGCTATGAAAACCAAAACCCCAATAATCGCAATTATCAAGAAAACCGGTCTTTTTAGAGGATGTCTTTCGCTACCGGTATCAACTAGTGGTAAAAGAAAAAGAAAAAGAGCAGATAGAAGCTGTATAAGGACCCCCAGAACCTTACTCGGAATGAGCTTTAGCGTCTCGTAGTTTGCAAGAAAGTACCATTCAGGTTTTATATGTGGAGGAGTAAAAAATGGATCCGCTGGCTTTAGGGCATCGTGCGGGAAATAAAGCTTTGGGTAAAAGAAGACAAATAAAAAAAGGATTCCAAGAAAAAAGTATATTAGTTTTAGGTCCTCTAAAACAATATTAGGAAAGAAAGAAATCTTCTTTATCTCTTCTTGCTTAGTTCCTGGAGGGGCAGATATCCCAGTTCTCCTCATGCAGAACAGGTGTACCGCAACCAACCCTAAAAACAATAAGGGTACAACCATAACATGTAAAGCAAAGAATCTACCTAATGTTGCCTGTTCTACCCTCTCAGCACCCCTTACCAACCTTACAAGCTCGTTACCAATAAAGGGAACCGCGCTCACCGTATTCGTTCCGACTGTAGTAGCCCAGTAGGAAATCTGACTCCAGGGAAGGAGATAGCCTGAGAGGGCCGCTAGAAGTCCCAGGGCAAAGAGCACCATGCCCGACATCCACTGGAGCTCTCGGGGCTTCTTATAAGATCCCATAAATAAGGTAATGAGCATATGGAGGAAGAGTGCAGCTATTAATATTTGTGCTGCCATTGCGTGAACCCTTCTTATCAACCAGCCGAATGGAACCTTGTTTGTTATATAGGTGACGCTCTCAAAGGCTTTATCCACCTGGGGCACATAATATATAAGAAGTAAAATACCGGTCACAAACTGAATAAAAAGCATTGCAAGAAGTACAGAGCCCATAGAGTACAAAAAATTCAGATTGGCTGGAACCTTATACCCAGTGAGATTTCTCTCTATAACCTCCCTAATTTGTATCCTCTCATCAATCCAATCTGTTATTTTCTTTAACATACGATGCCCACTATGCTTTTAAAAGTTTTATCTCATTTTTCTCAACTTCAACCCTGTACTCGGGAAGTGGTTTAGGGGCCGGCCCTGAAATCACGTCCCCATTAAAGTCGAATTTCGCTCCATGACAGGGACACAAGAAAATTCTCTCGTCCTTCCTCCATTGTACAATACAACCAAGGTGTGGACATACCGCTGAAAAAGCCCTAAGCTCTCCTTTGTAGGAAATAACAACTGCGGGGCCTCCAAAAGAAAGCCCAATTTTTGCACCCTCTGCTAATACAGCTGACGACGTTATAGGGTTACCCGAAGGATCCATAAAGACGTTTTCTGCTTCCCCCTTAGATTTTGGGAAAAGGTATGCCACTATTGGGATTATCCAGCTTACCACTGTAATACCCAATATCCAATTAATTAGCGTTCCAAGGAAATTCCTCCTTTCGATTTTCTCATTCACTGGAGGTACCTCCTCCATTTTTGCAACGTTATTCGAAGGATAAACAAAAGCCCTAAAACACCCGCGAGGGAAATAATCCACTTCCATATACCTATAACCTCTGTCTCCATATTTATTGTTTTTACATCACGAGCCATTTCCATTCTCATCGCATTTGGTTCAAGATAAGGAACTCTAAATTCATATCTCAAGGTAGACTCCACTGTGAGAGCCTTTCCCATTCTCCTAGTAAAGGGAAACACAAACTCCTCCCTCCTTGTTTCCTTGGGTTTAATGCGGTTATCGCTCCTTAGAGCCGCAGCCTTTAGAAACATATCATTAATGTCCTTCTCAGCAATCTCTTTTCCCTCACCATCAACAAGAACCCGCCTATATACAACCTCCTTTTCCCCAACTACCCCCCCTTTAGAATCCAAAAGTTTTACTGTAAGTATCACCCTACGTGATGGAATACCCGTGGGAAGGAAATGCCCAGCTTCTGAGTTGGTTATATAGACTACAACGGATACAGAGTCGTCGACTTTATCTAACATCTGAGTCAGCGTTGCGGCCTTAGTTATATTTATCTGAGTGTGTCCCCCTTGAAATTTATGTGCTGTTACGGTATGCTCAGTCTTTGCGACTTCGGGATTAACAATAGGAGTACCAAACTCTTCTGGCATGTGGCAGTTCTGACATTGAATTCCCTTTTCCGCATAAGGACCCATTTTCCATTCGCTATATGTACTCATTACGTGAAATCCATTCTCGTTTACCACCTCATGACACCCGGCGCAGAACTCAGCTTTCAAGTGAATTGCAGAGTAAAGGTTCTTATGACCTATTTTTAGGTGGCTTTCAAACGGCCCCCTTTTTACAACCCCTGGATCAAATTCAAACGGCTCTTCTTTATTTAAATCTACGCTCTTTACGGTGTGACAAAAATCACATGTTACCCCTTCTTTTGAAATAGACTGGGCAAGGTCATAATCCCGTGTAACCCTAACAGTAGGTACGTGGCACTTAAGACAAAAGCTTTTTTTGTCCCTTTCTACTTCGTTAAAAACACCAAGAAAAACAGGGTCACTTAAAGAGGAAGCGTGTAGAGAATTTTTCCACTCTTTGTATATTGCCGTATGGCATTTACCACAGATCTGGCTTTCCGGGTACCCTTCATTTTTTACACTGGGATATTCCGTTGGGGCTCCTATAAGGAAGATATTGGCTAAAAGGCCTAGAAGCATTATCATAGAAATCAATTTATTTAGCCCTTCCTTTTTGTCCAAATTGGTTTCAAAAAATTAGCCTCCTGTTGTAAGGTCTAAAAGCTATAACCATACTAAATCACTTACAAACCGGATGTTGGAGCAAGGATAAAATTTCATGCATCTTTTGTCAATAGCTAAATTTGTTTTCGAGATATGATTTTTAAAAAGCCGTAAACCAGCACTCCGGAGACCGACACTCACGGGGAATGAGCTGCTGGGATCAATTTGTTACCATGCTCTTTGGCCATCTGGCTAAAGCCAAAAGCCTCAGAGAAATTATCGGCGGTATGGCTTCTCAAGAATCATTCCTTTATCACTTAGGGGCAAAACTAATAAAACCTTCCAGCCTCTCTTACGCCAATGCCCACCGCCCTTGGAAAATCTATCGGGACGTTTTCTATCAATTCCTCACCCAATGCCGTTTTTTTCAAACTCAGTCGGGGGAGACAGCGGTACATCCATCTCATGATTATGGAATCAACCCCAAAAATTCCAAAGACAAAATTTTGTCTGCGCCCCTGATTTTTTCCTTGACATCTCCTACTATTTAATTATAAAAAAATCTTAATTTTAAAAGGCCATTAAATCGATAAAATTGATAGTTTAGAAGGGGATGGGGCTGGGTAAAGTGAGGAATGGGCTCCCTTAATTGCTCCCTAATGCTGGTGGAAGCGGATAAGAAGTGGCTGAGGGAGGGGCTAAGGGGCTAGGCGCAACAAACCCTTTCCAATACTGGGGAGTTCATCTGCGCCGCTGAGAGCGCAAAGAAACCCTCAAGCGCTTCAAAGCCTTGAGTCCAGGGGGCAGGTAGAGGAGGAATAGGCGGTGCAGTGCATGAAAAAAATCTCTTTAACTGCCTGCACTTTCAGGGTATGGGTTTCCTCTACAGCGCTGGAAATCCCTCTGTACCACCAATATCCTAGAACGGGCTTTCCGGCAGGTGCGGCGGCGCCCCAGTCCATGGACAACTGTTTCACCAATGCGGCCAGTTCTTGTCGTCACTTTTATGGCTCTGAAGGGGTAAAACCCTTAAACAAATTTGCACAATTTAAGGTGCTTCACCGGAGGAGGCCATGCGAAGAATTTTCATACCCCCACTGATTTTTGTCTATCTAGTACTGATTTCCCTTCTCTGTTTCTCCAAAGGGCCGGCAAAAGGGGAGGACAAAAAGGCCGAAAACGCCAAGGAAGGGTATACGGGCGTGGAAGTCTGCCAAACCTGTCACGCGCAGGTGTACGAGCAGCTCACTAAAACGCCTATGGGCACCCTCTTTCTGAACCACCCCCGTACCCCTGCTGAAAAACTTGGGTGTGAAACGTGTCATGGACCGGGAACAGACCATGCGAATTCCGGAGGCAAAGCCTTGGAGAGTATTGTGCGATTTACGAAGGGGTCGCCAACGCCTCTTTCCGTGCGCAACGATGCCTGTCTCAAGTGCCATCAAAAGAGTGAGAGGCTTTTCTGGGAAGGCAGTGCTCATGAAACCAACGACCTCGCCTGCACCTCATGCCACGTAGTCCATACGGGACCGGGAATAACGGCCCGTGCTCAACTCGCCAATATAACCGTAGAGGATACGTGCCTTACCTGTCATAAAGAGCAAGCCCGCGCGGAGCAGCGGTTTTCGCATCATCCCCTGCGCGAAGGAAAAATGGACTGCGCGAGTTGCCACAACCCGCACGGGACTACTTCGCCCAAGCTGGTAAAGGGGTTTTCCAATAAAGAACTCTGCCTTAATTGTCACGCCCAGTACCGAGGGCCGTTCGTTTTTCAGCACCCTCCCGTCATGGAGGATTGCTTCAATTGCCATCAGCCCCACGGCAGCGCCTATCCCAGCCTGCTGAAAGCCCCGCCCATCAGGTTGTGCCGGGAGTGCCACATTACCTTCCACAACGTCAGTTTCCAGCCGGGGGGAAATGGAAGCCAAAGGCCAAATATGATGGTGGGCGCAGGGTGCCTCAACTGTCACCGGAACATCCACGGCAGCAACAATGTCAACGGCAATGACTTCTTTAGATAAAAGGGGGGGTGACGATGAGTAAGAGAGAATTCCTTGTCGTTTTTCTCGCAGTCATGTTTTTTATCCCTCTGACCTGCACAGGCGCTTTTGCGGAAACGGACGTGTGTGATTACACGTTGGGCGGCTATATCGGCTTGGGCGGAGGATTTCTTGCCGATCCCCCCCACCACCGCGACGCGGGATATTTGGAAGAGTATATTCCCTTCCCCGAAGGGTTTCTCGCGGAAGCGGATTTATCGCTGATGAGCAAGGACTCCCTGGAGTATTACAGATTCCTGATGAGCCATCCGGGATTAAGGGATCAGGATTTTTTTCTCCAGGCGGGCAAACTCGGGGTCTACCATACCGAACTTGAGTATGACCAGCTCCAACACCTTTACTCCACGGTGAATCCCTTTAATGACAATATCGAGATGCTTTTGCAGAGACTGCGGTTCAGCGGCTACTACATGCCAACACCCGATATCAACATTTTCGCCGAAAATCTTTTCCAGAGAAGAACTGGCCAGCAGCCAGCGACCTATTCATTAGGAAGCCCTGACACTAAAGGCGGCTATAATTTTACCACCTTTCTCAGGCCGATCGGTTATTCCCAAGACGACCTGACGGCCGGAGGGGAATTTGATCGGCGGATCTATCAGTTTCGTATGGCTTATCATTTTTCGACCTTTGAAGATGATACCACAGACGTTTTGGGACGGTCGGGCACCACCAATAACTTTGTAGCCCTGCCCCCCAGCAATTTAGCCAACTATGTTACCGGGGAGGGGGCCCTGAACCTGCTTGCCTACAAAACCAGGCTCACCGGTTCGTTTTCCTACGGCTGGCTGTCCCAGAACGACACCGTCATCGATAGAAATGGTGTTTCGATCGGCGATGCGGGCCTCACCGCTTCGACTATGAACGGGTATATTTCCGGCGTCACCCGCCCCTGGGCCCCGCTAACCTTGAGGTATGCGTACAGGGCTTATAATTTTGATAATAGTTCTGCGGATAATAGAATTATGAACGCAATAAGTAGCAACATAGACTTTTTCCGTGAGGGGCATTATTCGTATTTACGGCAGACTGGCTCTGCCGGCGCCGACTATAAAGTGAACAACATGTTGGCCTTCGATGTCGCCTATGCTTGGCAAGGAGTGGACCGCGACCATGATATGGGCCATACCACGAGCAATACGCCCCAGGTGGGCATCAGACTGTTTCTTACTGCCTGGCTGAACCTGACCGCCAACTATTCGTACTCAGACCGGCAAGGGAGCGATTATCTGCAGGTCGAAAACGGGGAGGTGATTCAATACAAATTCTACGCGGGAGACGACAAACGGCACAAGGTCGATTTTATAGCCGAGGTGTTCCCCGTGAATAATGTCAGCTTCTCCTTCAATTTCTCGTTCTTCAAAGACGATTTTAATAACTCCGCCTTCGGTTTGGTCAACGATAAAGGCTGGTCGGGCGGGGCGGATGTGAGCTGGAGGCCGTTTGAGCGGGTCACCTTGAGCTTGGGATATGACCACCAGGCAGTCAGCACTGATGAACTCGCTCGCCAGGCTCCTCCTGGTACTGTTCCGGACCCGGGTTTTGTGGTAGGGGGTGATTCGGGCCCCCATTTGCACACCACCGATGCATATGACACTGTCACCGCCAGAGGGGACTTTAAGCTCATTCCGAACAAGCTGTGGCTCACGACCAGCGCCAGCTACTCCTATTCGACCTCGGATTTCCACAACCCGGCCATGCCCAATCTGAACGAAACCTTCGCCAATGTAGATACATGGTGCACCTACCGGTTCAACGAGCACTGGGGTTGCAAAATGGGATATATATTCGAGATCTTTAACATGGCCGATGCCTACCAAACGCTTTACCTGACGGGAATCCCTGCGACGGCAAATCAGATGTATAATACCCTGGGTGGGTTTTACAAGGACGGCCCGGCGCATGTGCTGGAGGGATATTTACAGTACAGGTTCTAGCTGGAGCTGACGAGGTAGGCTCCGAAGTATGATTTGTCTACTTCGACTTCTCCGGAAAAAGGAGATGATGGCTCACAGAACTCGGCAATCCTTTTTTTGATAAGCAAGAGACAACGATTAACGATATTGCGATTCAAACTGGTCAAAAAACAATTTTATGAGCGTCTAAATCCAGAGAAAAGTATCTGATAAACCCTGGAAATTTAGCCTCAGAATTTTTTTTTAAACGCTTTAGGTACTTGTTGCTTATTGTCATGACGAGCTTTTTAGCACTTTTACCTGTGCTAATCTAGTCTAGACCCTAAAACTATTTATAAATTATTCCACTAAAAAAGAGGTGTTACTATGAAAAAAGTTCTGATAGGTTTGGCCTTGGTCGCTTTCCTCCTTAATCTTACTGGAACCGCCATCGCGGATGGTGCAGAACTATGGGCAAAAAAATGCGCCCTCTGCCACGGTAAGGATGGGAAAGGAACGACCCCAATGTGCGAGAAATACAAGTGCCCTGACCTGACAAACCCGAAAGTGCAAGCAGCATTTACCGATGACCAGGTAACCAAGAGCATCATTGAGGGAATCAAAGATAAATCAGGGAACACCGTGATGCTTCCGTTCAAAGAAAAGCTCACAACTGAAGAGGTTAAAGAAATCGTTCAATTTCTTCGGACACTTAAGGGCAAGTGATCCTACGCGCGAGGATCTGTTTAAATTGGCAAATCTTTAGGATCGGATCTTGAATTCTCCGGTCACTATCGACCCTAAGGATCGGCTTGGGGCATTTCGTGATCCCAACAACTTGATATTTGATGTCGTATAGGGTATGATTGGATTTAAAACAATTTTTCATACTGCATGCATACTAAAATCTCCGCCTGAAGGCGAAGGTTTTCCTTTCAATCCCGAATGGGTCAATAAACAGTTGAATGGCCTGAGTGAAAGAACAAAAAGTGCAATGGTGTTTTTATGCCGGACGCTCAACCAAGAATAGCCCCTTCCAAAGAATCATCCCTCCTGAATAATAGAATGAGCTTTTTGGGAATTATCCTGGCTATTTGCAGTTTTATTGCTGTCCTCGCTCTTTTCGGAATCGAATTTATTCGTGGTTTTACAACCCCTTACACAGACATCATAACCTATGTTCTCATACCTGGCGGACTTATCACGGGTCTGCTTTTGGTCGCTTTGGGCGCTTGGCGTGAGCACCGGCGTCGTCATATAACAGCAAAGGGGTGTTCTCCACCGCTTCCACGTATTGACCTCAGCATATCTTCTCATCGGAATACTTTTATAGCAGTTTTGGTTATTGCTTTTTCCTTTCTTATTTTTTCCGCTCTCGGTACATACCGAGTCTATCAATTTACAGAATCCGTCCGGTTTTGCGGGCTTTTATGTCACTCTGTCTTGAAACCGGAATATACTTTATATAAAAGATCGCCCCATGCGAGGGTACGCTGCACCGAATGCCACGTAGGCCCTGGAGCGAACTTTGTCGTTAAATCAAAATTTTCAGGAGTCTATCAAATTTACGCGACTATCGCGAAGAAGTATCCCCGCCCCATTCCAACCCCTGTTAAAAATCTCCGGCCCGCACGGGAGACCTGTGAAGAGTGCCACTGGTCTGAGATGTTTTCGGGGTCGGTAGAGAGGATTCATACCCATTTCCGTACGACGGAGAATAACGATCCCTGGACGATCCGCCTATTACTTAAGGTCGGAGGAGGTAGCCCCACACGAGTCCCCGTGAATGGGATCCACTGGCACATGAGCCCTGTGACTCGAGTGGAATACATTGCAACGAAAAACGACCGTCAGGAAATCCCGTGGGTAAAGGTCATTCATCCGGATGGAAGTGTGACCGTATACCAATCCAGGGGAAAGGAACTGAAAGCCGATACAATTTCCAAAACAAGGCCTAGATTGATGGATTGTATCGACTGCCACAATCGTCCGACACATATCTATTCCACGCCGGACAAAGCAATGGACGATGCCTTATTGTTTGGGCGAATCGATCGGTCCATACCCTTTATTAAGAAAAATGGGTTTCAAGCGTTGGTGGAAAGCGGCAAGATTAGTAAAACAGAGTCTGAAGGGTTGGAAAACGTGAAGAAGAAACTAATGACGGACTATTCTGGTTACAGGGATAAGAATAAAATTCTTATCGCCATCTCCGAAATTCAAAGGATATTCCGTGAAAATTTCTTCCCAGAAATGAAGGCGAGCTGGCAATGCTATCCGGATAATATCGGACATTCAATCTGGCCGGGATGTATGCGATGCCATGACGGACAGCATGTGAGCTCAGATGGAAAAAAAATCTCACACGACTGCAACACATGCCATCTTATTATAAGCCAAGGGTTTGGCGTAGAAACTAAGTCCATTAGCCCTGAAGGCCTTAAATTCGACCACCCGGGAGGAGAGATAAGCTTAGAATTTGCTTGCAGCGACTGCCATAAGGGCGCTTTGGTGGAGTAATATCAGTTTGCTTTCATTGTCTAACTTTGTTGGGAGCGTCATCGGCTTCCTCAACCTATTAGTAATACTGGTGCGAAGACTTCTTTTGCACTTTCGTTATCCTTCATTCTTGTCCAATTAGGTTCAAAAAGGCAGCCTCCTGTTGTAAGGTATAAGAGTTATAACCATACTAAAACCCTTACAAACCGGAGTTTGGAGCCATGATAAGATTTCATGCATCTTTTGTCAATTGCTTGTAGCCCCGGATAAACTGCCCGCTAATACCTTTAAAAATTTTCTCCTTTCCATCTTCGACTATTTCCCTCCAGGAGAGGTAGAGAACCTATATACGTTGCCTCCAACACTTCCTTGTGTGCCTGATTTGACAGTTTTTGAGCATAATTGCACAATCAATTAAAACACATTAAACGTTCTCCGCCATAGCAACCAGCCTAGGATTTATATCCAGCGTTAATCGTTACATAATCAGGGGAAAGGTCAGTCGTTAAAATGGAAGCTTCTCGCTTGCCCTGATTAAGGACAAGGGTTACCGTAAAGTTTCTTTTGGTTAATATTGCTTGGGCTTGCTTTTCATTGTGCGGAGCAACATTAACCCCTTTTTTTACCAACGGGATTTTCTCGATAAAAAGATCAACTTTTTCAAACGCGAGGGGAAAAATGGTTTTCCCCGCAGCAGCAATGATCCGTCCCCAATTAACTTCCTCCCCGTAAAAAGCAGTCTTCACCAAAGGCGAGTGCGCAATACTCCGGGCGATGGTTTCTGCTTCTTCAGTAGACTTGGCCTTTTTCACCTTTATTTCAATTACCTTTGTTGCTCCTTCGCCGTCCTGGACAATTTTTTGCGCCAATTCTGCCAGTACCTCAAAAAGCATGGCTTTAAATCCCGTTTTTTCAGCAGTCTTTTTTGAAAAAGGCGGGTTCTCTGCCCGACCATTAGCTAATAATAAAACCGTATCATTGGTGCTTGTATCGCCATCAATCGTGATTTGGTTCAAAGACCTCATCACTCCTTCGTCTAATAAGGATTGCAATGTTCGCGGTAATACTGCGGCATTGGTTACAATAAAGACTAACATCGTTGCTAACAAGGGATTAATCATTCCCGCCCCTTTTGCAACGCCTCCGATGAGAATCTTTTTCCCGGCAATTATTTTTTTTCGAAAAGCGATCTTTGTCACAGTATCCGTGGTCATAATCGCCTGAGCAAAATCCTCAACCTTCTCCTCACCAAGGTCGTGACAAAGACCAGGCAATTGCGTTGACATTTTATTAACCGGCAAAAACTCTCCAATCACACCGGTTGAGGATACGGCAATCAAATCAGGAGAAATTTTTAATATACGAGCAGTTTCGGCTGACAGCCTTTTGGCATCGTCAATCCCCTTCTTCCCTGTACAGGCATTTGCACACCCACTGTTAACCAGCACTGCCTGAATATATCCTTTTTGTATATTCTGGTGCGTCAAAAAAACCGGAGCCGCTTTTACCCAGTTTTGAGTAAAAACCCCCGCGACTACTGCAGGGACTTCTGAGTAGAGTAATCCCATGTCCTTCTTCCCATTCTTTTTTATTCCCCCAGAAATACTATTAAAGGAAAAACCTGGAATAACTATTTTCATAGTGTTACCTTCCACAGCATTTTTTAAATTTTTTCCCACTCCCGCATGGACAGGGATCATTCCTTCCTACTTTTTTGCTTTCTCGCTTAATGGTTTTTGGTTTCGCGTCCCCTTCTCCCCGGCTTAAAACGAGCTGCGAGGAAGGAGCTGCCGTGATAACGTCAGGTTCAGGAGCAATGCGCACCCGAAAAAGCCGTGAGATGGTTTCTTCCTTGATCCTTTGGATCAGTTCTTGGAACATCTCAAACCCTTCCCTCTGATATTCATTAAGAGGATTTTTCTGTCCATAGCCTCGAAGTCCGATTCCTTCCTTAAGATGATCGAGATTGAGAAGATGTTCCTTCCAAAGGGTATCAATCGCGTGAAGCGAACAGATTGATTCAAGGTAGCGAAGACCAGGTTCTCCGAACTCTTTTTCCTTCTGTTGATAAATCTGTTGAATTTGATTAATGACCAAATCCAGCAACTTTTCTTGACTCAACTCTTCTATCTGCTGCCGGCTAAGAGAAAGCCGAAACGCAAAAAGCCTAAAAATTTCATCCTGGAGTCCCCGCAGATCCCATTCCGATGGCGGAAGGTCGGGATGGATATGCTTATTGATGATGTCTTCGCAAAATCCTGCGCTCATCTCCATGATATCTTCGCGAAGGTTTTCACCCCGGAGAACGCGATTTCGCTGCTCATAGATTACTTCCCGCTGTTTATTCATCACATCATCATATTCCAGAAGGTGCTTCCGCATATCAAAGTTATTCGCCTCTACTCTTCCCTGGGCATTTTCAATCGCCCGCGTGATAAGAGGATGTTCGATGGGTTGCCCGTCTTCCATACCCATTTTTTCCATAATGGTTGCAATCCGCTCAGAACCAAAAATTCTCAGCAGATCATCTTCCAAGGAAAGATAAAACCGGGAAGAACCCGGATCACCCTGCCGACCAGTTCGGCCGCGAAGCTGACGGTCAATCCGGCGCGCCTCATGCCGCTCAGTTCCAATGATGTAAAGGCCACCGGCCCCAGCCACACCTAGACCAAGCTTGATATCGGTCCCTCGGCCAGCCATATTTGTGGCAATGGTTACTGCTCCGGGTTGACCAGCATGAGCAACAATCTCAGCCTCTTCTTTGTGCCGCTTGGCATTAAGAACTGAATGTTTTATCTTTTTCCCCAGCATCCGGCTTAAAGTCTCAGAAACTTCGACCGAGGTTGTCCCCACAAGAACCGGCCGATTTTGGTTTTGCATATCTATAATTTCATCTATTACCGCCCGGTACTTCTCCCCTCTGGTCTTATAAATCATATCCGGATAATCAGTCCGCCGGACAGGTTCATTGGTGGGAATAACTAAAACATCAAGCTTATATATCTTCAGAAATTCGGGTGCTTCGGTCTCCGCGGTTCCTGTCATCCCCGCTAATTTTTCATACATCCGAAAGTAATTTTGGAGGGTGATGGTAGCAAAGGTCTGTGTTTCTCCTTCAATCGTCACCTCTTCTTTAGCTTCTAACGCTTGATGCAACCCTTCGCTGTACCTTCGCCCGGGTAAAAGTCGACCGGTAAATTCATCGACAATGAGAACCTTGCCATCGGAAACAACATAGCCTACATCTTTCTCGAACAGGGAGTACGCACGAAGCAGTTGGTGGACATTCTGGATTTTTTCTCCCTTGTCTGAAAACTCCTTTTCTAATGCTGTGCGACGTTTATTTTTTTCGGTTTCGTCAAGATCAGACTCCTCCTCGAATTGAGTTAAGTCCGGAAGCACAAACATTTCAGGGTCATTGGGAGAAAGAAAATGTCTTCCTTTCTCGGTTAAATCAACCACATTATTCTTCTCTTCGATTGCGAAATAAAGCTCTTCATCCAGTTCAGGAAGCTTTTTATCTCGGATAAAATCCATCTCCACATTTTCGACCAGCTTCTTATATTTCCCCTCTTTAAGGATTTTAAGAAACCGTTTATTCTTGGGCGCACCACGCTTGGCCTGGAGGAGTTTAATCCCCGCATCATACTCTTTTTCTTCGTTCAGGAAATCTTCTGCTTCCTTAATTAACTTATTAACCAGCGTGGTTTGGGCATTGACCAACCGCTGTACCAAAGGCTTCATTTCAGCATAACGGTTGGAAGAGTGCTCCACCGGACCGGAGATAATGAGCGGGGTTCGTGCCTCATCAACAAGAATACTATCCACCTCATCCACAATCGCATAATAGTGTTTCCTCTGAACCTGGTCTTCAAGGCTATGCGCCATGTTATCTCTGAGATAATCAAACCCGAACTCGGTGTTGGTACCATACGTGATATCGGCCTGATAGGCGTTCCTTCGGCTTGTTGTTTCCAGATCATGATAGATAACATCCACGCTGATTCCCAAATATTCGTAGATCTTCCCCATCCAATCTCGGTCACGTTTGGCTAAGTAATCATTAACCGTTATAATATGAACACCTCGCCCGGTGAGTGCATTAAGGTAGGCCGGAAGCGTTGAAACTAACGTTTTCCCTTCTCCCGTAGCCATTTCGGTAATCCTTCCTTGATGGAGAGCCACACCACCGAGTATTTGAACATCATAGTGTCGCTCTCCCAATACCCTCCGGGCGGTCTCCCGTACCACGGCATACGCCTCACCCAGCAAATCATCAAGGGATTCTCCGCGACCATACCGTTCCTTAAACTCCACCGTTTTAGCCTTCAACTGGGATTCGCTTAATTTTTTGATTTCCGGTTCTAACGCATTAATCCGCTCAAGAAGAGGCCAGATTCTTTTCAATTCCCGTTCATTCCGGTTTCCGAATATTTTTTGTCCTAACAATTTAATCAATTTTTTCGAAGTCCTTTATTAAGATTTTTTTAACCGTCAAATATAAAGCTCAGACTCTTTATTCTTACCTTACCCTTTTTTAACAAAAAAAGGATAAACGTGAATCGAAATTTACGATATAATGATAGAAAAAGTCAAGGCAGATAAAATCTTAGGCACTATTTCTCCATTTTTGAAACTATATCACCCAAATATGGATAGACCAGCAGAGGAAACCTTATTCTATTTTACTTATTCAAAAACTTTGTCTATAAAGATTTAAAGGTTCTGTCTATAAAAAGAAAATTTTTTAAATTCTAGTGTCTTAAAAAAAGCCTTTATGAAACTCAACTGGGCAGAGCGATGGGTCGTTAATAATCCCATCCGGGCATATCAGCAACGATTAGAGCTTTTTTTTCTTAAAAAGAAAATTAAGCTCAACCACAGGGCTTCAATTCTGGAGATAGGATGCGGGAGAGGTGCGGGTGCTGTTCTTATTCTTAATGAATTTAAGCCGTCTCTGCTTCACGCGTTTGACGTGGATAGTGCCATGATTGACAAAGCAAAAAATTATCTTTCCTTTGAAGAAAACAAGAGAATCCTCCTCTCAATAGCGGATGTCATACAAATACCGTATAAAAATCAGCTCTTCGATGCGGTTTTTATTTTTGGGGTTTTGCACCATATTCCTCACTGGCGGGGAGCTTTAACTGAAATTTCAAGGGTTTTAAAACCCAGCGGCATGTTCATCTTTGAAGAATTATATCCTTCCCTTTATCAAAACTTTATTACAAAACATATTCTCCTTCACCCCAAAAAAGATCGTTTTTACAGTGATGATCTTAAGAATGCTTTATGCGAGGCGGGACTTCCCCTTAAAACTGCCTGGGAAATAAAAAGTCTGGGAATTGTGGGAATCTCAGAAAAAGAGGGCCATTAAAAATCACTCTTTTCCCACGGGGAACGTAAGCGTAGATCCATACCAGCCGATAATCGTCACCACAGGAATGACACTAAACAAAAGGAGCAGATACAAAATGCTCTCCCCGTGAAGACTGCGTAAAATAGTGGGGTTTAAAACACGCCAGGAAAGAACCATCATCTGGATAAGGAGCAAACTGAAGCTCAGCCAAATTTTAATCGTCACCGCCCTCATCGTCTTGCCCAAATAATTAAGCCACCAGGTAAACCAGCCGGTAAGCATCGCAAGGGGAGTAAACATGCATCCCCCCCCCAAGCAATATACCGCTGTTACCTCCAAAGACTCTATCCGGGTAAGAAGATAAAGAAGCGTGAAGACAGGCGCAGAAAACATAAACGCAATCGGGAAATGGACTACCATGGGGTGAGGATGCCGTCTGAGCATAGGAAACTGCGTTAGTATTTTAGATAAAGCTTCAGGAATTTTCCGCTCAGTATTCAGTGCTTTTTTTAAAACCCCTACCTGAGGAAATCTCTGGAGAACATCCGGGGTGTGGGGAGCAGCGTGAATATCGCTGGTAAGGTCCTTGCCAGCACAATGTCGGTTCAGGTGAAGACCCGTACTCCATAGTTTACTCATACTCAGGTCATAAACTTTTCCCTCGTAAGCCACAAGTAAAGGCCTTCCATCCTTTCCCTTGCATTCGGAAAGCGTTTGCAGGTCAATTTCCTTCATTGAAGCTAACCTCCTCAATCTTAAACTACCCAGCTAACCATGAGTACCAGGAGCATAACCGCTGGATAGTAGCTTGCCCGACTAAAAAGATTTGCCGCTTCTTGAGAAGCTTTGGTTTTATAAAGTCGGTACGCGGGCAAAAGCAGAAGATATAACCCTACACCCAAAGCACCAAAAGCATACGCGGGGCTGAGAGTGGTGGGAATCAACCAACACAGCACAAGACTTAAGATTACCGTAAAAACCAATGAAAAAATGATGATTATCCGCGCGCCTTGCAACCCAAACCTAACCGGAATGGTCCGCGCCCGAACCTGAAGGTCTTCGTGCACATCTGCCCAATCACTGGCAACATTTTGTCCACCAATTTCCCATAAAAATAACCAGAAGAAGAAACCTGCCAAAAATGCTCCCGACGGATGAGGATCAACCGCAAATACTGCCGCAATCCCTCCGGATGTTTTTACCACTCCACTCACTAACACGCGCAGAAAAGTGATTCGTAAAAGCAGGCAATAGAAGGCTTCCAAAAGGCAGCTTATAAAAAAAATAAGAGCACAGATCGGATTAAGCAGAAAGGCTCCGATAAAAGCAAGCAGTGCCCAGCCGACTACCCATCCAATTCCTTCCCCAAGCCTGAGCAGTCCATGGGCTAAAGGATGCCGGATATACACACTATCCAGACCCTTAGGCGCAGACCATTCTCCGCTTTTTCGAATTTTCTCCTGGTCAGACCGAAAATCCACAACATCATTGAGACCATAAACCGCCGTATAGCCGGCGAAAGCAGTAATGAGACCGATAACCATAATGAACAGGTCAGGTATTCTGCCAAGCCATAACAAAGCCCCTAAACACGGCGTGGCCAGATCCAAAATACCATGGTGAGTCCGGGAAAGCGCGAGAAAAAGTTTTAGACGATAAAAACTTTGCGAATTATGTTGAAAAAAAATGGTTTCCGCCATAGTAAAAAGTTGCTTGGGTTATGCTTTAAAAAGTCTTCCCCTGACAGTAAACTTTTCATCACCAGAAAGGCAGGTGTTGTTTTTATGTCTTCCCTCAACATGAAAGGGCGGGGCCAGAATAATTTTTCACGTGAGAATGATAGATTATTATATCATTAAATTCTTCCGATTCAAATATATCCGGCACTGTCTTCACCTTAAAACGTGCCACGGGCATAAAAAGGTCCTCAGGAAATCGTTTTACCCGGGAATCCGCGAGGAGAATTAAACGCTGCGAAGCCAAGGAGCTGAGCCAGAATATATTTTTTTGATCATAACAAACATCCCCGGCGATGACCACACCAAAATCAAAGTCTTGATCGGAGAATACAACTTCGCCAACAGTTGTTACAGCGGCCTGATTTAAATCAGCGTTTGCCTGAATAGCTTTCCGAGCCTCAGAATCAATGTCACAAGCAACGACAGTGCGGGCACCAGCTTTTGCCGCGGCGATTCCGGCAACCCCTGAGCCAGCGCCAAAATCAAGCACCTTCTTATCCAGCACCAACGCTTGGTTATCAAGAATAAAGCGGGCTAACGCCTGCCCACTGGCCCAGCAAAACGCCCAATAAGGTGGAGAAGCGATATTAGCATTGAATTCAAACCGGGAAACCGGCTCTCTCGGGTAATCTTCCTCCAAAAGAAATAGATTTATTTCCGGACAAAGGGGTAGATTACGAACCACTATTTTCGTTTCTTTTAATACACTGTCGCTGGGAATCGTAAGCGTGGAATTTCTCATACGGTACAAAACCACCTCAAAAAAAAATTACCTATTCAGCTCGTTGGTTATTAAACCATACCCATCTGAAAAGTCAAACATTTCAGAAAGTTTTAGAAAACCATTCACCCGTTATCATTTCAGTCATTGTCCTTTTTTCCTCTCGCAAATTCTGCCCGAAACAAGAAAATTTCAGGAGAGATCTTTTAAATGCGCAGTCGTTAGAGTATAATCCTTATATATAAAAAGAATAAAAAATTTAATGTTTTAAAACTGATGCTACTTCTCATCCATCCCCCAGTTATGAAACCTTGTGAACCTCCAGCAGGAATCGCGAAGATCGGTGGAGTGCTGAATCACTTTGGTGTTAGGGTTAAGCTGCTCGACGCAAATATCGAAGGCTTGATTCACCTGCTTAAAACTCCTGTGGAACCAAAGGACACCTGGACAAAACGCGCCTCCCGTAATTTTTCAACCAATCTTGCGTCGGTAAAATCCTTTCCTGTTTATCAAAACCTTGACCGTTATAAGCGAGCAGTTAATGATTTAAACCACCTCATAGAGATTTCGGCGCATGCAAAGGGTGCGCGCCTTAGCCTAACCAACTACCAGGATGAAAAACTTTCTCCGGTAAAGAGTAATGACTTAATCAAGGCGGCCGAACAACCGGAAAAAAATCCCTTTTTCCCTTATTTCAAAGCCAGGCTTTTAGACATGGTGGAGCATGACCAACCATCTGTGGTTGGATTTTCTTTAAATTATTTAAGCCAAGCTCTATGCACCTTTGCCATGGTTGGCTTGCTGAAACAAAAATTTCCTAGACTAAAATTGATTCTTGGCGGAGGATTGGTAACCTCGTGGGTAAAAAAGCCTGGGTGGAAAAACACCTTTAGCGGGTTGATCGACCACCTTATACCAGGGCCAGGAGAATACCCATTGCTTTCCCTCATAGGGATTACGGGCAATAAAAACTCCTTTTCCTTCCCTGATTATGTGAGTTTACCCTTAAGAAAATATCTTTCCCCTGGTTTGACCCTTCCCTACAGCGCTTCAAGCGGCTGTTACTGGAACAAATGTTCATTCTGCCCTGAAAAAGCGGAAGGCAATCCTTATGTCCCCGTTCCGGTTGACAAAGCATTATCTGACCTTCATGCCTTGGTAAAACAGACAAAACCCGTTTTAATCCATTTTTTGGATAATGCGCTAAGTCCCGCGCTTCTGAACGCCCTTTCTTCACATCCCCTTCCCGTACCCTGGTATGGTTTTACCCGAATAACACCTCACCTTACTAATTTCGATTTTTGTAGAGCCTTAAAACAATCCGGGTGTGTGATGCTCAAGCTCGGGCTGGAATCCGGTGATCAGAAAGTGCTCGATTCCCTCCAAAAGGGTATTAATCTCCAAGAGGCATCCCAGGCTCTAAAAACATTAAAAAGTGCCGGAATAGCAACGTATGTGTATCTGATTTTTGGAACAATCGCAGAAAATTTGTCATCAGCAAAAAAAACACGTGATTTTGTAGTCAAGCACCACGACTATATTGACTTCTTAAACCTTGCCATCTTCAACCTGCCGGTTTATGGGCCTGAGGTCGAAAAGGTAGAGACAAAAAAATTTTATGAAGGTGATCTTTCCCTTTATACCGATTTTTCACACCCCCAGGGCTGGAGCCGGATACAGGTGCGCGAATTTTTAGACAAAGAATTCACCCGTCATCCCGCGATTGCTTCGATCGTTCGAAAAGAGCCGCTTTTTTTTACTTCCAATCATGCTCCTTTTTTTGTTATAAAAAGTCAGCGCCCCATGGACTCGACTTTGCCTTTGCCATACAAGGGTTAAATAATTTTCTATGAAAGCATTTCGGACTCTCTTACCATACGTTAAGAAAAATATTTGGTTCCT